>OBVF01000039.1_pt1 | contig 107331 bp, 77 predicted proteins | sample 1476041 | NCBI WGS metagenome assembly OBVF01 (sample SAMEA2579983, study PRJEB22360) | human gut metagenome
GTACGCTATATGGCACGAGTATAAAAAATTATCCCCACTAAAAATCTACTGAGCCCTTTCTTATACTGTGTACTGTGTTTAACCTTCTATGTTTTGTATTTCTACATCTTTCACTTTACGGAGTAAGTCGGAAGCGAAGATAAAATCGTTCAAACGTTTATTGGTCGATGTAAAAATGTCGTCTTTTGTACCTTCCCACTCTTTTGTACCTTCATAAATATAAATAATCTTCTCTCCAATACCCATAACGGAGTTCATGTCATGTGTATTGATGATGGTGGTCATATTATATTCGCGGGTAATGTCATGTATGAGATCGTCAATTACCAATGAGGTTTTGGGGTCAAGACCAGAGTTGGGCTCATCGCAAAACAGATACTGAGGATTTAGTGCAATAGCCCTTGCAATAGCTACACGTTTTTGCATACCTCCACTGATTTCTCCCGGATATTTATCTTTAGCTTCTGTCAGATTTACACGGTCCAAGCAAAACATTGCACGTTTGGTACGGTCCCGTACCGTATCATTGCTAAACATATTCAGCGGGAACATTACATTGTCCAATACAGACATGGAATCGAATAAAGCAGCACTCTGGAATATCATGCCCATTTCACGGCGGAGCATCTTTTTTTCTTTCTTTCCCATGGTCAGAAAGTTACGATGGTCGTATAATAACTCTCCTTTTTCCGGGACAAGCAAACCAACGATGCATTTCATCAATACAGTCTTTCCCGAACCACTCTGACCAATAATCAGATTAGTCTTTCCATTTTCGAAGGTGGCATTGATATCTTTCAATACCGCTTTGTCCTCGAATGACTTATAGAGCCTTTTTACTTCAATCATCCCATTAAAAGTTTAGTTAATATCAAGTCGGCAAATAAGATTAGTACGCTACTGGAAACTACAGAGTCCGTAGATGCTTTTCCTACAGCTATCGAACCACCCTCTACCGTATAGCCGAAGAAAGAAGATACGCTGGCAATGATAAATGCAAAGAATAACGATTTTATAATACCGCACCACACAAACCATTCCACAAACATATATTGCAAACCATACTCTAAATTGGTAGCAGTCATAATACCTCCAAACCAACAGGTGGCAAAGGCACCGATGATACCGGCAAAAATACTAAACGTTACCAGAATCGGAATGGTTGTCACCATTGCTGCTATTTTAGGAAGTATCAGGTAGTTAGCAGAGTTTACTCCCATTATTTCGAGGGCATCTATTTGCTGTGTTACACGCATTGTCCCCAATTCAGAGGCAATATTAGAACCCACTTTACCGGCCAGTATCAAACACATGATAGAGGAGGAGAATTCCAGTAACATGATTTCACGGGTCACGTAACCCACTGTCCAACGAGGCATCCAGGGGCTTTCGATATTCAGCTTGATTTGTATGGTGATAACCGCTCCTATGAAAAATGAAATCAGCAGTACGATTCCAATAGAGTTCACCCCTAGTTGTTCTATCTCATTGAGATATTGACGGAAGAACATTCTCATACGTTCAGGCCGCGAGAAAGTGCGTCCCATCAGCACCATATATCTCCCAACCGTTCTTAATGCTTTGATCATAACTTCGTATATTTGTCTGCAAATGTACGTTTTTTCGGCTTATTTTTGCTACATTTGCCGCAAAATAACAAAGATATGGAAGAAAGCAAGATGGTACTTCGTACGGAGGACCTGGTAAAAAAGTACGGTAAGAGAACTGTGGTTAGCCATGTTTCCATTAATGTGAAGCAAGGTGAAATCGTAGGTTTGCTGGGACCGAACGGTGCTGGTAAGACTACCTCATTCTATATGACCGTAGGCCTGATTACTCCTAATGAGGGCCGTATCTTTCTCGATGATCTTGAAATAACAAAATATCCGGTGTATAAGCGTGCGCAAACCGGTATTGGTTATTTGGCACAGGAGGCTTCCGTATTTCGTCAGATGAGTGTGGAAGATAACATTGCTTCTGTGCTTGAAATGACAAACAAACCGAAAGAATATCAGAAAGAAAAGCTGGAGAGCCTGATTGCCGAGTTTCGTCTGCAGAAAGTGCGTAAGAATAAAGGAAATCAACTTTCGGGAGGAGAGCGCCGTCGTACGGAAATTGCCCGTTGTTTGGCTATTGACCCTAAATTTATTATGCTTGATGAACCTTTTGCCGGAGTAGATCCTATTGCAGTAGAAGATATTCAGCAAATTGTCTGGAAACTAAAAGACAAGAATATCGGTATTCTTATTACTGACCATAATGTGCAGGAGACGTTGAGTATAACAGATCGTGCCTATCTTCTGTTTGAAGGAAAGATTCTTTTTCAGGGAACTCCGGAGGAACTTGCAGCGAATAAGATAGTTCGTGAAAAATACCTGAGTAACAGCTTTGTGCTTCGTCGTAAAGACTTCCAGTTAGAGAAAGATTAATCTTTTTTATCCGGGAGGTACTTCAAATAAACCATATCAATACATTGTTCGCCGTTGTCCTCGAATATAGGTTCGGGATAGTTGTCAACGAAGAAGTTCCTGATAATGTGTGAATTAACAAAGCCGCATTTCCGGTAAAATGCCAATTGGTAGAATTCCCGTTCGGGTATACCGGTGCTTCCCGTACCAACAATGATTTCAGGAGTTCCCTGGAAATAATTGATAATAAAGGAGATCATATGGCTGGCATATCCTTTCCTTAAATGATCGGGATGGGTAACCAGATTTTTTATTTCTGCTGTGATCCCATCCGATACAACTACAACTGCGCATACAACCTCTTTTTTTACCTGCATAGTAAATAAATGTCCCTTGCTGAGATATTTCGTTATCATGTCCACTGAAGGATCTGCTATCAGCAGTAATTCGATGAAAGCTTCTTTGTTCTCCGTGATTTCTTCTATCACGATGTCTTGTGGATATTTCATATAGATAAATCTGTTAAAGAAAGAACCTTCCGACAACACTTAGTATATCGGAAGGCCATTTCATTTTTTCCTTTTGTTAGAATTTGGGTCTTGCCTCTTTAACCACCATTGTACGACCGTGGTATTCTGCGCCATTCAGTTCGGCGATAGCTTTTGAAGCAGCAGTGTCGTCTTCCATTTCAATAAAAGCGAAACCTTTTGATCTGCCGGTTTCGCGATCCATAATAACTTTTACTGAAGATACTGTTCCGTAGTCTTCCATGACTTGTTGCAAATCTGCTTCCTTAACGCGGTAGTTAAGGTTTCCAACATAAATGTTCATAGTGAAAGTGATAAAAAATAAATAATGAAATAAAACTCTCGGGAAGATGATTGATAATAAAAAGATTAAAACGACAGAGAGTTTACAAATGCGTTTTTCAAACGAAGTAAAACCTTGTAATAGAAATCGAGAAACTAATATATCATCATTCCGTAACAAAGAAAAACATAAAAAATGAAAATACAATTATTTTTCTTGTGTTTTTGTTGTTAATGTGATGATATACTGTGCTTTTATTCGTCTTGTAGTATAAATTGGTGTATTTTAGAGGCCTTTTTTTCAATAACAAGGATTTATTGAAAATTAGTTCCGGATAGTTTATAAAACCACCTAAAGACCTGTTTTTATACAGATGTCTTTAGGTGGTTTCTCTTTTTTGTTAGATAAAGAGAGAGAGAATATTATTCGATTACAACTTTTGTTGTATAGGATACCTGGTCTTTTGTGATTTTTACAATGTATAATCCGGCAGAAGGTACCTGTATATTATCTATGTTATTTATAATTTCTTTCTGTAAACAGACTTTTCCACTGGCATCAAAGATACGAATATAAGTGTTAGCGGCATTTTCTACAGTCAATGTTTCTTCGTTGGCATAAACAGTGAATGCTGTTTGTACTGCCATCTTTTCAATACCTGTACCTGTTTCCTTATCGAGTACAAAAAGGCATACGGTTTTACTATTGTTTTTGTAGGTTGCCGTCAGGTTGCATTGGGTCGTTTCATCCGGAAGTGTGATTGTAACCTCTTTGCCGTTGATTGCAGCTACTGTGGTATTGTCTGAAGTCCAGACTGTTTCATTGCTTCCGCCTACTTTAAAGTTTTTGCTTATTGTACTGAAATTATTGCCTGTGGCCAGATAAACCGGGGTTGCAGCAAGTTTGGCAGCATCGGTCTCAGTAAAATCTTTCAAGGTAGGATATTGTTCATTGGCAAATCTCCATGTATCGGCACTCATATCTTTAAGCGCTGTCCCGTTAGTAAGGTTAAGAGTTGATACTGCGGTTGCTCCTTCAGCAACTAAACCGTTTGTACACATTTGAGAGTCATAATAACAATTTTCCAGAACATCACTTGCAGCCATTGTACCTGCGATGGCTCCGGCTACACCCCGTGCTGTGACAATAACACTACCTACATTGATACAGTCTTTTAAGATGGCAGGTGCTGCTTTACTACCTCCGGTTCTGCCTATGATGCCTCCGGCTACCGATTTAGTATTTCCTGTAGCAGCGTCTACAAATAAGTGGGCTACTACCCCATAATTGATACAATCGGAAACCGGTTTTGAGGTATACCCCAGGATACCTCCGGCCTGTGTTGGGTTAGTTCCTGTTCCATCAACAAGCACGTAACCGAAGTTATAACACTTATTGATACTCAAAGCTGAGTTATTCCCCATGATACCACCTACGTTTCCGCGGGTTGAATTGATCTTACCTGCATTATAGCAGTTGTATATTTTACCATCATTAGCTCCGTATTCGGAACCTCCTGCAATGCCACCAACACCTGTTATACCAAAAATCGCGGCGTAGTTACTGCAATTATAAACAACTCCTCCAAGCTGGCCAACAATCCCTCCGATTGACATTGAGCCGTTGATATAGGAACCTGCCCCGAGCGTCAGATCTTTTATAGTCCCGTTTATACCTACATAGCTGAATAATCCGGCGGCACTTGTTGTTTCAGTAGAATAATAAAAATTGTCGATTACTTTTTTATTTCCGTCGAATGTTCCCTGGAATGGATTGTCTTTAGCGCCTACAGGTATTGAAGGGGTAGATTTATTTCCCTGCATATCCAAATCGTTGATCAGTTTGAAGTACTTGCCTTCATAAGTTTCACCTCCTGCAACCATTGTTGCAAAGTAGCTGAATTGTTTAGCTGTTTTAATTTGATACGGATTACCTTCTGAACCGTCACCTCCTAAATCGGCTGTAATACTCAAAGGATAACTATAATTCATGTCCCCCAAAGAAGCTGTTAGTGTACCAGATACCAACTCGTCTGTCGGACGTTTTAAAAGAGTTACCTGGTTATTCTCTATTTTCAGATATTCGGTATTATCTACTTTCCAGCTTAATGAATTTCCTGTAGGTATGCTGATAGAGTGTGCCAAATAGTCTAATCTATCAAATTCACTGCCATCAGCATTAGAGTAACAAATAACCGGTGAAGCTGTGAGTATCGCATTAGGGATTGTCTCCATTCCTTTCAGGCGTGGATACATACCTTCTTCATAAATCCAGTCTTCTGCTCCAAGTGCTTCTTTCAAGGTTTCCCCGATCATATCTTTTGTTAATGTTCCTTCACCCGGCCCTCCGGCAGAACGATGCATTTGTTTGTCATAAAAGCAAGATTTGATACTAGCAACCAGACTGCTTCCCGGATCAGGGGTAATCATACCTGCCTTATAGTCACTTTGTCCGCCAGCTATGGTGTAGCATGATTCTAACTTGCTGCTTCCTGCATAGCTTCCTACTATTCCTCCTACATATGCATAGTTGTTTCCTTTGCAGGGCATTGTATTATAGCATTTCTGCACTATCGCCGAATAGCAACGTCCTACAACACCACCCACATAAGAAGAAGTGGCACTCTGTATGCTCTCTACTTTTCCGAAGTTGACACTTTTCTCTATAACGGCATTACTGGCAATAAATCCTGCAATACCGCCTACACCAGCTTCTGTCTCGTAGTCGTACCCCATTTCGCTACCACCGGAAATTGATATACTCCCCATATTGTAACATTGACTGAGAGAACCTGCATTATTAAAGGCTCCTGTAATTCCTCCCACGTGTTTCACGCCAAATATCTCTCCGGTATTGTAACAGTTCGTGATGTTCCCGCATGTATTCAGGGAATACTCCTTGTCCATGCCTCCGACGATACCTCCGATCCACCAGCCACCGGACGCTTTTCCGGAGAAATTACAATTTTCAATATTCCCGCCTATATTGTTACCTGCAATGCCTCCAACGTATTTACTTCCCTGAATCGTTGAGCTTTTAACGATACAATTACTTATTTTTCCTTTATTGTATCCGCAAATTCCTGCCACATAATAAGCCTCTTCACTTCCTACAGATACAATACGTGCAGAAGCTAATGTCAGATTTTTAATGACAGCACTAAGATCTGTACCTCCGAAAAGTCCTGAACCGTTTTGCCCACTTGGGAAAACAATCAGATTACTAATCGTCTTATTATTTCCGTCAAAACTCCCCTTGAATGGAATTGATTTACTCCCAATTGAAAATTGAGTACCTTCCAGCTCGATATCGTTGGCAAGTTGGAAGTAAGTATCTGCAAACTGGTTGTCTTTGGTGATGGCATCTGCCATATCTTCCAGATCCTGAGCAGTCTTGATCAGATAAGGTTCGGTTTCCGTCCCTTTACCACCGCTGAATCCTGCTGCCTGAGACTTTAACGAAAAAGTCAGACTGCATAGCAGAATCGCAAAAAAGTAATACTTTCCCATAATACAAATTTTTTAATGAATACTATATATAAATTGAAATACACGTTATTGCTTCATCATTATATGATATTATTATTGAAACGCAGAAACTCGCGGATTCACGCAAAGCATATCATCGCTCAAGTATAACGCAGCCATTTAATCTGCGAAAATCAGCGATCATTTGCGTTTCAATAAAATGCTGCCATAGTATTGACTAAATTTGAAATATACTACTTACACATTATTGCTTCATCATAACTATGTCTATAGCCCGATCCAGTCCTCCGGCGTAACTGCCACTCGAAGGCTCTTTGGTGGAGAATCCCGCGAAATATAATCCTATGACCTTGTTGCCGGGGAATGTGCCATTGTCTTTGAATGACAGTCTTACCTTTCTATCACGTATTTCCGGGATAGCCATGCACTGGCTGCTTTTATCCCATGTGATATTGTCATTATCGGCCAATACACAATTATATACAAACAAAGGTGTTGAAGTACCCAAATACTGCCCGGCAGCGATAATTAGTTTTCCGTTATCATAGTCTACAACGAACTGCGCACCAGACATCGGACCATCAATCATCACATACTTATCAGGTTGATATTTTAATAATTGAGCTGTATGCGATACCGTTTTATTGGTTTTATCTATATAGCTGATGTCATATTTTCCCTGAAAATCTTTATAGATGGTTTGGCAGAAAGAATAAGTTTGTTGTGTTTTTCCACATCTGATAGTGACCGGGATGACTTTTTCGGTCAATGTTCCTTCTTCGTACGGAATGGAAGTGAAAATAACGGAATCGCCTTCGACTTTATGTGATAACCATTTAGAATCGTATTTTATTTCGTATGGTAAGTTGCTTTTCAGATAATATGCTTTTCGCTCTCCTGTTGTAGAGAAATTATAGAAAGCTGGAAAGTTGGTGGAGAAAATAGCTCCTAACTGTGTGACGGGGACAACTGTACTTTCTGTTCCCATACAGATTTCTATCAAAGCATTTCTTCCGGTAATATCTTCATTGGCAGAGATTGTTAGGAGTACTTTATTTCCCGATAGAACAGGGGCACACCACTCTTCTGTAGAAGTCACCACATAGTCTCCTACCACCGATAATTCAATCTCACCCGTTCCTCCGATAGCAGGTAGGCTGGTACTGGCACTGATCACTTTAAAAGTAGGGGAGGAATTCTCCTCTTCATTGTCATTGCATCCCATGTTTAGTATGCAAAGCATAAATAAGCATAGATAAAAATATTTTTTCATAACTCTTTATTTAGCTGAGACGGTGAACCACACCTCTTCTGGTTTATCAATACTTGTGAATTTAATTTTTGTCGGATATTTGGGATTATCAGCTTCCATGATATAAGGACTATAGTTTGTAATAATACTGACAAACTCCTGATATCCACCTGTCCAAAATGCACCTCCGTTGATATAGCCTTTATTTGTAAAGTCAAGTTCTATTTCATTTTCCGTATTCTTTACCGTAAGGAAATCGAATGAATAATAGCTCCACCAGGCGATAGAAGAGTTGTCTACCCGGGTGGCGCCGGTTACTACGGCATAAGTGCTTTCATCTTTGTAGTATCCCAGATATATGAAAGATAATCCGGTAGTAGCTTCTGCGAAGTTGGTAGCAAGCTGGCGATCTGTATATTTCCAATAAGTCAGAACGAAATCACTCATTTCGTCCGGAGAAAAATACCAGGAAGCCTTTGATTGGGCAAAGAATTTATTCACTTTCATTAGTTCAAAACTAATTTGGGCATTTCCATTGTCTGTGCTTAATATATCTTGTTCAACCGAATATTGCATACTTTCAATAGAGTTTCCTGAGATAGTGACCGGTTGATAGAAGCGGATGCCTGTGTCTGTGTAGATATAGGGTACTTCTGTAGAAATAGTTTTTCCCCCATCTTCATAATTTAGAGTGAAAGTGCGGTTGGCACCTTTTTCTATGGAAACTTCCTCTCCATTGACATTCATTTTATAAATAGGAGCTATCGCATTCTTTTTTGTGTATTCTACTTTATCCATGTACTCTTTGGAGGGTACAGTCAGTTTGTTCATTACGATTTTGTTTCCGGTCTTTTTGCCTTGTAATATGATTTGGGTATCGGTTTTACTCATTAATATAAATTCGTAATCTCCTTCCAACCCCTGATAGAGATCAGAATATGGAGTAGAGAAATAGTGTAATAATGAATTATAAGTATCAAAAGTAAGTACAGGACCGTTATCTGATATTAAACGCCACAGACTGCTCTCTTCTTTTCCGGGAGATAAATCCATTCTGACTTTTACTTCTGAACTGGTGAATTGGAGCGTGTACATATATCCTCCGTAAGCCTGTGATCCTTGCGGGTAGTATTCCATAGACCATCCGTATTCAGAACTCACCAATGCTTCCTGATATTCCCTTAATGCCTGTGCGATTCTTTCGGCGGCCGGGCTGTCGAAGATATCTTCATTATCTTTAAAGCAGGAGCCTAATAGAAGCGGCAATAATAATATGATTACTATTTTTTTCATTTTTGTTCTGTTTAAAAGTTTTCCAGATCGAGTTTGTCTATCTCAGAAGAGCGGCGTTGTACGATGTCTCTAAGCTGGTTTAGGTCGATGTTCCAGCTGTCTTTCATATAGTTGTATACAACTTCAAATTTCTGTTTTATAATTTCAGCTCCGGCTGTTCCGGCTCCATTCAACATGGCGTCCCATTGTTTGGAAGATTGAGTCAGATAGATACATACATTTTCGGCAAAATCCTCGTTGGCCTCTTTACTGGCATATTGGCTGACAAAACCGGCTTTTTGTGCATCTGCATCACTACTCCAATAATCATTCCAGGCATCGCCCACATACGACGTACCGGATATTAACTGAAAGTCGCTCGTGTACTCTTTGGTCTGAGTAAAGATATGCGTAAATTCATGGTGAATGGTTTTAAAGTACCATTCGTTGAGTAGGTTGATATTGGTCGGATCAATGTAGTTAGCTCCGTATAAAGTGATTTTCATCCCTCCTTCGGCAGTACCCAGTTCGAATGTTCCGTTGTTGCGAAAAGCAAAACTGCCTATGATATGAATTACTTTGGGAAAATAGTTTCGGATGTAATCCGGACCAGCCAGTTCATCATAGGCTTCAATACAAAGATGTTTGATGAGCTTGGCCAATTGTACTGACTTTTTCATTTCTGCGGGAACCAATGTATAGTCCATATCCGATTCAATATCTTCCATCCGGTATTTGAACTCGATGTTGTAAGGATATATATAGTTGTTTAACAACCATCCGTCAAATTCGTTTTGTTCACCGGTTTCTACGGTAATAATACTATGGTTCTTGTCCGGTTCGTCATCAGTGCAGGCTATGAAGCCTACTATGACAGGAATCAGGAATATCCATTTACTTTTCATATTCTCAGGTTTTTATTTTTGTTGTAACGAATGTGTTTATCTCGGGTTGGCCGGAAGCCCGGCATTGATGACTTCCTGTGGAAGCTGTATGGCACAGCGTGGGTCACGGGGAAGCAATTGGTCTGCTATGGTGACATCTTTCCCGTTGGCACTGACTACACGGCGGTCTACCTCTATGCCATATCGTTTGATGTCGAACCAGCGCAATCCTTCATGAATTGTTTGTATCCGGCGGACGAACAGTAAGAATTGGATGAAACTTTCCTGCTTCCCACTTTTGACAGTGAATCCGGGATTCAATTTTTTCTTTAGTGTTGGTGCATTCGGTTCATAATAAGGAATAGGATTGATAAATTTCTCTACATCCTCTTCTTTTAGTACATAAGCACTTTTTGTATTGGCTTTGATCCAGATATTGAAGTCTCTGACAGCTTCCTGATATTTCTCTTTCATGATATATGCTTCCGTTCTTGCCAGTAAAGTCTCTTCTGCACTGAAGGCTGTGTATACGGTGTGTGGATAGCCTATCATTGCAACGGGATCGAGGTATTCAAACAAGAATGGTAACTTCATTGTCAGAGTCTTATCAAGATTGGTTCCTTGGTATATGAATGGGAGGACATGATAGTTGGTATATCTTCCCCATGGTCCGTCGGCCTTTAATGTTTCATATTCGGCGATGAGGGCTCCGTGCGTAATACGCGACATGTTAAAGTAAGGGCCAAAGTATCTTCCTGCCTGTGATAGTGAAGTCATTAACATCAGATTACAGTTATATTCCGGTTTGATATAGTCTTTGGTATATACATCTTCGTCTCTTGTCATTTTGGCGCGTGCCTCCATATTCCTCATCATAACAGCGGGGTTGGAGGTTAGTACTTTATCTGCATATTTTATCACTTTGTCCCATCGTCCGGCATATAAGTTGAAACGTGTGGCAAATGCATAGGCAGCCTTGGTGTTGAAGTGATATTTGGGTACACTGTACGCGTCTTTGATCATGGGGAGTGCTTCTTCTATATCCTTGTTGATTTCTTTATAGACACTATCCACTGTGATACGGTCATATTCTACTATCAGCTGGGTTTCCGGTACCTTCACATAAGGTATACCCATGTCTTTGGTTGCATACTTTTCAGTGTAGTGCTGGCAGAAAATATTGACCAGTATGAAGTGTGCATATGCCCTACATAACAGGGCTTCTGCCTTGAATGGTTTCAGACTGGCAGGAGTTCCCAGCTCTTCTATGGCTTCCAGCGCCTGATTCGCTGCGGAGATTGATTTATATGACCGGCTCCACAAGGCATACGGATCTTCTTGTCCGTTCGTTTCTGTAACATCTTTCCAGTATGCCATTTGCTCAATGAATAAATAGGTATAGGGATTACTGGGGCCATAGTCGTCTACGTTGTCGGAAGAGTACTCCCCTAAGAACATGGCTGAGGCTTCGGGATAGGCTGAAGTTATCAGCGCTTTTACATTTGCCTCTGTGTTGACCTCTGTACGGTTGTCCGGAACCTCGCTCAGGAAGTCATCGCACGAAGCTAAGATGCTTCCTGATAGTAGGATGATAACCGGAATATATTTATATATATGTGTCATATTGATTTTATTTAGTGGTTATTGTTACATTCCAAGTCTTAATGTTAAAGTGAACTGCCGTGGCACTGGGGTTGCTACACCACCTGAATTGAAGAATTCCGGATCTTGCCCGTTCAGTTTCTTATCGGCATATATCAAAAAGAGGTTTGTACATTGTAGTTTCAATGACAGGCTGTTCAGTTTCCAGTTGGCTATCAATGCTTTGGGGAAATCATAAGATAAGCCTATTTCTTTCATTCGGATAAATCCGCCGTCAGCAATGCGCATGTCAGAATAGTTATAAGCATTGTAGGCTCGGCTTAAATAAGGATCCAGTCTGTTTTGGCGCGTACTGGCTATTACGGGTATATTAGTAAACTTTTCGTCTCCCGGCACCATCCAGCGGTTCTTGAATTCTTTTGGAGTGGCGGTGAGGTCCGAATAACTGGAACTGAAAACATTGTCCAGCCGTACCACATTGCCGAATGAATAGGTGATGAATAAGTTTAGTTTAAACCCTTTATAGCCGAATGTATTCCCGAAACTACCCAGATCTGTTGGGTCAGCAGCTCCCGAATATTTCAGGAAATCAAGTTTTTTACTTTCCTGAAAGTTGATATCTGTTGTTGTAATCTGTCCGTCCTGATTGAGAAAAGTAGGTATACCATCTTTGTTTAATCCCTGAAATGGAATAGAGAAGATGGAACGTACCGGATAGCCTTCTCTGGCAAAACCATATCCGGATACCAAGCCCATCAGTGTTTTGTTTGATTTTAGTTTGGTAATCTCGTTATGTGTATGAGAATAGATGAAGTCGGTAGTCCAGCTAAAATCTTTAGTCTGGATGTTTCTTGTTGACAGGGTGAACTCTACACCATTAGATTTCATTTCGGCGATATTACCCATTTTCAAAATCTCACCTCCGGCTCCCTGGGTACTTACTGGCCCTATGAGGTCATAGTTGTTACGCTGATACCAGTCTACTGCAACACTGATACGATTGTCCAGCAATCCTACATCAACTCCTATGTTCAGTTCATGTTTTTTTTCATAAGTCAGATCAGAGTTTCCAAGATTCACTACCTGCAATCCCATTTCACCTGTAGAGGCTGTTGGTCTCCAGGGTTTATAAGCGGATAAGATGGCTGTAGAGTTTGTTACACTTTCGGGACCACGGTCTGCCGTCAAGCTATAAGATGCTTTAAGCGATAAATGAGATAGAGCCGGTTCCCAATCTTTGAAAAACTCTTCCTCATGGATGTTCCATGCACCCGATATATTCCATGTTGGTAACCAACGGGACGAACGTGTTTTTCCTAACGTATTGGAACCTTCGTAGCGAATCGTACCATTGAGGGTGTATATTCCTTTATAAGAATAGGTTGCATTGGCGAAAAAGGCAATGTTGCGTACCCTTCCCTTTGTGATTGAATAGTAATCAGTGCCTTCTTCGGCACCTTTCTTAAATACTTGATAAGCATAGAACGGTACTTCACCCATTGAGTACTGAAGCCCCCATCCGCGTATCCACTTTCTTTGCCGGTCAATATAGTTTGATTCCATACCGCCAAACAAGTTCACGATATGTTTCTCTTTGAATACATTATTATAAGAGATTGTACCGCGAAAATCGTATCCTAACATGCGGAAGTCCGAACACTCGTAAATACCACCTTCCGGGAGTATACTGATAGGCAGTGCGTATGGATTGTCCGGATCACGGTATAAATGAGGATTTTGGTCTCTGATACTAGAAGTGGGCATGGCCCGGTAGGCCATTGCCTGATTGGAAAAGTCAGTAATGATATGTTCTTGTGACGTTGATGAGTATTTCATGGCACCTAATGCGGTAACTTCCAAGTTGGGCAGTATTTTCCATTTCAATTCCCCCTGTACCTTTAGGTCGGATGCGTTGATATCCATGTAATTGTTCTCTAATTCATGGAAAATATTGAAAGGAGCATAATTACGGGTATAGTATTCGGTGGCACTGATGGCTCGCGAACTGTTCAGGGCATAGCTGTAAGGGTTGATATCAAAATCACGTTTTACTTCTCCCGAAACGGGATCGGTACTTTGTGACAATGTGCCTGGTGCTTTTTGCTTTCGGTACGAACCGCTTGAAATAAGATTCAGGCTCAGGTTTGTCAGAATGTTGTAGGTGGCATTCAGGTTGGCTGTATAGCGGTTTACCTTGCTGTCTTTAGTCCATCCCGGGTCTACCAGAGCGCTCAATGATGCATAATAAGAGGTTTTGTCGTTACCGGAGGAGATACTGACGGAATGATTGTGCATCACATTGGTATTGAATAATAAATCGAACCAGTCGGTATTTCTCATTTCTGCATCACGCAGGTAATTGGCACGGGACAGCGGTGTATTTAATAAACCGAATTGTTGGGTAACGGGGTCGTACGTATGTAGTAGCTCGTACATCTTTCCGTAGACTCCACTTTCACTGGCATTAGATAATTCGGAGAAGTTCAACCACCCTTTCTTCTGCATCTCCTGATAGACAGACATCTGATCTTGTGAATTCATTATGTTGAACTGTGAGTAGTCCGGCTTTAATCTCATCGTGTATTCACCTGTATAACTAACCCGGCTACTGCCTGCTTTTCCTTTCTTGGTAGTGATCACAATTACTCCCGACATGGCTCGGGCCCCATAAATAGAGGTGGCAGAACCATCCTTTAATATCTGAAAGCTTTCGATGTCGTCAGCATTCAGGCCTGATATAGCCGAACTGATTAACGTGGTGGCATCTCCTGAGGATAGCTGGTCGGCATCTACTTCTACTACATCCTCCATGATGACCCCGTCTACTACCCATAAAGGCTTGGAACTACCATAAATAGAAGTAGCACCACGAACACGAATTTTAGGTGCCGTACCAAAGGTGCCCGATACATTTTGCACAGATACACCTGCGGAACGTCCTTCCAATGAACGACTTATATCTGGTACACCATCCAGTTTAACATTCGAAGCACTGAGCTGATCGGTAGCTCCTGTGAATAGCCGTTTGTCCATTTTCTGTACACCCGTTACGACTACTTCATTCAGTGTCTGTACATCTGAAGCCAATGTCACTTTTAATGGGATGCCTCTTTTGACGGCTACTTCTTTATCTTTCATTCCGACATAAGAAACGATCAGTGTTTGTGCGTTTTGAGGGATATCTTTCAATGTAAAACGTCCGTCTATGTCGGCAATTGTCCCCATTGTGGTACCTTTTACTTTGATAGATGCCCCTACAACAGGTTCGTTGTCTTCTTCGAATAGAACGATACCGGTTATAATATTACTTTCCTGTGCAGGAGCCTGTACCGGGGCCATCTTGTAGATCTGTATTACTTTATTTTTAACTTCATACTGTAGTTGCTGGCCGGTAAGAATAATGTCCAGCATCTCACTGATCGTTTTATCCTGCGCCTCCACGCTGATTTTCTTTTCTAACTCCATTTCAGAAGAGCTGCACCACAGGGAGTAAGATGTAAGTGTCTTCAGCTTTTTAAGGGCTTCTTTTACCGTAACATTGTGCATACTCATTGAGACCCTTTGTTCCTGTGCAAAGGCTCCGATGCTACAACATAAAAGCATGATTAATAATAGTTTTCTCATATCATCCGTTTAAAATGTTTATGGACTAATTTACACGATTTCTTATTTCATTTTTTTTCATTATCTGAATAGTATCCCCTTTTATGGTGTAATAGAGACTGTTTTTCTCCGCTATGATTTTCAATATGTCAGTGATTGTTTCTTCATTGCAGAAGTCACCGTAGAAGTGTTTCTCCCTTAGAGTTTTGTCTTCTATCACAATATGTACATTGAAAGCTCTTTCCAGGTCTTTTACAATCTGACTGAGTGGTTCTTCATCAAAAAACAGTATATTCCGGGCTGCTGCTTTGGGGAGGCAGGTTGCTGCAGGAGCCTTTGCATTGTCGGTGGGGGATAATGCTGCACTTTTGGAGTGGGAGGTGGTCCACATTACATAGTTAGATGCAATAACATTGCGTACTTGCATCCGTTCGCTTTTTTGATTGATGACTGCCTGTTGGTTAGGTTTCAATAAAATATTGGCTTTTGAATTTTTGTTGTTTTCAACAGCCAGACTTCCTTCTACCAGCGTAATTTTGGCTTTCTCATCTTCCGGATAGGCCTTCATGTTAAATTTGGTTCCTAATACATGAATGGCTATTTTTCCAGAACTTACTCTGAAAGGGAGTTCCTTGTTTTTGCTGACCTCAAAGTAGGCTTCTCCTTTTAAAGTCACATCTCTGTTACTTCGCCCGAAACTTCCAGGATATTCGAGTTTACTTCCCGAATTGAGCCATACCTGTGTACCATCCGGCAGGGTGACCAATGATTTTGAGCCATAGGCTATTTCTATACTTTGCATAGAGTTATCCCATGAATTTTCGCCGGTTGATTTTAATAAATATCCCACTCCGAATGCCAGCAATACAATTGCTGCATAGCCTATCCAGACGATAGAGCGTTTTCGGCTTATGGTATATTCTTTTTGTCTGGTGATTTTATATATGCGGTTGTAAGCCGGGATTACCCGGGCTGTGAAATGCTTTTCTTTTTGCTTGATCCGGAAAAGTTTTAGTGTAGCATAATAACAGGTATAAATACGCTGGTTGTTTACATTGTTATTATACCACGCTTGTAGTTCCTGCTCTTCATTAGGAGTGATGTCTCCATTAAATTGCTTTTTAATTAATTTGAAAATATTATCCATAAATTCTCTATTAATTGTTTATTGATTGTATAAAGACGTAATAGAGAATAAAAGGGGTAGTGAGAAAATGAAATATTTTTCTACTAAAATGATTTATTTTAATAGAAAAACGGAGTTAGTGCTTTTAATTTTTACTGAAAGTTAAGTAAAAAGAAAGAGTTGCAATGCCAGGATGCATAAAATATAATCGGTGAGATCTTCACGAAGAGCATTTAACGCGTTTTTTATGTGATATTTGACTGTATTTACAGAAATGCCTAATTCTGCGGCAATTTCCTGATGGCTTTTGCCTTCATAGCGGCTGAGAATGAATACTTTCCGGCATTCTTCGGATAATCCGTTGATAATTTGCTGTATTTGTTCTTCTAATTCCTGAGATACCAATTGCTCAAAAACATCCTCGTCCGGTGCAAAGCAGTTTTGATATTTTTTGTCTGTGATGTCTACTGAATGAAAAGAATGGTCAGCTCGTATAAAGTCGATAGCCTGATTCCGAACAGCTCTCATTAAATATCCCCTGATGGACTTTGTTACAGCTATTTGCTTTCGTTTTTCCCATAATGCGAACATCACGTCTTCTACGATACTTTGGCATATGTATTCATCATGGACATATTCATAAGCAACGGCACACAAAAATGCATAATGTTGTTTGAAAATAATCTCGTATGCTTTATGATTACTATTCTGAAGTTTCGATATCAGCTCACGTTCGTCCATGCCGTTAAGTAACTATTTTCTTGCAAAAGTAGTTATTTTGTCGATATATCCTATAAAATCTAATAATAGTGATTGTTTTTTTAGAATATTCCGTTTGTAGTTGTTCTGTTTCTCTTTTGCTGACATTGTTTTTATTTGTGATTGTTTGTAAGTTGTTGATTATCAATTGATGTAAGGATGTACATTCTTGTAGTGTGAAAGTGTACATTTTTGTATGACAGGATTGTACACTTTTGTGGTACTAATGTGTACAACCTTGTCCTATTAAAGTAATAAGAAGATAATTTTATTATTTATTTTGGTCTCTTTTTATTACAAATAATGCAAGACCTTTATTTTGAAGTTTATGTCCTTTGTAATCTTTTAGAAATAACCTGTCGGCTTCTCTACGAGAAACGTCTCGTTTGTCGTAGAGAAACGGTCCGATCTTCGTAGAGTTTCGAAGCGTTTCTCGTAGAGAAAAAATATGTATATTTAATGTGTTGATATTTAGTGTTTTAACAAGAGTTGGGTATGTCTTGTATTTTCTTAATGATACTATCTTTCTTTTTCTTCTTTTCTTTGTGTACTAGTTTTATAAATAGTTACAAAATTAAGTTCGGAAGTGGCTGTTGTTCTTGTGCTTAAAAATGGTAATACTTTGGGTGTTTTTTATCAATCTTGGTAGAAATATTTATGGGAAGTATGACAAACGATGTTTGGTTGAAATGTATGTTAACTCAGGCTTTCGAGAATAAAATGATGTGTAAGATAAAGAAAAACAGTTTTTTAATCTGTGTTTTATTGAATGATAATACTCAGTAGAACTTTGTGTGACTCTGTGGTGAGTTTAACTCATTTATTGATTCATATTAAAAAATCTTCAATGCGTTAGTTCTATAAATAATTCTTCCGCGTTTTTTTGATAATTGAAAGATTAGCACTAATTTTGCACCCTCATTTGAATATAGAATAAAGTATAAATCAAATAAATAATTGTCAGAATGAACGTTTCATTTCAAAACATTGACAAAGTAAGCGCATTGCTTACAGTAAAGCTGGAAAAGGCTGATTATCAGGAAAAAGTAGATAAATCTTTGAAGACATTCCGTCAAAAAGCTCAGATCCCGGGATTCCGTAAAGGGATGGTACCGATGAGCCTGGTGAAGAAAATGTATGGTAAATCAGTGGTTGCTGAGGAAGTAAATAAACTTCTTTCAGAAAAAGTATATGATTATATTAAGAGTAATAATATAAATATGCTGGGCGAACCAATGCCTAACGAAGAAAAGCAGCAGGTGATTGATTTCGATACAATGGAAGATTTTGAATTTGTATTTGATATTGCTTTGGCACCTGAATTTAAGGCGGAAGTAAGTAGCAGTGATAAGGTAGACTACTATACAATCGAAGTAACTGATGCAATGGTAGACAACCAGGTGAAAGCTTATACACAGCGTAATGGCAAATACGAACAGGTTGCTGCTTACGAAGATAACGATATGCTGAAAGGCCTGATTGCCGAACTCGATGAAAACGGTAATACTAAAGAAGGTGGTATTCAGGTAGAAGGTGCCGTATTGATGCCTTCTTATATGAAGAACGATGAGCAGAAAGCTATTTTTGCCAATGCAAAAGTAAACGATGTATTGGTGTTCAATCCGAATACTGCATATGACGGACATGCTGCTGAAATCGCATCGTTACTGAAGATTGAAAAAGAGGCTGCTGCTGAAGTGAAATCTGATTTCAGTTTCCAGGTGGAAGAAATTACTCGTTTTGTGTCTGGTGAATTAAATCAGGAAATCTTTGATCAGGTATTTGGCGAAGGCGTTGTGAAGACTGAAGAAGAATTCCGTGCTAAAATTAAGGAAAGCATTGCTGAACAGCTTGTTGCCGACAGTGATTATAAATTCCTGATTGACGCTCGTAAGATGTTGATGGAGAAGGTTGGTAAACTTGAATTCCCGGATGCATTGCTGAAACGTGTGATGTTGTTGAACAACAGAGAAAAAGGTGAAGAATTCGTAGCTGAAAACTATGACAAGAGTATTGAAGAACTGACTTGGCACCTGATTAAAGAACAGTTGGTGAAAGACAACGAAATCAAAGTTGAGCAGGAAGATGTAATCAAGATGGCTAAAGAGGCTACCAAAGGACAGTTTGCTCAGTATGGTATGATGACTGTGCCCGAGGATATTCTTGAAAACTACGCTCAGGAAATGTTGAAGAAAAAAGAAAATGTTGATGGTCTTGTAGGGCGCGTGGTTGAAGCTAAATTGGCTACAGCGCTGAAAGCTAAGGTAACGCTGGACAACAAGACTGTTCCGATGGAAGAATTTAACAAGATGTTCGAATAATATCCTTTTACAGGAAAGAACATAAAGTCACAGAAACACAGAGTTTTTATAAAATTATAACTCTGTGTTTTTTTGTGTCTCTGTGTTCTTTTTTGTTTCTTTGCAGTTACATATTAAAAAATAAGAAAGGAACATAAAAATGGACGATTTTAGAAAATACGCAACCAAGCATTTAGGAATGAACAGCTTGGCACTGGATGATGTGATTAAATCACAGGCTGGGTATTTGAATCCCTATATTCTTGAAGAAAGACAGCTCAATGTAACACAACTTGATGTGTTCTCACGTCTGATGATGGACCGCATTATCTTTCTTGGTACTCAGATAGACGATTATACAGCCAATACTTTGCAGGCTCAGTTGTTGTATTTGGATTCAGTGGATCCGGGTAAAGATATCTCTATCTATATTAATTCTCCGGGAGGGTCAGTGTATGCCGGATTGGGCATCTATGATACAATGCAATTCATTTCCAGTGATGTGGCTACTATTTGTACAGGTATGGCTGCTTCTATGGCTGCTGTTCTGTTGGTAGCGGGTACAGAAGGTAAGCGTTCTGCTTTAAAGCATTCCCGCGTAATGATTCACCAGCCGATGGGAGGGGCGCAAGGACAGGCTTCGGATATCGAAATCACTGCCCGCGAAATAATGAAGTTAAAGAAAGAACTCTATACTATTATTGCAGACCATTCTCATACAGACTTTGAAAAGGTGTGGGCGGATTCTGACCGTGATTATTGGATGACAGCAGAAGAAGCCAAGGAATATGGTATGGTAGATGAAGTGTTGATTAAAAAATAAAAATGGCTGAATCAAAAAATAATAAAAAGAGATGTAGTTTTTGCGGCCGTACAGAGAATGAAGTCGGCTTCCTGATAACAGGAATGAACGGTTATATCTGCGATAGTTGTGCCACCCAGGCTTATGAGATAACTCAGGAAGCGCTGGGAGTTGACAAAAAGGGCGCAGAAACTACAAAACTGAATCTGAAAGAACTGCCTAAACCGGTAGAAATCAAAAAGTTTCTAGATCAGTATATTATCGGACAGGACGATGCGAAACGATTTCTGTCCGTGTCGGTGTACAATCACTACAAGCGTCTTTTACAGAAGGACACGGGAGATGATGTGGAGATTGAAAAGTCGAACATCATTATGGTGGGAAGTACCGGAACTGGAAAAACTCTATTGGCACGTACAATTGCGAAGCTGTTACATGTGCCGTTTACTATTGTAGATGCTACAGTGCTTACTGAGGCTGGTTATGTAGGAGAAGACATCGAGAGTATTCTTACCCGCCTGCTCCAGGTGGCCGATTATAATGTACCCGAGGCAGAACAGGGAATTGTATTTATAGACGAAATAGATAAGATTGCCCGCAAAGGTGATAACCCTTCTATTACCCGTGATGTCAGTGGTGAAGGTGTACAGCAGGGGTTACTCAAACTATTGGAAGGATCTGTTGTAAATGTGCCGCCTCAGGGTGGCCGTAAACATCCGGATCAGAAAATGATTCCCGTGAATACCAAAAATATTCTGTTTATTTGTGGTGGCGCTTTCGATGGTATCGAAAAGAAGATAGCACAGCGCCTGAATACGCATGTGGTGGGCTATAGCGCTTCACGTAAGACAGCTACGATTGATAAAAGCAATATGATGCAGTATATTGCGCCGCAAGACCTGAAATCATTCGGATTGATACCCGAAATTATCGGTCGTTTGCCGGTGCTTACTTATCTGAATCCGTTGGATCGTGATGCACTTCGTGCGATACTGACAGAACCGAAAAACTCCATTATCCGTCAATATGTGAAGTTATTTGAGATGGATGGAGTCAAACTGACGTTCCAGGATGAGGTGTTTGAGTACATCGTAGATAAAGCAGTTGAATATAAGCTCGGAGCACGCGGATTGCGTTCCATTGTAGAGACAATCATGATGGATGTCATGTTTGAAATCCCTTCGGAAAATAAAAAAGAGTACGAAGTAACATTGGATTATGCGAAATTGCAGCTGGAAAAAGCAAATATAGCAAGATTGCAAACTGCTTAAAATCAAAAGGTAAGAAGTATCGGATGGTTCGTTTCTGTTTTTTATTGAAAAATATTAGTCGAATTATGCTTGATATTTAAGAAGTTGTTTATAACTTTGTTAGAGCTCTTTTACAGAAAGAGTTTTTAAAGTTAAACCATGAACTGAATAAAACAACCTATTTAAGATGGCAGGGAAGATTAATTTGACAGACCAACTGAAACAGTATTTCGGATTTGATAAATTCAAAGGAAATCAGGAAGCGATCATTCAGAACTTGCTTAATGGTGGCGATACTTTTGTGTTGATGCCTACCGGTGGCGGCAAATCTTTATGCTATCAGTTGCCTTCTCTTTTGATGGAGGGTACGGGAATTGTTATTTCTCCATTGATTGCATTGATGAAGAATCAAGTGGATGCAATGCGTAACTTCAGTGAGGAGGATGGTATAGCCCATTTTATTAATTCTTCATTAAATAAAGGTGCGATAGACCAGGTGAAGTCTGATATTCTTGCCGGAAAGACAAAGTTGCTGTATGTGGCTCCTGAGTCATTGACGAAGGAAGAGAACGTGGAGTTTTTGCGGTCGGTAAAAATCTCGTTTTACGCAGTAGATGAGGCTCACTGTATTTCGGAATGGGGACATGATTTCCGTCCGGAATATCGAAGAATACGTCCTATTATTAATGAGATAGGCAAAGCGCCACTTATTGCGCTTACAGCAACTGCAACACCCAAAGTGCAACACGACATCCAGAAGAATCTGGGAATGGTAGACGCACAAGTCTTTAAATCGTCGTTTAATCGGCCGAACTTATATTATGAGGTACGTCCGAAAACTACAAATATAGATAGAGATATCATTAAGTTTATCCGAAATAATCCGGAAAAGTCAGGTATTATCTACTGTCTGAGCCGGAAAAAAGTGGAAGAACTTGCTGAAATTCTTCAGGCGAATGGTATTAACGCACGAGCTTATCATGCAGGTATGGATTCGGCTACAAGGACTCAAAATCAGGATGACTTCCTGATGGAAAAAATTGATGTGATTGTGGCAACCATTGCTTTTGGTATGGGGATCGATAAACCGGATGTCAGGTATGTGATGCATTATGATATACCAAAGAGTCTGGAAGGTTACTATCAGGAGACAGGGCGTGCCGGCAGAGATGGCGGTGAGGGCAAGTGCATTACCTTTTATACAAATAAAGACCTGCAGAAACTGGAGAAGTTTATGCAAGGCAAACCTGTGGCAGAACAGGAAATAGGCAAGCAGCTTCTGCTGGAAACTGCTGCGTATGCCGAATCTTCCGTTTGTCGCCGTAAGACTTTATTACATTACTTTGGCGAAGAGTATACGGAAGATAATTGTGGAAATTGTGACAACTGTTTAAACCCTAAAAAACAAGTGGAGGCTCAAGAATTATTGTGTGCTGTGATTGAAGCGGTCATAGCGGTAAAAGAAAACTTTAAGGCAGACTATATAATAGATATTTTACAAGGAAGAGAAACTTCTGAAATACAAGCACATTTACATGAAGATCTGGAAGTATTCGGATCGGGTATGGGCGAAGAAGATAAAACTTGGAACGCTGTTATTCGTCAGGCATTGATTGCCGGTTATCTAAGTAAAGACGTTGAGAATTATGGCCTGTTGAAAGTGACAGAGGAAGGACATAAGTTTCTGAAGAAACCTAAATCGTTTAAAATTACAGAAGATAATGATTTTGAAGAGGTAGAAGAAGAAACTCCGGCCAGAGGTGGTGGTTCTTGTGCTGTGGATCCGGCACTTTACTCTATGCTTAAAGACTTGCGGAAGAAACTTTCTAAAAAACTGGAAGTTCCCCCTTATGTTATTTTCCAGGATCCTTCTTTGGAAGCGATGGCGACCATTTATCCGGTGACGCTTGATGAACTCCAGAATATTCCGGGAGTTGGAGCTGGAAAAGCGAAACGTTATGGTGAGGAGTTCTGCAAACTGATTAAGCGTCATTGTGAAGAGAATGAGATAGAGCGCCCTGAGGATTTACGTGTGCGTACTGTCGCCAATAAATCGAAGTTAAAGGTTGCTATCATTCAGGCCATTGACCGTAAGGTTGCATTGGATGATATTGCTTTGTCCAAAGGGATTGAATTCGGTGAACTGTTGGATGAAGTAGAAGCGATTGTTTATTCGGGCACAAAACTGAATATTGATTATTTTCTTGACGAAATAATGGATGAAGACCATATGCTTGATATTTATGATTATTTCAAAGAGTCAACAACAGACAAAATAGATGATGCCCTGGATGAATTGGGAGATGAGTTTACAGAGGAGGAAGTGCGTCTGGTGCGTATTAAGTTTATCTCGGAAATGGCTAATTAAAAAATAGCAAAATATATTTTGCGGAGAATAGCAAAAGTCCGGTTATCCGTTGAGGTAGCCGGACTTTTTTATGGAGGAAAATAAAGGTTTCTTTTTGAAATGTAGTAATACTGAATTGTTATAAAAACACGGCATTTCTCTTTCATTTGGATGGAAATGGGAAATTTTAACAATAAAGTAGGAGTTTTTACGGAATTATATTTAACTTTGTAGCATCAAATAAAAAAATACAAGTATAAGTTTTACACCTGACAAAATAAGTTTATCATGAATGAGGATTACTTAATAAATCTATTAACTGCACACGCTCTGAATATTTGGGTCAAGATAAAAAAATGCCCTGTCTGAATATCTTCTCTTGAGCTATTATCTATAATGTATTTAAAAGTGATTTTCTCTCTTTTGCTTTTTTATGTATACATTGAAACTGCTCATACTATAAATATCCTAACGAAAAGAATTTCTTTATTATAATCAATGCTATCACACCTGACAAAACAAGTTTATCATGGATGAAGATTACTTAATTACCGTTTTTGCCGTACGTGCTTTAAAAAATGTCTGGGTCAAGATAAAAAAATGGCCTGTTTGAATACTCTCTTTTAATCGTATTAAAGTTTATGCGAAAATAGTTACCCTCTTTTGAAGAGGGCTGGATTTGTTTTATCATATCTGATTGCATCCCCCGTCTTTGTACGCACATGAATAGTCTAAATAAGTATATAGAATAAAGTTTAATTAAAAAGAACGCAGAAGATGAGAAAAAGTATCCTTTTGTTTGTACTTTTTTCAGTTTTGCATATCTCAATGCTCTATGCACAGGGGTATGTCGTGAACGGACATATCATTTCGGCTGAAGATAATCAGCCTTTGATAGGTGTTTCTGTTCTGGAAAAAGGTACAACGAATGGTGTAATTACCGATATGGATGGTAATTACAGACTGAATGTAACAAAGTCTCCGGCAACCTTGCAATTCTCTTATATAGGAATGACAATGGTAGAAAAGCAGGTGACAGGTACTTCAACAATTAATGTTACAATGGAAAATGCCACTCAAATGGTGGACGAAGTTGTGGTGGTGGCTTACGGGGTAAAGAAAAAAGGGACCATAGCCGGTTCGGTTTCCGTAGTTAAAGGTGATAAGATTGAGAACACACCCACAGCCAGCTTCGATCAGGCACTACAAGGTAAGTCTGCCGGATTAACCGTTTTACAGAATACAGGGGAACCGAGTGCTGCTGCCAGTTTTCAGATTCGTGGAACGAATTCAATCAATGCAGGTACTGCACCTCTCTTTATTATGGATGGAGTTGCTATCTCTGCCGATGATTTTTCGTCTATCAATCCCAATGATATAGAAAGTTTTACAGTGCTGAAGGATGCATCGTCTACTTCAATTTACGGAGCTCGTGCCGCCAATGGTGTGATTGTGATTACAACAAAGAGGGGACGTACGGCTGAAAAAGGAAAAATCATTCTTCGTGCTCAATATGGTTTTTCTGACCTGGCGTATGGTAAGTGGGATCAGATGAATACAACGGAACGCCTCAATTATGAGGAACAGATCGGACTGCGTGTGCCGGGCACGTATGATCGTGAAGCATTAGAGCGCATTGATATAAACTGGCGTGATGTAATATACAATAATAATGCTCCCATGTATTCTTATGAATTGAGTACATCGGGTGGAAGTAACAAATTCAACTATTTTGTTTCGGCAGCTTATTTTGGTCAGGAAGGTATTGCAGTAGGATCTGATTTTGAACGTTATTCGGTTCGTGCCAACCTGGAGGTCCGTCCGGTGGAATGGTTGAAAATCGGCACGAATACTTCTTTATCATATGAAAAAATAAAGGAAGCAGACGAAGGTGATTATAATGTAGTGACTCCGGTTTCGGCTTCTAAGTTTATGTTACCTTATTGGAATCCTTATAGGGAAGACGGTTCTTACACATCTGTAGGAGACGGTTCTTGGAATGGTACGAATCAGAACCCCTTGGAGTGGCTGGATAATAATCCGGTAAAACGGAATCGTATGAAGGTGTTGACCAGTCTGTTTGCTGAGTTGAGACCCATTGAAGGGTTGGTACTACGTACTGTCGGAGGTCTCGATGCATCAGACAACCGTCTGACCGCTACCTCTAATCCTTCGTATGTCCCTAATTATGGTTCCGGTACGGTAGCCAAATCATTTGAGCGTTATAGTAACCTGACATGGACAAATACTGCCAATTATACATTTACAATAAAGGATGACCACAATATTAGCCTGCTGCTTGGACAAGAGGCGGTTATTAATCAGTCTGAAGGATTTAATGTAACCACAAGAGGACAATCCAATGATAAATTGTTGACTATGGCTACTGCCACCTCTGCCACTTCATGGGACGACATTGTATCAGAGGCCACTTATTTGTCTTTCTTCGGTCGTGCGGAATATAACTATAGCAATAAGTATTATGCCGATTTTTCAGTTCGTAGAGATGGTTCTTCCAAGTTCGGCAAGGATGCACGCTGGGCCAACTTCTGGTCGGTAGGTGCGATGTGGAACCTGAAATCGGAAGACTTCTTAAAGGATATAGATTGGCTGACCAATCTTCAGCTGATTGCGAGTATCGGAACATCGGGAAACTCTTCCATTCCTAATTATGATCATACGGCCTTGTTTGCAGCCGGACCGCAGTATTCCGGTAAAACCGGTATCGCACCCTATTCACGTGGAAATGAAAACTTGACCTGGGAAAAATTAATGACTACCAATATTGGTGTGAAGATCGGGCTTTTTGATCGTCTGAATCTGAACGTTGAATTCTATAATAAAAAGACAACTGATATGTTGATGGAAGTTCCCGTCACCTTTGGTAATGGCTTCAATACTAAATGGGACAATATCGGAGCCATGATTAACAGGGGAGTGGAGTTTGATGTGGATGCAGATATTATTCGTACGAAAGACTTCACATGGAATGTTTCAGCGAATGCTTCTTATAATCACAATGAAATAACAGAATTGTATAATGGTCTGGATGAATATGAAATAAGTACGACTGGGCTACTTTTGAAAGTTGGACATTCTTATGGTGAATTTCATGCAGTGCGTTATGCGGGAGTTAATCCGGCCAATGGTGATGCTTTATGGTATACTAAAGACGGAGAACTGACAAATCGTTTTAGCAATGAAGACCGTGTGTTATTGGGCAAATCTTATGTAGCCCCCTGGCAAGGTGGTTTTGGTACAACCTTTTCTTATAAGGGTATTCAGTTGTCTGCCTTGTTTAGCTGGGTGGCAGACCGTTGGATGATGAACAATGACCGCTTCTTTGATGAAAGTAACGGTACATATGCTGTTTATAACCAATCTGCTAAATTATTAAATCGCTGGCAGAAACCTGGTGATATAACAGAAATTCCCCGTGATGGAGTCCAGACGCAGCTTGATAGCCATTTGGTAGAAGATGCTTCGTTTATGCGTTTGAAAAATTTGTCGCTTAGTTATACTTTCCCGCAATCGTTATTGAAAAAGACAAAAGTGATAGAACGTGCTAAAGTATTTGGGCAAGCACAGAATTTATTGACTTTCACTAAGTTCACAGGTCTGGATCCGGAATCTAATTTGAATATGTACCGGGCGTCGTATCCGTTGTCCCGTCAGTTCTCATTCGGCATTGAAGTTACATTCTAATAAGTAGAAGAAAAAGTATGAAAAAGATAAGAATATATTTATTAGTGGCACTATTGTGTGGAATGTCCTCCTGTAGTGATTTTCTGGACAGATATCCCGATACAGCTGTACCCGAAGAAGAGTCGATGACCGATCTGGTATCCAGTGAGCAGATTGTAATTGGTATTTATAGTAGTTTTAAGAATTCCGCTTTGTATAGCGGAACTTTGACCTTGGCACCCGATGTGCAGACTGATCTGGTATATGCTGTAAAAGGGTATACGAATGTATATGGTCCGTTGTATCGTTGGGATTTCCGGGACAGTGATACAAGTATTGAATCGGTATATTCGGGGTTGTATCAAGTGATCGCCCGCTGCAATTTCTTTATGGATCATAAAGATGAAGTATATGGTAAACTAACAACAGAGGCCGATAAAACTACTTTCAAGAAATACGAAGGGGATGTTTATTTTTTCCGTGCGTTAGCTTATTCTGATTTGATACGTATGTATTGTGAGGCTTATGATCCGGATAACGCGGAAAATCAGCTGGGAGTTTCTTTGTATTTGCGCTATCGTAAAGAGGGTGAGGATAGCTCTATTGAGCCTCGTGCTTCATTAGCTGATTCTTATAAACAGGTATTAAGTGACCTGGAACAGGCGGAGAAATATGCAACCCGTAAGGGAGCAGACACGCAGTGGATTACAATAGGAGCCGTGCAGACCTTGAAATCAAGAGTTTATCTTCATATGAAGAATTGGGAAAAGGTGATAGAATATGCTACAAAGGTAGTTGACTCCAAAGTATATACCTTGGCCGATGCAATGAAAGTAAAATGGGTAGATGAAGAAACTGGTAATACGATGACCGATTATCAACGCATGTGGAAATATGATGAAGGTGATGAAGTGATCTGGCGTGTGCAAATGAGTACGACGGATAGAGGGGGCGCACTGGGAACGGTCTTTCTGAACTATAATAATGTGGCTTATCTGCCCGATTATGTACCGGCTAAGTGGCTGCTTGATTCGTATAGTACAAATGATATGCGCTATTCTGCTTTCTTTTATTCCATTAAGACCGGATATTCTCATGGATTAACCTGGCCTATTGTGATCAAATATTTGGGTAATGCGGATATCGATGCCGGTGTTGGTAAGTATTATACAAATATGCCCAAAGTATTGCGTTACGCTGAAGTCTTTTTGAACCGTGCTGAGGCTTATGCACAATTGGGAAAAACGAAAGAGGCCAATAATGATTTGACTAAGTTGCGAAGAGCGCGTATTGCAGATTATGGTAGTGCATCCTATACTCAGGATAAACTGATGAAGGCAATTCAGGATGAACGTGCAAAAGAATTATTTATGGAAGGTTTCCGTTTGTCTGATTTGAAGCGTTGGAATTTAGGTTTTGAACGCACGCCCCAAACCGGAACGATAGATGGATCTTTAAATAACTCATTGAAAATAGAAAAAGGTAATCCAGCCTTTATATGGCCTATCCCGAAACATGAACTTGATGCTTCGATGGGATTGGTTAAACCAAATGAAAGTAATAAATAAGGGAGATGATTATGAAGAAAAGCATATATAGTTTATGTGTACTGTTTGCAATTCTGTTTGTGAGTTGCGATGGCAAGGAAATATTGTATTCCGGCGATTCGTATGTCATGTTTGCCGACTCTGCCATGGTAATGCCTGTAACGGTGAATTCGGAAAGAACTTTTGATATTGTAGTTGCTGCTACCCAGGCAATGGATTATGACCGGAATTACGTGGTAAGTGTAGATGTAGATCATACAAATGCCATTGAAGGATATCATTTTGAGCTTTTGAATAAGAATGTTTTGATAAAGTCAGGTGAGAGGACAGGAGTGGTGACGATGAAAGGGTATTTTGATAATATGAATCGTACAGATAGTCTGGCAGTCACTTTGAAACTGATCAACGATAAGAATGAAACGATGAGCCTGTACGGGAATACGACAAATATCTTTTTATTTAAATGCTATCCGTTTAATATAAATGATTACATAGGTGACATGCGTATGACATGTACATTCCCGTTCAGTGAAGATTCTAAGAGTTTTTTAGTGAAAAGCGAGAAGATAGACGATCATACAATGCTTATCAAGGCACCGTTTGATGACAGTTATGATTTAAAGGTCAAATTCAATGCATCGGATGATGAACCGATGAATGAGGAAGTAACTGTTGTGGAACAGGAAGCGTTTCTCGACGCAGGATACGGGTTGGTTTTTGCACAATCGGTGGCAAGTAACCCGAGCTTTTTCATCGCAGCAGACAGAGGAGTAGTTCTCTATTTGAACATATTCCTTCCTAAAGTGGGCTCATTTGGAACATACCTGTATATATTTGAATGGATCAGCCCTTATGAGGCCGAAGCAGAAAAGAACGGTATTACTCCTCCTTATGACATTAAGGTACAGCCTACAGGATATTCATTGAAAAAATAATCGATTAAAAGAAAGAAAATATGAATACAATCACCCATTTGAAAAATCGGTTGGGCTATTGGGCGTTACTCGTAATGACCTTTGCCATTGCAGCCTGTTCGGATGATAAGGAAGAATCACCGGAGGTGCAGGGAAAAACAACGTTTGATGTTGAAGATATAGTTTTTGTAAGTGAAAAAGGAGAACAGGAGACAACCTTCTCTTTTGAAGCAGGAAATGAATGGACGGCTTCTTTTTCGGAAGGTGGCAGTGTGTTTTTCTCGGCTTCACAAACTAAAGGAAGTAAAGGCAAAGCGGAAATTACCATACAACCTTTGAGAACAAACCTGGAAGCACAGGTACGTACAGCGGAATTCCGTATATCAGTTGTTGGAGATGAAATGGTATATGTGGTGAAGATCTCTCAATTAGGCAAAGGGGCTAACCTTGTGGTCGACACAGAAAGCTTGGTTTTAGAGGCGGATAATGTTGGTGAGTATTTTGTAGATACACTGACTGTAAGCTCTGATCAAACTTGGGAGTTGACCGATGCAACAAGCGGAATACTTTTCTCTTTTATAGACGAGCATCAGTCCGGTCAGATTACTACTAAGAAAGTAGAAGTGAAAGTACTGTTTACAGACTTTGAATCAATGGTCCTGGAAGGTGGGTTTAATATTAAGGCCGGTGCTACTCTGAAACATATTTCGGTGAAAGCTACAGCCGAATGTAAAGCTTATCTGACAGAAGAAATGGATGCGGAAGTTGAAAAGTTGGAACTGTTGATAGACCCTGCTACCCCCGGAGTCTATATGGCTCCTCTGTATGTCTCTTCAAATATTCAGTGGAAATTGGAGTTGCCGGAATGGTTATCTACTCCTCAACCCACTAATATTACTGTATCAGGAACGTTGGCTACGAACCCTTTATATGTAGAAGTACGCATAGCTGACGGTATGATTCCTGCGTCAGAAAAAGAAGATGTGATTATATTGTCGGATGTTCGTTCCAAGCAACTGATTATTATTCCTATTCACTTTGCCGGAATCAGTGATGATTATATTAATCATAATTTTGAGTTCCCGGCATTTGATCCGTATGGAAATGATTTTGCATTTGATCCGATACCAGGTACGGCACGGATACTCGAATTGCCATTTATGATTGAAACAGGTGAAAATTATACAGATGTAACTGATGCACCATTCAAGTTACTTTTATGTAAATGTGTGAATGGAGCGCTTGAGCGTACAGCTGTCCATTGGGCTACTTTGCGTATGGGCGATTCTTCCAAAGATAAGACATCCAATGGGATATATACAAAGGAACTTTATCTGGTAGCTAATCAGCGTGGCGACGAGGATGATGTGAATAAGCTTACCTCTATGGGAGAAGATAGAGAGGCTTATCTGTTTATTGTTCCCAATTCGGTAAGTTTTGATGATTTGTTTGAAGATCCGGTTTCTACCACTTTGAAGAGCCAGTATATAGGGTCATATATACGGCAAAAAAATGCTTTTCTGGAATATAAGATGAGTGTAACCGGTATTGAAAATGGAGCAACGATCACTCTTCCGGCAGCAGGTGAAACAAAATCTTTTGATATGCTTTCTGATGCGGTGAAAATCTTTACACCCCGGTTGGATGTGACGGAAGTCATAGCAGGAGTTGAGAATCCACGTACTTTTGTCCCTAATGATGTAAATGTTGAATTTAAAATGAAAGATGGTGTGGTCGATTTAACTAAGTTCGTACTTATCGTAGGAAAGAATAAGGATAAACGGGATCGTGTAATCAAGATTGAATTTAAGGCATTTAGAGGTGTTAATCCGGAAGATGGTAGTGATAATACCTTTACGATGTTTACTTTCTATGTTAAACAACCATTTCAATAATTAAATATACTGTTAATAATGAAGTTATTATATCAAATATTAGGAGTGTTTGTGGCTTTTCTGGGGCTTGTTCTGGTCGGAAGTTGTTCTGATGATGAAATAGTCGCCTCACAAGAAGGTTACGGATATATGCAGCTTCAGTTGCATAAGAAGGGTGCGGACTCCCGCGCATTGGATAGCGGAAAGGAACTCAGCTATCTGAAGGATGTACGTAAGATTCAGATTACCTTAGCATCTGCCGGTAATCAATCTTTCAGTATGGCATTGATGCCGAAGTCTGTCAGTGAAGAGGGTGCTGAATTTGGATTATCTACTGTACCGGTGCAATTGATGCCCGGTACTTATAAGATCACTTACTTTGTTGTTTATGGAGATGAGGTTGTGGATGGACAGGCTGAAATCTTACAGTCGGGGACACCTGATGAAGAGGTTAACTTCCGGATAGAGAATAACCGTCTGACAGAGGTTGATTTTGCGTTAGAAGCTGTATTGTATGGTAAATATGCGGCAGTATTTGGCAAAGACTTGTCTGCCATTGAGTCTCCTCTTTCTCGTGCAACTGTTGATAACAGCGAGATAAAATACGATGATATTGCTTCTGCTGTGTTCACGTTTAAGTATTCAAGTAATGGCGTTAGCTATGTTGAGAGTTATCCGGTAAAGGCAAAAAAGGAAAAAAAAGCTCAGCTGTTTTCTACCGATACGATTCAAATGAAACAGGGAGATTATGTTCTGTCTCATTATAAATTGTATAATAAGAATCAGGAACTGATCTATGCAATGGACGAAGAGCAGAATGTGAAGATTGAGCATTTTAAGCTTTTGCGTGATACGGTGGATGTGAAACTATATGAAACGGCAGCGATTCGCGATTACATTGCTTTGTATAACATTTGGAAGGCAATGGGAGGTGAAGAGTGGTCATGGAATGGTGAAGGTTATAATATCGGTTCAAACTGGGTGTTTAAATTTGCTGATGGTACTCCGCGTCCTATCGATATGTGGGGAGATCAACCGGGAGTAGGGCTTGGTGGTAATGGCAGGGTTACTTCTTTAAATCTGGGAAGTTTCAATCCTAAAGGTTTCGTTCCCGATGCTATCGGCGATTTGACTCAGCTTGAAACTTTGTATCTTGGAAATCATGATGAAACAGTTTCGATTGTTGGAGATGAGGGTATGGAGGGCATACTTAGCCATTATCTGCTTGCACGTGAAGGAGTGGATGTACGTGCCCACCGTATGGATATTGCACGCGAAAGGTTTGCTTTGAGAAGAGCACAGCTTCAGATCGCTTCTAAATTGAACTATGAGAGCAGAAATGCACGTCCCACCGTATATACAAAATATGCAGGTAGGAATAAGGGTTCTATGTCAAATCGTATTACAGGTATTTCTGAGCGTATTGGTGAATTAGCAGGTACATTGACTATGCTATACATAGCAAATGGCTTTATAGAAGAGTTACCAGAATCATTTGGCAAACTGGAAAATCTTACAGATTTGGAAATTTATAACTGTCGGATGACTACTTTTCCAGAACAGTTGAAGGAATTACCCAATCTGGTTTCCTTAAATTTTTCCATGAATGGGAATCTTGATTTGGAATCAACCTATAAGAATCTGGATGACTTTTTTACGAATGGAAAGTCTCAGGGAACGGTTCAACTTTTATACTTGAATGACAATAAGTTAACGAAACTACCACCCAGTATTCGTAATATGAAAAAGCTGGGAATGCTTGATTTGGCTTATAACAAACTGGTTGAACTTCCTGCTCTTGGTAATGTATCTCCTGTTCAGTTTATGGTTGATTGTAATGAACTGGGCAATGAAGATTTGGGAGCCGGAGCTACTCCTATTCCTAATAACTTCTGTATTACAGATGATTTAGAGTTGTTCTCAGCTTCTTGTAATAAGTTAAAGAAGTTTCCGGTATTGTTGTCTAATATGAAAAATGACGGTAAATATTCCATTGAAGAGATAGACCTGTCTGTCAACCAGATCGATGGTTTTGAACCGGGCTTTAAAGGAGTGCGTGCAGAGAAACTTAATTTATGTTCCAACAAGTTTACCAAGTTGCCTACTGAATTTTCTGAATATTCATCTGTGATCAATTTCCTTCGGTTGTCTTACAATGGAATAACAGAAGTCCCATTTGAATCATTTAAGAACCTGAAAGCACTGGAGGCACTGGAGTTGGCTGGTAATAAGATAAAATCCATGCCCAATGAATTTAATTCGGAATATCTTCCTCACTTTTCCGGAATAGATTTGAGTCAGAATCGTTTTGATACATTTCCTGTCAATATCTTATATGTGAATAGTCTCAATCAGCTGATTCTTAACTCTCAAGGATATTATACCGATGCTGCTCAGAAGAAATTCAAACGTACATTGGTTGAATGGCCTACCGGTTTGGATCAGCATATGGCTCTGAAGATATTGGAGGTATCCGGTAATGACCTGCGTATGATACAAACTTTTCCGGACAATCTTAATAAGTTTGATGTTTCGGATAATCCGAATATCAAGATGACTGTTCCTTCAGCGATTATTGCCCGTATCAATGATGGCTCGTTCCTGCTGGTTTATGATGAGACTCAGGATATTACGAATGTAAACAACTAATGACAAAGAAGATGAAATCAATCAGATATAAAAATAGAAATATCCAGGTTTTCCTGTTAATCTGCCTGGGGATAGTTGCTCTCTTCTCTTGTAAGGATGATGACGATGTTCAGCCTTCTTTCTTTGGAGTGAGTGAGGAAGAATCGGAGTTTGTTGTTCCGGATTGTGGTGATACATATGCTGTCAATCTGTCCGCTGATCAGGATTGGTATGTAGAATCGAATGCTGAGTGGTGTATGGTATCACCAGCCAATGGGAACGCTTCTACTGTTTGCGAATTGCGCGTGGATACCAGTTATTTGTATAAGGAACGGGAAGCGGTTATTACGTTCCGTTCCGGCTCAAAAGCCTCTCAGGTAAAGGTATTCCAGTATGGTTATGAGAAAATTATAAAACTGGATAAAGAAGCGGTTGAAGTGGAAGATTTTGTAGACTACGAAAAGATGTTCACAGAGTTGAATGTAACCTCGAATGTTAAGTATGAAGTGATACCGGTTGATGCTACTCAGAAATGGGTACGTGTGAGTGTACCGGAAAAAAAGGTCGGTTCGGTACCCCGTCCGGATAAGGTACGTTTCGACTTCGACATTTACACACAGTCAGATGCAGATCGGGTGGCTGAATTTACGTTTCGCCAGACAGATGCAAAAGAGGGTGAAACACCTATAGAGAAAACATTTACTTTCCGGCAGAAGAAGTCAGAAAGAATAGTACCGTCACGTCGGGGAGATTCGCTTGCCTTATTGGCTATCAGCCGTATGATGAAGTGTTACACCCAGTGGGATGGCAGTCAGCCGATGATTTATTGGAACAATGTAAAGACGGAAGAGGTCGACTATAAATATGTGGATGGCGATTTCGTACGAGATACCACCGAGCTGCGTGTCGTTGGCGTAAACTTCTATATATTCAATACGGATAATAGTATTCCTTTTCAGATACGTTATTTGAATCAGTTGAAAACCTTGGTCTTTACGGGTAATGAAAATAGTTATCGTAAGTCTATTAAGCTGGAAGATGATGTAACCTATTTGGATAGCTTGGAGAGCCTTGCCTTTATTGGTTATGGAATTAATTCACTTCCTGCCCGGATGACCAACCTGAAGAAATTAAAGGAACTGGAGATGACTGGTAATCCTTTGCAGGAATTTCCGATGGATATTATTGAGACTTTGGATAAAGACAGTCTGCTCTATGTGAGTTTAGGGAATTGCCGTCATTATGAAGTGGGTAGTAATCTTTTTACTAATAAAAAAGACAGTATTGGCTTGAGAGGTGAACTTCCGGAGCGCTTGTTTCTGTTGAAACGGGTGGCTTATCTTCATCTGTCATACAACTATTTTGAAGGCTCTATTCCGGCTATGGAAGGCGTGGCTGATGTGATGCCTCAATTAAAAGCCTTATCACTGAATTTGAACTACTTGTCTGGTATGATTCCTGAATGGATATTGAAGCATAAGCGATTGAAATGTTGGAACCCATACACAATGGTGTTTAATCAGACTTATAACGGCAGAGATAGTAAGAACCGGCGGGTTGGTTTTGATAATGAGCCGGATTTTATAGATACTCCGTGTCCAGATTGGGAAGAGGATACGAACAACACGGCTCTGACTCCATCTTCATTTGATAGCACTTTCAGATGGTTTCACTATTATGATGCAAGTAAGAAACAATATCCCAAGCTTTCACTGGATGGAAACTGGGGTGAAATAGATGATTAAAACTAAAATGATTATGAGGAAGATTAAGAATATACTGGCGATTGTCTGGGCAGCTTGTTTTTTACTGGTCTTAATTTCGGCTTGTAAAGAGGATGATAAGGATGCTTTGTTGCCTAATCAGGGAGAAATTTGTTTCCAGTTTACTAAAATAACAACCTATACATTGGCTGATCTGGACGATATTGCTACCGTAAAGATTGTGTTAGAGAAGGACGGGGTAAAAATAGAACTGCCCAGTTACCCGCTTACGGGAAACACTGAATTACTGTCTACTGAAAAAGTAAGATTAGAAGAAGGACATTATAAACTTTTAAGTTATCGGGCTTTTGGTAAGGATGCTAATTTAATTGAGAATCTGGATATTACTTTGACAGAAGATAATGAGTTTGATGTGAAAGTAGGAGAACTACAGGAATATATTTTACCGGTAAAGGTAAAAACAGTTGTTGATCCTACTAACAATTATACCAACGTCCTTTTTGCTATTTGCAAAGAGGTATTGGGGGACGATAGAAGTAAGTGGCCACCTTCTTGGGATGTGGAAGAAACACTGGATACCTGGGCCGGACTCTCGTTTGAGACGGATGATTATGGAAATTTGCTTTATATTACTGATTTGGATATTGACGGCGACGGGAATCTGCCTGAATTCAAACATATGAAAAAACTGTCCCGGGCGATTATCAACTTCCCGAGTATGACAGGACTGCACATCAGTAATTGCGATCTGGAAGAACTTCCTGATAATATTGGTGAATCGAGGATTGCTTCTATTTACATTGAGAATACTAATTTCAGCACCTTTCCAAAGTCTTTCTGGGATATGAAAAAACTGAATGATCTGACACTGATAAACAATAAAGTGACGGAACTTCCAGAATCGATAGGTGAGATTAAGACGCTGAGAACCATTGATGTGATTAATGAGAAGGTTAGCAAAATACCGGCAAGCATTGTCAATCTGACGGAATTGGTCAGCTTGCGTTTTATAAATACTGAAATAAGTGAACTCCCCGATGTATTTGATCAGTTGTACAAAATATCAACGTTGGATATGCGCAACAATAAGAACCTGAAATCGCTGCCTCCTTCTATAGCCAATACAGTAATTGGTGAAGATGGCAACCGAACCCGTAAATATCTTCGTGGCATGTTATTGGATGGATGTTCTTTTACCTCTATACCTAAAGAGGTACAGCATGAAAATATGCAACTATTGTCTATGGCTGATAATCAGATCCAATCTGTGACAAAAGAAGAATTAGAGAAAATGCCCAATTTGCATTCATTGATATTAGATGGTAATAAATTACCATCATTTCCTGCTATGAAAAGTGATAAGTTGTTGATGTTGAGTTTGATTAATTGCGGATTGAAGGCTGCTGATATAGATCGGAGTAATCTACCTAATCTGAGGTTCCTGTTTATGACACAGGAAGAATATGATGCGGTAATGAAGGGTTACGAAGTGAATGCGGATTATCTGCTTAAATAATAAATTACTCTCTCTTGAAGAAAGTTGTTAGGAAGGTTGTCGTTGTGAAACCATAGGCCTTCCGAAGCAACTTTATAGAGAGTTATTTTAATATAAGAATAAGAATGAAGACTTTAAACTGTACTATTACCATACTATTAGGCTGTATATGTGCGATCTTTACTGCTTGTAAGGACGACGAACCTATTGTGCAACCGGTTACTCCATATGAAAAGCAATATGGTGAAGCAACTGTTGTGTGGGAGGCTACTCATCAGAGCTTGTTCAATTTTAAGGGAAACCCACTCTATGTGCAGGTGTCAGAAGAGAGCACGAACGAAGATTTGGCAGTATTCAATACAACCAAGAAATATTTGTTCGACACACGCGGACACTTACTAATCTATAATCCAATTAATGAACTTGTTGACGCATCCTCCGGCTTAACGAGAGGATGGGGGACTACCGGTGACGCAACGAGATATTCTTATGGATATGATTCTGCAGGGAGGCTGGCGGTAGTTACCGAAACGGAGTTGGGAGGTACCTCCGTCGTTTATGAATTGAAATACGGCACTCATGCTGTATATGTACCTTTTCCTTTCTCATTTGCTGGTTTACCTCTCTTCTTGCTGAAAGGATTGGTCTCGGTAGAAGGTGACAATGGCTTCAAATACGAATTTGATGGAGAGAAAGCTGTTTGTGAAACAGATAGCTGGATGGGGATTGCCCGAACAGAGTACTTGTTTCGGAACTCTTACCCGTCAATGTGTACCAAGCAGCTGATCAGAGGAGACGAGGTACTTCAGCATGAAGAAACGGTCTATGCTTTCGGAGAGAAGGGTGTGTTACTTGGAATGACAACTTCTGCTCGTACCAATGATGATCCCGACATGGTTCAGAAGCGATCAGTGGTTTATGCTTCTCCCCGGTTGCAGGTACAGGTAACGGAAGTTGCCTATGAAGCCGGATTGGCACAGGAAAGAACTGTGTATACATATACAGAAGAGGGTTTTCTACTCTCTGCTACGAAGAGTGATAACGAGGGAAATACGGCATCTGTTCATTTGAACGCTTATGAACTGGATGCGCAAGGAAACTGGATTTCTGCGGAACGTGCCGTCGAGGGCTACTTTAATGATTACTGGCCGGAGGGCACGATGACTTTGAAACAAGAATTTTCTTATAAATAAACTTAGTATTAATTAAAATTTAGTGTAACATGGGAAAAAAGAACTACTACTTCTTGCTAATGTTTGTCATGATGAACATTATGGCAGTGGCTACATCTACCGTAAAGGCGGAGGCGTGGGATGGTTCGTGGAGAACTATCAAATTTGAATCCGGGGAGGATGAGATAAATTTAGAGTTTACAGCTCCTGAAGCTAAAACTTATACTTTTATGAGCAATACCCAAGAGTTTGGGATAAAAATTAAAGCTGTATGTGGAGATGTGACCGAGTGGTCTGATGCACTTTATGATTGGTTTGGTGCAGCAGTCAGCATTGAGGCTAAGGCTAATGAAGTTATTAAGTTGACAGTTGTAACTGATGGAGAAGAATTTTTCCCTGTAATAGTGCCAATGGAATTGGTTAAAGACAGTGGGGATGATACTGTCTGGGATGGTATAAAGAAAGATATTACTATTACCGGAGTTGATGACGCAATAACTTTAACATTTATTCCTACTGAATCAAAGCAATATACTTTTAAGTGTGATACAAAAAGTTATGCAGTAAAAATAAAGGCTACTTGGGAAGGACAGACTTCTGCAGCATGGTCTGAGGGGCTTTATGATTGGGCTGGTGCAACGTTAACAGTGGATGCTGTTAAAGACCGGGTTATTACGTTAGTAATAACCGCAGCAGATGAAGAGTCATATCCTGTAACTTTCCCGCTTGAGCTGGGGGATGGTAATGGTGATGATGATACTCCCGCTGAGCCTTGGGATGGAACTACTATGACTATTACTTTAAACGATGCTAATACTTCTAAAACATTCAGTTATACAGCTACTCAAAATGAAATGTTCTATCTCTTTTCTAAAGCTGAGGCTTATGATGTGAAATTTGTAGGTGGAGTAGTTGGAGAGCCTGATCTCGTATTAGAGTGGGAGGCTTATGATAATCTGGTCGGTGGTTATTCGGCTATAAAGTTGATGGAAGGCGATATTCTGAAATTTACTGTGACTTCTACCGAATTTTTGGAAGGACAGGGTGCAGGCTTTCCTCGTAAATTTTCAATTAGTAGTTTAGTTGTACCGGTATCAGGCTTTTTCCTGCCGGGATCAACTTTTGAGAATGCAGTCGGCTTACAACCGGATGTAGAAACAATTATTCCTGTAAACGAGAATACTAATGTAGATGAATTTCCAGATTTTGCGAGTTATTCGGAATTGTCCTGGTTGCAATTTACAGCACCGATTACAGGGCTTGCCAATATAGATATTGAGCAGTATGTACTGTTTGTATATGAAGGAGAAGATAAAATTGGAGCTTTAGATTATAAACCGATGATGGTTGTACAGGATGAAAATAATAACAGCCATAAATTTGCAGTAAAAGCCAATACTACTTATTATGTAGTAACTACTAATAATCGTCCAACAAAGGCAACTTTGAAGCTTACGGAAGTTGAAGAAGGCAATGATTGTATCATACCTATTCATATCACTTCTACGACTTCAACTCTTTCTGTGAAAGCAGGGGCTACCTGGTATAACTATACTATAACCAAGAGTGAAGATAGTGCACTTAATCTGTTGGAATTGGCTTCTAATAAGGGTTGGACAGGAACAATCAGTTATTATGTGGATTGTTCAGATGCCGAGCCTGTGATAAATGAAGTGGCAGCTGGTGCTAAATCATACTTTGAAATGGAGACTACCAGAACTAATTATCTCATCTGTGTAAACAGTGCTAATGCTGTTGAGGATGCTATTCAATTAGTGCAGCGTGATCCCAAACCTGGTGAGGCGAAAATAAATCCTTTAGATGCTAAATTGGGTGATAATGAGTATGGTGGTGAAAAACGTAATTATTGGTTTAAGTATATCGCTACTAAGGATTGTATGTTGAAACTTACTTATCCGGAAGAAGCATTGACTATGATAACTTTGGGTATCGGTACAACGAATGTGGCTAATTATGGTTCTACAAGTTGTACGGTGAGAGTAAATTCCGGTGAAGAATATAGAATGAGGTTTGAAGCATCAAATACAGATAAGGCTACATTCACAGTTGTTGAAGATGAGAATATTCCACTTGGTAATTATTGTGATTATCCGAGACCGTTTAATCTGGATGAGGATATTGTAATGAAGAACCGGGATGCACAAGAAGAATGGTATGCATTTACTGCACCTGAGGATGGTATCGTAGAGTTTGAGGTTGAAGATCCTATTTGGGTTAGAGATCACTGGTCATGTGGTATCGTGAAGGAGTGTGGTACTACACAGGATAAATTGTCATTTGAAGAATTGATGGGAAAACTTACTTACCGTTATTCTGTAATCAAAGGTGAAACATATCGGTTTACTGTTTATCAGTTTAAGAATGAAGAAGGAGCAGACATTGTAATCAAGACTAAGTTTACACCTGCAGGTGAAGGTGAATCTTGTGACAAAGCTATCAGTATCGATTTTGATAAAGTTGTAAAATGTAAAGATGTTGCCAGTGAAACATGGTATGAATTTGTAGCTCCTGAGGCTGGCGAGTACTATCTGGTAAGTTCATTGGGACAAGGTGCTGGTGTATCTTATAAGATTGGTGATTGTAGTACAAAAGCCATAACTGCAACAGTGAAAGACTTTATGTATGGAAGAGCGTATGCAACGCTAAATCTGGAAAAAGATCAGATTGTGAAAATCTGTGCGGCTATATCTAAGGATAAACCAGAAGATCAGGACTATGATTATTCACTGATTGTGAGAAAGAAAGCTCAGGGCGATAATCTGGAAACTCCGTTTGCTGCTAAGGCAGGGGAATATTATACATTAGGTGCCGGAAACGTAATGACTGCGGCTACTTTGGAAGGATATGTTTATTCTATCGCTGCCACAGATGCTAAACTGGAATTTACTGTTCTTACAAAGGAGGCATATTTCAGTGGAAACTTCTTCGTTTATTATGAAGGAGAGAGAATTGGATTTACTCCGGTTAAGACAAAAATAGATAATGAGGATGGTACATATACTTATACCTATACGCTGACTAATGCAGCTATTGAGACTGGTAAAACTTATACGGTTCTTTTCCCGTTTACAGTAGATGGTTTTAATCTTGGTACTTCGTTGATTACAGGAATTGAATCAACTGAATCTGTTAGTAAAGTAATTGTTTGTCCGAATCCGAGTGATGGAAACTTCCAGGTTAATTTGGGTGAACTGTCAGCCGAAGGTGCTTTGATTGAAGTGATTGATATGGCAGGTGTCGTTATTTATAAAGAATATGCAACGTCGACTATCATTTCTGTAAATCTGAAAGGTATTACAGCAGGTGTTTACTTTGTCAGAGTATGTGCCGATGGCAAAAATGCAGTTGCTAAGTTGATTGTTCGTTAACCATTTGTCAGGTTGTATATTATAAGGAATCCTCTTACCTTCTGGTAGGGGGATTTTTTTATTTCTATTTTTGTCCGTATTGAATAAAAACCGTATATTTGCACGCAATAAATTTTAAACGCATAGCCCTATGTCATTTATTGCTGATAAGATTGTTATGGATGGATTAACGTATGATGATGTTTTGTTAATTCCTGCCTATTCAGAAGTTTTACCGCGCACTGTCGAGCTCTCGACAAAGTTTTCAAGAAATATTGAGTTAAAAATTCCTTTTGTTACCGCCGCTATGGATACGGTTACCGAGGCTAAAATGGCTATTGCTATAGCTCGTGAAGGAGGAATTGGTGTAATTCATAAAAATATGCCGATAAAAGATCAGGCTAAACAGGTTGCCACTGTGAAGCGTGCTGAAAATGGTATGATTTATGATCCGGTGACTATCAAAAAGGGTTCCACTGTACGTGATGCACTTGCTTTGATGGCTGAATATAAGATTGGTGGTATTCCGGTAGTAGATGATAACAGATATCTGGTTGGTATTGTAACCAATCGTGACCTTCGTTTTGAACGTGATATGGATAAACATATCGATGAAGTAATGACAAAAGACAGGCTGATAACTACTAATCAGTCTACTGACTTGGAAGCTGCTGCACAAATCCTGCAAAAATATAAGATAGAAAAGCTACCGGTAGTTGATAAGGATAACAAACTTATTGGATTGGTAACCTACAAAGATATTACCAAGGCAAAAGATAAACCGATGGCTTGTAAAGATTCTAAGGGGCGTTTGCGTGTAGCTGCAGGTGTTGGAGTGACTGCCGATACGATGGAACGTATGCAGGCTTTGGTTGATGCTGGAGTGGATGCTATTGTTATTGATACAGCTCATGGCCATTCTAAATTTGTAATTGAAAAATTGAAGGAAGCAAAGAACCGTTTTCCGAACATTGATATTGTAGTAGGTAATATTGCTACCGGAGAAGCTGCTAAGGCTTTGGTTGAAGCTGGGGCTGATGGTGTAAAGGTTGGTATTGGACCAGGCTCTATTTGCACTACACGCGTAGTGGCCGGTGTGGGTGTACCTCAATTATCTGCTGTCTATGATGTAGCAAAAGCTTTGAAAGGTACAGGTGTTCCTTTGATTGCAGATGGCGGACTTCGTTATTCAGGTGATGTTGTAAAAGCACTTGCAGCTGGAGGGTATTCTGTCATGATTGGTTCTCTGGTTGCCGGTACAGAAGAAAGTCCGGGTGAAACTATTATTTTTAATGGACGTAAATTTAAGTCATATCGTGGCATGGGCTCTTTAGAAGCGATGGAAAACGGATCGAAAGACCGCTATTTTCAGAGTGGAGAAGCAGATGTGAAGAAACTTGTTCCGGAAGGTATTGCTGCACGTGTTCCTTATAAAGGGACACTGTTTGAAGTGATTTATCAGTTGACCGGTGGCTTGCGTGCAGGTATGGGGTATTGTGGTGCGCAGAATATTGAAAAGTTACATGATGCTAAATTTACACGTATTACGAATGCAGGTGTGATGGAGAGCCATCCTCATGATGTAACAATTACAAGCGAGTCGCCTAACTATAGTCGTCCGGAATAATATAATTCTCGATAACGTGGGAGCTGCTAAGTTTACCACGAGTTGATGCGGAGTCTCACAGAGTTATTTTTCTTCTATCGTATAGTAGGAAAAAGAATAATACTCTGTGGGACTCTGTTTTACTCGGTAGGAAGTCCGGCTTTTTATTATCGTTAAATACAATTTTTCCAATCTTTCAGCGTTTAATAAAACGTATGTATATAAACGAAGCTTTGTATGAAAAGAAACTTGGTTTTATTAGTAACCTGTCTATTGGGACTTGCTGCTGTAGCACAGCAAGATCCTGTATTGATGCGGATAAACGGAAAAGATGTAACTCGTTCTGAGTTTGAGTATATCTATAATAAGAATAACTCTCTTAATGAACAAGAGTCAAAAACGCTTGATGAGTATGTTGATCTTTTTGTTAACTTTAAGTTGAAAGTTGCGGCTGCCGAAGCTGCTGGCATTGATACCACCCGGACTTTCCGGGAAGAACTGGAAGGATATCGCAGGCAATTAGCGAAATCTTATTTGACGGATGAAGAAGCCGAAGAAGCTTATGTGCGTCAATTTTATGATGAAATGAAAGCTAAATCCCGGGCTGGCTATGTACAGGTGATGCACATCTTTAAATACCTTCCTCAAACTGTATCAAAATCGTATCTGAATGAAACGGAAGTTCGGATGGATTCAATTTATAAAGTGTTATCTGCTGCGCCGAATACGGATGACTTTGCAACTTATGTAGAAAAGTTCTCAGATGATAAGAAACCGTTTTGGGTGGGTTTTCTTCAGACACCGGAAGAGTTTGAAGATGTTGTTTTTTCTTTGAATAAAGGAGAAATATCCAAGCCTTTTTTCACTCCTCAAGGCATGCATATAACAAAAGTTCTTGATACCAAAGAGTTGCCTTCGTTTGAAGAAATAAAGGGAGAAATAGCCCGTCGGCTTGCTCGTAAATTCGGAGTTGACAAAGGCACGGAGTCAATGGTAGAAAAATTAAAGAAAGAATATAACTACCAGGTGGATGATGAAGGAATGAAAGAATTGTTGTCTAAGGGTGAAACAGACAAAACGCTCTTTACATTGGATAATCATTCGTATACCGGTTTGGATTTTAAAAGTTTTGCAACGTCGTTTCCCAGAGGGCTTAAAACACAAGTGGATGCTTTTGTTTTAAAAACTGTATTGGATTATGAGAATGGACGTTTGGAACAGAAATATCCGGCTTTCCGGTTGTTGATGCAGGAATATAAAGAGGGGATGTTGCTGTTTGAGATTAGTAATCGTGAGGTTTGGGAGCGCGCAGTGGCCGATGAACCCGGACAAATAGCTTATTTTACTTCTTATAAGTCAAATTATAAATGGAAAGAGCCGCGTTATAAAGGCGTTGTAGTGCATTGTGCCGATAAAAAAATGGCCAAGCAGATTAAGAAATTAATTCGGAAACTTCCTGAAGAAGTATGGACAGATACGATAGCAAAAACTTTTAATGATTCTGTAGAAGTTGTTAAAGTGGAGGGAGGCGTGTTTGCTAAAGGTGATAATAAATATGTAGATAAACTGGTATTTAAAACCGGAAGCTTTGATTCTCTGGAGTCTTATCCTTTTACTACTGTTTTTGGTGAAAAACGGAAAGGTCCTGATAGCTATACAGAAGTGCGAGGGCCGCTTGCAGCCGACTATCAGAACTTCCTTGATTCGCTTTGGATAAAGCGTTTACGCGAAGAAAGTAAGGTTGAAATTAACCAAGAGGTTTTAAAAACAGTTAATAACCACTGATATAACCGATTATTGCATTATCTTCGTACCTTGAATATAAGTATAATTTCAGTTGACAATGCGAATAACGGGCCTCTTGCTGGTTTCTCTCTTTTTCTGTATATCATGTACTGAGAAGCATGATCATAGGGGAAAAACACCTCTGGTAGAGGTTAATGGAACTTTTTTATACAAAGAGGACCTTCAATCTGTGCTTCCTGCTGGGTTGACTAAAGACGATAGTTTGCTTTTCGCTGAACATTATATACGCACTTGGGTTGAAGATCTTTTGTTGTATGAAAAGGCTCAGAATAACATTCCCGACAATGAGGAGATAGACCGTCTGGTGGAGAATTATCGTAAAGCATTGATTATGCATACTTATCAGGAGGAGTTAATCGGCCAGAGACTTACCAAAGATATCCCTGAACAGGAAATCGCTGAATATTACGAGAAAAACAAAGAACTTTTTAAACTGGATCGTCCTTTGGTGAAAGGATTGTTTATAAAAGTTCCGTTGATAGCACCACAGCTTACCAATGTGCGTAAGTGGTATAAATCCGAAGCACAAGAAGCCGTCGAACATTTAGAGAAGTACAGCTTTCAGAATGCGGTGAAGTATGAATACTTTTATGATAAATGGGTTTCATTGGCAGATATCCTCGATTTGATTCCTTTAAAGACAGATTCACCGGAAGAATATATCAACAAGAATCGGCATGTGGAGTTGAAAGATACCGCTTTTTATTATTTTCTTAACGTCAGTGATTATCGGGCGGTAGGAGAGCAGGAACCCTATGAGTTTGCAATGCCTGAAGCAAAAGATATGCTTGTTAATATAAAACGCGTAGACTTTATGCGCCAGGTAAAAGATGACTTGTATAAGCGGGCCATAGATCGGAAAAAGATTATATATAATTATTAAATACAAAGAATGAAGAAGTTTGTAAACTTTAGATTTGTTGTTTTATTTGCCTTAGTAATGCTTGCTAATGTGGTAGCATACGGACAGGACAACGTGATTGATGAAGTGGTCTGGGTCGTAGGTGATGAGGCTATTTTGAAATCGGAAGTAGAAGAGGCACGTTTGAGCGCCCTGTATGAAGGACGTAAAATAGATGGCGATCCTTATTGCGTAATTCCGGAGGAGTTAGCTGTGCAAAAGTTGTTTTTGCATCAGGCGCGTCTTGATAGTATTGATGTTCCCGAAAGTGAGGTTATCCAACGTGTAGATGCTATGACAAATCACTGGATACAGATGTTGGGCTCAAGGGAGAAAATGGAGGAATATTTCTTCGAACAGCAGAATAAAACTCCGTCACAGATACGTGAAACTTTGCGTGAGAATGCGCGTGAAGGACTTACTGTGCAAAAAATGCAACAAAAACTTGTAGGTGATATCAAAGTGACTCCTTCTGAAGTACGCCGCTACTTTAAAGATTTGCCACAGGATAGTATTCCCTATGTACCAACTCAGGTGGAGGTTCAAATAGTTACTTTGCAGCCCAAGATTCCTATCGCTGAAATAGAGGATGTAAAAAGTAGGTTACGTGAATATACGGATCGTGTAAATAAGGGAGAAACAGAGTTTTCTACTTTGGCTCGTATGTACTCGGAGGACCGTGGCTCTGCTATGCGGGGTGGTGAAACGGACTTCATGGGTAAAGGTATGATGGACCCGGCTTATGCAGCGGTTGCCTTCAGCCTGCAAGATCCTAAGAAAGTATCTAAGATTGTAGAGTCTGAATATGGTTATCACATTATTCAGTTGATTGAAAAACGTGGCGACCGTGTGAATACTCGTCATATACTGTTACGTCCCAAAGTTTCAGAGAAGGAACTAATAGAGGCTTGTGCACGTTTGGACTCCATTGCTGATGATATTCGTGTTGGTAAGTTCTCTTTTGATGATGCTGCAGCAGCACTTTCTCATGACAAGGATACAAGAAACAATCATGGATTGATGGTGAATACTAATTCTAATGACGCCATGGCTACTTCTAAGTTTGAAATGCAGGAATTGCCACAGGACGTGGCTAAGGTGGTAGATAAATTGAACGTGGGTGAGATTTCGAAGGCATTTACAATGGTTAATGAGAAAGATGGAAAAGAGATTTGTGCTATTGTAAAGTTGAAAACCCGTATCAATGGTCATAAAGCAACGATTACAGAAGATTATCAGAACCTGAAAGAGATTGTTATTGCTAAACGCCGGGAGGAGATGTTACATAAGTGGATTCTGGAAAAACAGAAACATACGTATGTTCGTATCGATGAAAACTGGAAGAATTGCGATTTCAAATATCCAGGTTGGATTAAAGATTAATGAGAACTAACAACTTCTTTTTTAAATGCATCCTCACGGGGATGCTATGCTTGTTTGGTGTATACCTTCTTCGGGCACAGGGGCAGAAACCACAACAGAAGAAAAAAACGAAAGTAGATCTTCTGCATGCTGACGAGGGTAGGGCAGACAAACTGGCTCGTCCGGATGTGCAGGTGCTTATCGGTTCAGTAAAGCTGCGTCATGATAGTATGTATATGTATTGTGACAGTGCATTGATCTATGAAAATACGAACTCATTTGAAGCATTCAACAATGTACGTATGGAGCAGGGGGATACCTTGTTTATTTATGGTGATTATCTGTATTATGATGGAATATCCCAGTTAGCCCAGCTTCGTGAAAACGTAAAGATGATTAATCGGAATACAACTTTGTTGACTGATAGTCTGAACTATGATCGTATTTATGATCTTGGATATTATTTCGAAGGTGGTACATTGATGGATGAAGAAAATGTACTAACCTCTGACTGGGGGGAGTACAGCCCTGCTACGAAGCAATCTGTTTTTAATCATGATGTAAAGTTGGTAAATCCCCAGTTTATTCTTACCTCAGACACTTTAAAGTATAATACTTTGTCTAAAGTGGCCACTATTCTCGGCCCGTCTGAAATAGTAAATGAAAAGAATCATATTTATTCGGAACGGGGTATTTATAGTACCTTGACGGAACAGGCTGAGTTGCTTGACCGTTCTGTGCTGACCAATGAAGGGAAACGAATGACCGGAGACAGTTTGTTCTATGACCGTAAGTTAGGTTATGGAGAAGCCTTTGACAACGTGGTGATGAATGACAGCATTAACAAAAATATGCTGACTGGTGATTACTGTTTCTATAATGAGCTGACTGATAGTGCTTTTGCAACCAAACGTGCAGTTGCTATTGACTATTCACAGGGCGATAGTCTTTTCATGCATGCCGATACTTTGATGATGATTACATCTTATCTGAACACTGATTCTATGTTTCGTGAGATGCGGGCTTATCATAAAGTGCGCATGTACAGGACTGATGTTCAGGGCGTTTGTGATTCATTGGTCTATAATTCAAAAGACTCTTGTGTGACAATGTACCGCGACCCCATTCTTTGGAATGAAGGACAGCAGTTGCTGGGAGAAGAAATTAAAATCTATCTGAATGACAGTACGATTGACTGGGCGCATATTATCAATCAGGCATTGACGGTAGAGATGAAGGATTCATTGCACTACAACCAGGTTTCCGGGAAAGAAATTAAAGCGTATTTTGATGGAGGAGAGATGCGGAAAGTCGATGTTATAGCCAATGTGCTTGTGATTTTTTATCCGCAAGAGGAAGATAGTACTATGATTGGTATGAATACTTCGCAAACCAGTTTGTTGACAATGTATCTGAAAGACCGTAAAATGAAAAGGATGGTCATGAGTCCGAAATCGGATGGAGTGCTTTATCCGATGGATCAGATCCCTTCGGACAAGATGAGGTTGCCTACATTTGTGTGGTTTGATTATATACGTCCTCAAAATAAAGATGATATATTTGAATGGAGAGGTAAAAAAGAGGGTGAAACATTGCGTAAATCTACCCGAAAACCATTAAATTCGCCCAAGCGTGAATTAATTAATATGAAATAGCTCTATGGGAATGTTTAACAGTGGTATGAGAAAGCCGCGTCGCTTTAATCATCAGTACATTTACGTGAATGAGCGGAAAGAGAAACTTGATAAAATGGAAGAGCAGGCCAAGCGCGAATTGGGTATGCTATCTGAAAAAGAGTTCTCTCCGGAGGATATTCGTGGGAAGTTTGTGGAAGGAACTACTCATCTGAAACGCCGTAAGGAAAGTGGACGAAAACCCGTACATCTGGGAGTGATCCTTTTGATTATTGCCCTGTTGCTTTTCCTTTGGCATTATTTGCAAACCGGTAGTTGGACGTTCTGATTAATGAGGAAGGTATGAATGATGATTTATAAAGTGAGTGTTTTCTATCTCCTAATTCCTGAATTCTAATTCCTGAATTCTAACTCCTAACTACTAAATTCTAACTACTAAATATTATGAGTGATATCATTCATTTGTTGCCAGATTCAGTTGCTAATCAGATTGCAGCTGGTGAGGTGATACAACGTCCGGCATCTGTCATTAAAGAGTTGGTAGAAAATGCGATTGATGCTGAGGCTTGCAATATACATGTATTAGTGACTGATGCAGGCAAGACCTGCATACAGGTTATTGACGATGGGAAGGGGATGTCTGAAACGGATGCCCGTTTGTCTTTCGAACGTCATGCAACTTCCAAAATTCGTGAAGCATCCGATCTTTTTGCTTTGCGTACAATGGGATTTCGTGGTGAGGCGCTGGCATCTATCGCGGCTGTAGCACAAGTAGAACTTAAAACCCGCCTTGAGGCTGAAGAACTCGGAACGAAATTGGCTATTGCAGGTTCTAAAGTCGAAAGCCAGGAAGCGGTGTCCTGTCCTAAAGGGAGTAACTTCTCTATTAAGAATCTTTTCTTCAATATTCCGGCACGTCGAAAATTTCTGAAAGCCAATTCTACAGAGCTTAGTAATATACTTACTGAATTTGAACGCATTGCTCTTGTACACCCCGAAGTGGCTTTTTCACTTTATAGTAATGATTCGGAATTATTCAATCTTCCGGTGAGTTCTTTGCGGCAACGTATTCTCGCTGTTTTTGGTAAAAAGCTTAATCAGCAATTACTGAGTGTGGATGTGAATACAACGATGATAAAAATTTCGGGTTATGTAGCCAAACCTGAAACCGCTCGTAAGAAAGGCGCCCACCAGTATTTCTTTGTAAACGGGCGTTATATGCGGCATCCCTATTTCCATAAGGCTGTGATGGATGCCTATGAACAGTTGATTCCGATAGGCGAGCAGATTTCTTATTTCCTTTATTTTGAGGTGGATCCTGCTAATATTGATGTAAATATTCACCCTACAAAGACCGAAATCAAGTTTGAGAATGAACAGGCTATCTGGCAGATTATCTCAGCAGCTGTCAAAGAATCATTAGGTAAGTTTAATGCTGTTCCTTCTATTGATTTTGATACGGAGGATATGCCTGACATTCCGGCTTTTGAACAGAATCTTCCACCGGAACCGCCGCGTGTACAATATAATTCGGACTTTAATCCTTTCAAAACTTCTTCTTCCGGATCGGGAGGAGGTGTTACGGGGTATTCTCGCCAAAAAGTAGAATGGGAAGATCTTTATGGCGGATTAGAAAAGGCCAGTAAAATGAATCGGCCTGTTATCAATGAACCAGAACCTGACTATTTTTCCCCGGCAGAGCCAGAGGCTCCGGCAGTGGTTCCTTCAACTTTGTATGCCAATGAATCTATTGTGGAAAAGGGAAATTTGCATTTACAGTTTAAAGGGCGGTTTATTCTTACTTCTGTAAAATCCGGGCTCATGCTTATTGATCAGCATCGTGCTCATATCCGGGTGTTATTTGATCGCTATATGATGCAGATCAGGCAGAAACAAGGAATGTCTCAGGGAGTTCTTTTCCCGGAAATATTGCAATTGCCAGTTTCAGAGGCTGCCGTATTGCAAAGTATTATGGACGATCTTTCTGCTGTGGGCTTTGAACTTAGTGACCTGGGTGGAGGAAGTTACGCTATTAATGGTATTCCTGCTGGTATTGAGGGGTTGAATCCGGTAGAACTGGTGCGTAGTATGTTGCACACAGCGATGGAAAAAGGTAACGATGTGAAAGAAGAAGTACAGAGTATCCTGGCACTGACTTTGTCTCGCGCTGCTGCTATTGTTTACGGTCAGGTTTTGTCAAACGAAGAGATGGTGAATCTTGTAGATAATCTGTTTGCCTGCGTGGCCCCTAACTATACTCCCGATGGCAAAGTGGTACTTTCCACAATAAAAGAAGAGGAGATAGAGAAACTCTTCAGATAGTGCTTCCCGTACGGGGAGGTACGCCAAGCGATGGTTAATTGATAAAAAATGAGCTAAATAGATTTGTGTTTTCTATGTAGCACACGGATGAGCCAGATCAGGCAAATGACGACGGATCAAATTTTCTTTTCCCTGATTACCAATAAATGAAAAGACCTGTTGTCATCTGCCTGATCTGGCTTATCCGTGTGCCATAGAAATAGAACGCAGTTTTACTTAAAGCTGATTAATAATGTGTCAATATGCCAATTCATCAATTAGACTAAAGCTAATCATAAAGTAGTATGCCGACTGCTTCATCAGGCTCTTCACTCTCCTTTTCTCACAAGAAAAAACATAAAATCATCTATTTTCAGAACCTTTTATTTCCCTTGGTGTTATTTAAACAGTTTCAATAGGAAAAATAATAACCACTTTAACTATTTAGGTATATGAAAAAGATTCTAATGTTGCTGGCATTTGCCGGCGTTACTGCTGTAGCTTCTGCTCAGCAAGTTACTGTAACCGAATTCGAAGAAATTCAGGTTCAAGACAAATATCAAGTGTTGACCAACCCGTTCTGGAGTAACTGGTTCTTCTCTGTTGGCGGAGGTGCCCAGGTGCTTTATGGAAATGGTGATAAAGCCGGCAAGTTCAAAGATCGTATCAGTCCTGTATTAAATGTTGCAATAGGTAAATGGTTTACTCCCGGATTGGGATTGCGTTTGCAATATAGCGGACTTGAAGCTAAAGGTTTTACATACGATAAAACTGCTCCTTACGTAACCGGTAATGAATTGGGTGACGGATATTACAAACAGAAATTTGACTACATGAATCTGCATGGTGATATCATGTTCAATCTGAATGCCCTTTTTGGCGGTTACAATTCACACCGTGTATATGAGTTGATTCCTTATTTAGGAGCTGGTTTCACTCATGCTTACACAAGACCTCACGTAAATGCATTAACGATAAATGCAGGTTTGATAAACCGTTTCCGCATTTCGAGTGCAGTTGATATTAATCTTGAGTTAAGTGCTACTGGAGTAGAAGGTAAATTTGATGGCGAACATGGTGGTAAGCACGACTACGATGGTATTTTCGGAGCTTCTATAGGTTTGACTTATCGTTTCCCGAACCGTGGATTCCAACGTCCGTTCCCGCAGATTATCTCTGAACTGGAATTGAGAAATATGCGCGAACAGATGAATGCAATGGCAGCTGCCAACCTTACATTGCAACAGCAGTTACAGGAAGCAGAGAGCCAGCCAACAACAGAGGTTGTAGAACAAGAAGTGATCGTAGATGCTAATATCGCTCCTCGTACCGTATTCTTTAATATTGGTTCTGCCGAGATATCTCCTCGTGAAGCAATGAACTTGTCTTATCTGGCTGAGCAGATGAAGAAATTCCCGGATACTAAATATGTTGTAAACGGATATGCAGACTCCGCAACAGGTACTCCAAGCTTCAATAAAGAATTGAGTATGAAACGTGCACAAGCCGTTGTGAATGTATTGGTTAAACAATATGGTATTTCAGCAAACCGTCTGAGCGTTGATGGTAATGGTGGTGTAGATAAATTCGGACAACCTATCCTGAACCGTGTTGTATTGGTGAAATCTAACAATTAAAAAGATAGGATTATATAAAAAAGAAAGCCCCGCTACCGGTTTACCGGTAGCGGGGTATTTTCATAAACGATACTTGACGTTTGTTTATTTCTCAGGAGTACTGAACTTCTTTACTTGTTCCGCTATCAGATCCGCATCGTCAAAGTAATTGATCTTCATAGATCTGCGAACGTCTGCCAGTGTATCGGCAGCGGCGGCTCTTGCCACTTCGCATCCTTGTTTCAGCATCTCATAGATGGCAGGGATATCTTTCTCAAACTCTTTCCGGCGGTTACGGATCGGCTCCAGTGTCTCCTGCATAATGGCATTTAAGAAGCGTTTTACTTTCACATCTCCCAGTCCACCACGTTGATAGTGGGCTTTCAGCTCATTCAGGTTCGGATAATCCGGCAGATAACGCTCGAAATGTTCCGGACGACAGAATGCATCAAGATATGTGAATACAGTGTTACCTTCTATCTTACCCGGGTCCTGTACACGCAGATGGTCGGGATCGGTGAACATGCTCATTACCTTTTTCTGTATTTCGTCGGCACTTTCGGAAAGGTAGATACAATTACCCAATGATTTACTCATTTTAGCCTTACCATCGGTGCCCGGTAGGCGCAGACAAGCAGCATTATCGGGTAACAGGATTTCCGGTTCTACCAAAGTTTCACCATAGATATAATTGAAGCGGCGTACAATTTCTCTTGCCTGCTCAATCATCGGTTCCTGATCTTCACCTACCGGAACAGTTGTTGCGCGGAATGCAGTGATATCAGCAGCCTGACTGATGGGATAAGTAAAGAAACCTACTGGGATACTCGTCTCAAAGTTACGCATTTGGATTTCCGTCTTTACCGTCGGATTGCGTTGCAAACGTGACACGGTCACCAGATCCATGAAATAGAAAGACAATTCACAAAGTTCCGGAATCTGTGACTGGATGAAAATAGTAGCTTTGGCCGGATCGAGTCCGCAAGCCAGATAATCAAGAGCTACTTCGATAACATTTTGACGTACCTTTTCGGGATTATCAATATTGTCCGTCAAAGCTTGCGCATCAGCAATGAAAACAAACATCTTACTGAAGTCGCCGGAGTTTTGGAGGTCTACCCTTCTTTTCAAAGAGCCCACGTAGTGTCCGATGTGAAGTCTACCTGTCGGGCGGTCGCCCGTTAATATGATCTTTTCTTTTCCCATTTTCTTTATACTTTTATATATTAGGTGCAGCTTATTTTCGCTTTGGCAAAGATACGAATAAAAAAGGATAAAATAAAAAGGTGGCTATTGCATCGTTTAGAAAGTCCAACCCAATCGGAGAACCGGTTCTATATAAGTCTTAACCTTTGTTGTAATAGCCTTATCGGTCGTTTCTTCGAGGTAATTGGTTTTATCTGCCACTGCTCTGTAAGTCATTTTGCTTGATTTACGGTTTTCCAGTTTCAACCCAAGCTCTGTACCTACATAGAGTCCTTTGTATACGTAAAAATCCAGACCGGTGAAAATTGCTGCATTGATTCCCCAGTAAGCTCTGTCATTCACGGCTGGCAACATATTTTCAATATCCAGTTCGTCTGCATTTGAGTCAGGGGTAATGGCTCCATTGGTGATTTCACCTTTGAATGTAGTTGAGAGTTCATTAGAAACAGTTTCTAACTTAGTGGAGGCGAAATGACGGGTGAACCCAAAAGAACCTCCAACATAGACATTTACTCTTTTGCTGATATCGAAATGGCGTTCGTAACCTGCATCCAGACGGAAGTCTCCCACATTATATTTAAATTTGGTCGAAGTGTAATCCGCCTGTGTTTCGCCTTCTTCTTTATTTGTAAAGTTAGAATGGTCCAGGTTGAATCCCAGTTTCAGGCGAATAGCGTCTTTGTCTGTTACGAAGTAGCGGAACTTTAGTCCGTCCAATTTGAACGTTTCTCCGTTTTGATCAAATGGGTTAAACTGAACTTCAGTACCAAATGAACCTTTACCTGGTTTGTTTTGAGCAGATAGGTTTGCTGCAATACATAATGCGGCAAACAGAATAAGTGTAAGTCTTTTCATGTTTTGAAATTATTGATGTTTACGAGGTGCAAATATAGGAAACAAAATGATGTCGAATACTACTTTGTAGGAAATATTCTTTCCCGAATCTTTTGTATTTATAGAAATAAGTCGTTACTTTGCACAAATTTTAAAAATAGCAATGAATCAACAGGAAATAAGAAGTAAGCAATATCTTCGTTCGGATGTTTTCCATCCGGAATCTGTATACTTCTTCTATTTTCTCCAAAAACGATATTTTAGTTCTTTGGTAATGCGTTAGTCCTTTTGTTAGGGTAACGCATTTTTTTTATGTGGTAACTTTAAGAAACAACAACATTATAACAACAAGAGAAATGGAAAAGGAAATGAAGAAAGTCCTGGTTCTGGGTTCAGGAGCACTCAAAATCGGACAAGCCGGGGAGTTTGACTACTCTGGTTCGCAGGCACTGAAGGCCTTGAAAGAAGAAGGTATCAGTTCGGTATTGGTTAATCCGAACATTGCAACCATTCAGACTTCTGAAGGAATTGCTGATAAAGTGTATTTCCTTCCCGTGACAACCTACTTTGTAGAAGAGATTATAAAGAAGGAACGTCCTGATGGAATTCTCCTTGCATTTGGTGGTCAAACGGCGCTGAATTGTGGTGCTGAACTTTACACAAATGGTATTCTCGACAAATATGGCGTGAAAGTATTAGGTACTTCTGTTGAGGCCATCATGTATACAGAAGACCGCGACTTGTTCGTGAAGAAGCTCAATGAAATTGAAATGAAGACTCCTATCAGCCAGGCGGTGGAGAATATGGAAGATGCCATTGCTGCTGCACGTCGCATCGGATATCCGGTAATGGTTCGTTCGGCTTATGCGCTGGGAGGTCTTGGAAGCGGTATTTGTGCCGACGAAGAAGAATTCTTGAAATTGGCTGAAAGTTCATTTGCATTCTCCAAACAAATTCTCGTAGAAGAATCTCTGAAAGGATGGAAAGAAATTGAGTTTGAGGTAATTCGTGATGCCAACGATCACTGTTTCACAGTGGCAAGCATGGAAAACTTCGACCCGTTGGGCATCCATACAGGTGAGTCTATCGTGGTAGCTCCTACCTGCTCGTTGGATGATAAGGAACTTACATTATTGAAAGAACTTTCTACAAAATGTATTCGTCATTTGGGTATTGTAGGCGAATGTAACATTCAATATGCTTTCAATTCCGAAACGGATGACTATCGCGTTATCGAAGTTAATGCCCGTCTGAGTCGTTCTTCTGCCTTGGCTTCCAAAGCTACCGGTTATCCGTTGGCATTTGTTGCTGCCAAAGTTGCTTTAGGCTACACACTCGATCAGATTGGTGAGATGGGAACTCCGAATTCTGCTTATCTGGCTCCGCAACTTGACTACTATATCTGTAAGATTCCTCGTTGGGACCTTACTAAGTTTGCCGGTGTATCCCGTGAGATCGGTTCAAGTATGAAGTCGGTGGGTGAAATCATGTCTATCGGTCGTTCTTTTGAAGAGATCATCCAGAAAGGACTTCGTATGATCGGGCAAGGTATGCACGGGTTTGTAGGTAATGATGACGTGACTTTTGATGACCTCGACAAAGAACTGGCTAATCCTACTGACCTGCGCGTATTTGCTATTGCACAGGCTTTGGAACAAGGATATACGATTGACCGTATCCACGATCTGACTAAGATTGATCCGTGGTTCCTTGGTAAATTGAAAAATATTGTTGACTATAAAGTGAAACTTTCTACTTATAGTAAAGTAGAGGATATTCCTGCTGATGTGATGCGCGAAGCGAAGATTCTCGGTTTCTCTGACTTCCAGATAGCTCGTTTCGTATTGAATCCGACCGGCAATATGGAGAAAGAAAACCTGGCTGTTCGTGCACATCGTAAATCGTTGGGTGTTCTTCCGGCTGTAAAACGTATCAACACAATTGCTTCTGAACATCCGGAACTGACCAATTATCTCTACATGACGTATGCTGTAGAAGGGTATGATGTAAACTATTATAAGAATGAGAAATCAGTAGTCGTTCTCGGTTCGGGTGCATATCGTATCGGTAGCTCGGTAGAGTTTGACTGGTGTTCGGTAAATGCTGTACAGACAGCTCGTAAGTTAGGTTACAAATCTATCATGATCAACTATAACCCCGAAACGGTATCAACTGACTATGATATGTGCGACCGTCTGTACTTTGACGAGCTTTCCTTTGAGCGTGTACTCGATGTGATCGACCTCGAACAGCCTCGTGGTGTCATTGTTTCCGTGGGCGGACAGATTCCGAACAACTTAGCAATGAAACTTTATCGTCAGTCGGTTCCTGTACTGGGTACTTCTCCGGTTTCTATCGATCGTGCCGAGAACCGTAATAAATTCTCTGCTATGCTCGATCAGCTGGGCATTGACCAACCGGCATGGATGGAGCTCACCAGTCTTGAAGAAGTGAAAGGCTTCGTTGAAAAGGTAGGTTATCCGGTGTTGGTTCGTCCGTCTTACGTACTTTCGGGTGCAGCAATGAATGTTTGCTATGACGACGAAGAGTTGGAGAACTTCCTGAAGATGGCTGCTGAGGTTTCAAAAGAATATCCGGTAGTTGTTTCTCAGTTCCTCGAAAACACGAAAGAGATAGAATTTGATGCAGTAGCTCAGAATGGTGAAGTGGTGGAATATGCCATCTCTGAACATGTTGAGTTTGCCGGTGTTCACTCCGGTGATGCTACATTGGTATTCCCTGCACAAAAGATCTACTTTGCAACAGCTCGCCGCATTAAGAAAATCAGCCGCCAGATTGCAAAAGAACTTAATATTTCCGGTCCGTTCAACATCCAGTTCCTGGCTCGCAACAACGAGGTGAAAGTAATTGAATGTAACCTGCGTGCCTCACGTAGTTTCCCATTCGTGTCTAAAGTACTGAAACGTAACTTTATCGAAACAGCTACCCGCATCATGCTTGACGCTCCGTACAGCCGTCCGGACAAGTCTGCCTTTGATATCGACTGGATTGGTGTAAAGGCTTCTCAGTTCTCATTCTCCCGTCTGCATAAGGCTGACCCTGTTTTGGGTGTAGATATGTCTTCAACCGGTGAGGTGGGTTGTATCGGTGATGACTTCTCAGAGGCCCTGCTGAATGCAATGATTTCTACCGGATTCAAGATACCTTCAAAAGAGAAAGGTATTATGTTCTCTTCCGGTGCCATGAAATCAAAAGTTGATTTGCTGGATGCCAGCCGTGCTCTGTTTGCGCAGGGATATAAGATTTATGCTACTGCCGGAACGGCTGCTTTCCTCAATGCACACGGTGTAGATACCACTCCGGTGTACTGGCCCGATGAAAAGCCGGGAGCAGAAAACAACGTGATGAAGATGATTGCCGATCATAAGTTTGACTTGATTGTCAATATCCCGAAGAATCATAGCAAGCGTGAGCTGACGAACGGTTATCGTATCCGCCGCGGTGCTATCGACCACAATATTCCGTTGATCACCAATGCCCGTCTGGCAAGTGCATTTATTGAAGCATTCTGCGAGTTGAAACTCGAAGATATCCAGATAAAGAGCTGGCAGGAATATAAATAAGCTTTTCTTGCTATAAAGAGTTCAGGGTGGTAATGCGTGGCATTATCACCCTGTTTTTTTCTTATGTGGAGGTACGTTGGGCAATCAAAGGGAAGGTAATTTATTTAAGTCGTAGTCGAACTCACAGAGAGTCGTAATGAAGCGTTGTTAAACATGTAGATGTTTAACAACGTCCCTCATCGGGAAAGATAGACTTCCTTTGCTTGGTAGAGATCGTTCATCGGTGAAGGATAAATAACAGCATTAGACTGGTACACCTTCCTTATCTTTTAGATGTACCTTCTTGAAAGAGGATTTGTTTGTAAAATAGTATGTTAATACTATATACACTATCATTGCGGGGCTTCATCTTCCTCCGAAAGGGTGAGGGTAAAGGGTAGAGGAGATATACTGACACAACATATTCATTTTTGAATTCATAGTAGATCGAAATTCGTATGAATTCTGAAGAAGAAACAAGGGTTTTTGAGGTGGATAAAGTACGTGAAATTTATGGGCCAAATGTAATTGTAGAAATGATTTTCTTTTCCCCTGTAGAATGACTGCCTATTGATATTCTTTTGCAGTGGTTACTTTCTACAAAAAGCGTAAGCGGTTTATTTATATAATTTAGCTGTAATAGTATTTTGCCTTCTTTGTCTGCTGAAGCACTTTGATCCGGAAATATAGTTTTTCCCTCTTTTGTTAATTTCCCATCTTGGAAGGAATAACCTGTAAAACCTGTAAAATGCTGATCGTAATATATATACAGTTTAGAATAAGAATCGGGCATTAAAATATTAGGATTTTCTTTTGTTGTATAGAAAACACTAACTTCAACGAGTCCGCTCTCATCTTCAGTCTCTATATCTATGCTTTCCTTATTGCAGGATATGCATAATAAAAATAGGGTGGTCAATAGTAATAACAGCTGTTTCATAATTTCATCAAATAAAGCAAATTATTAATCTTGTTCTGTTATTTTGATTAAGGTGTAGAATTCTTCCTAACCTCGTTTGTTTACAAAGTTATAAAAAAAAATGAGTTTAGCTTTAGTTTGATAAAAATATTATTATTTTAAATGAATATTCTCAGTTGTTTCTTAAATAAATCTGATGTCTAAAGTTCGTTTTCTTCTTCACCATCCGAAGGAGCAATCAGGTTGGTTACTTTCTTAGATACCTCCTTAAATTCTTCCTTCTGTTGTTCTCTATACTGTCTGGGAGGCATATTATACTTCTGTGAGAATATCTTATAGAAAGTCCCGCGATTGATAAATCCCGATTTGTCCATGATTTCTTCTATTGACAAATTAGTAGTAAGCAATAGATTTTTTGCTATGGCCAATCGATATTCTTTGATGATATCAGCAGGAGTCTTTTCTGTAATCTCCTTCAGCTTTCGGTAAAAATGCCGGGTACTATACCCTAAGGAACTGCTTAAAAATTCAACAGACAACTCATCGTTGGTAATATTCTTATCAATTAATTGCATCATTTTCTCAAAAAATACTTTATTCTCTTTGTGTAAGAATTGCCCGTCGTCCAGCTTGAAAGTACTGAGTATTGAATTATAATACTCCTTTAATTCTTTTTCCCGCAGGATAAGCCGTTCTGCCAGTTTTATCAGATACTCTGCATTGAAAGGTTTGGTAACGTAAGCTTCTGCTCCGGACTCAATGCCCTTCATCTGATCGTTCACACTATTGAGTGCCGATAATAAGATTAATGGGATATGTGTAAGCAGCTTGTTCGATTTCACTCTTTTTGCAAATGATATTCCGTCTATATCCGGCATCATTACATCTGAGATAATCAGATCGGCAGATTTGAGTTCCAGTTGTTCTATTGCTTTTGCTGCATTATCAAATGAGAATACATTGTATTTGCCTATAAACAAATCAGAAACAAACCATAACATAGAAGGATCGTCATCAATGATGATGATTGTTTGTTTGGAAGGATCATAAGTTGCCGGTATATTTTCTAATTCAACCGGTTTGTTATCTGTCTGTACAGGCGGTTCCGCCAATATATTTTCTTTCGGAACAGAAGCTGTCGTAACAGCCAATGCCGGCAGAGTAACCTCAAAAGTAGTGATCTGACCAGGTATACTTGTTACCTGAATCTGCCCGTTCAGAAGGTTTACCATGCTATGGCAAATGGCGAGTCCCAATCCGTTTCGGGGAGAAATACCATTCTTGTTTTGCACTTCAAAATTGTCCAGTATCTTATAGCGGTCGAATATCTTGGTTAGATTCTCCTTAGCAATTCCCTTCCCCGTATTTGAGATACGAATGCAAAGCTGTCCTTCTGCTATACGTTGTTCTACGATTATGCTTCCATTCTCCGGCGTATATTTGAAGGCATTGGACAATAGATTATTTACTATCTTATTGAAGCAACTGGCATCCGAATTCCAGTAAACATCTTCTTCTATTTTCAATTGATAGTTTATCTTCTGACTTTCGGCCAGTTCACAGAAAGATTCGGCTATGTCCTTCGTCTGTTCGGATATAGGGAGCTGTTTTATTTCAAGTGTTTTATTTCCGGTTTCCAAACGACGGAATTCTATTAACTCCAGAATCAATGCATTCAGCTTCTGAGCGTTCTGTAGAATCATCGTGGCATATTTGTGAACATAATTATCCGCTTCCGTATGTGATAATATCTTCTGGCAAGGACCATAGATCAAGGTCAGGGGAGTACAGAACTCATGAGTGACATTGGTGAAAAAGCGAAGTTTAGACTCATACAATTCATTCCGTTGTTGGCGGTTCATTTGCTCGATCATGCGATCCCTTTTGTGCCGATACCGCTTAATAAACATGTAAATACACCCGGATACGAATCCGATAAATAGTATAAAGTAAATAGAGTAAGCAATAGTTGTTCTGTACCAGGGAGGGATGATACGGATAATGAGGGATTGGGGCGTGCTTTCTTCTCCCGTGATATTGCTCCGGTATTTTACTAATAGCGTATACTGCCCGGGGGAGAGATTAGAAAAGACAGCTGTGGTAGAAAGTCCATTCTCTATCCAGTTTTCACTCAAACCGTCAATCTTGTAAGAGTAAGTGTAATTATTTCCATTGACATAGTCGATAGCTATGAATGACAGGCTGAAGAAGTTCTGGCTATAGTCCAGCTCGAGTACCTTCTGTTTTTTGTCTTCCCTGAAGAAATCATATATATCATATTCCTTGCCAAAGATAGACAAACGATTGAATTGCAGGGCGGGCATATATTCTATGGCAGTGGAGTTGTTCTCATTAATCGTTATAAAACCGTTCGTACCACCAAAGAAAAGAGTATTCGTGCGTTTGTCTTTAAAGTAAGCTCCGTCACTGAACTCTGTCACTTTCAGATCATTTCGCTGATGATAAGTCTGCACAGCATTGGTTTGGATATTAAATCTTACCAGACCTTGATTGGTACTGATCCACAGATTTTGTTTCTGGTCTTCAAGAATGCCATGAATCGTATTATTGAGAAAACCGTTGGTCTCGTTATATATGTAATAATCGTCATTATAAATACGCGTCAGCCCGAAGCTTGTACCGAACCAATATCCCGCATCATTTTTCAGAATAGCAAAGATGTCGTTTACTGTCTGGCTTTTTATCGCCTGATCAAACAGATAGGTTTTCATTTGCCCCGTATGCGTATTGATCCGATAGGCTCCGTATCCGCGGTTGCCAAACCACATGACGGAATCACTTTCCTGGAAAGAAACAAAAAAGTAGTTGGATGCGCGTTTTCCCTTATCCAGGACAATTCTCTCCGCACGCTTCACAGCGAGGGAACTTCCGGAACCGTTTAAAGACACTTTCACAATACCTTCTCCTACTGTGGCTATCCAGAGGGTACTGTCGTTTTGTTCGCAGATAGAATGGACATACTTTACTGTTTTTCCTTCTGCCAGAACGGGGAATTGTTTTATTTTCCGGTCCGGATACGAATAGTAGTTTATACCGTTCTCGGTTCCTATCCAGAGTCTTTTCCAATGACTCGGAGCAAAACAATAGACGGAGTTGTCTGTAAGTATACTGTTATTGGTCAGCAGTTGTTCTGTTTTAAGGTTTATATCCGTCTCTGTCTCCGGATGATAGTTGAACATACGTAGTATACCATTTCCTTTCGTTCCGATCCATAGCGTTTGTTCGTCGTCAAGATAGAGTGCGCGAACCGGATTGTTTATCTGATAGGCCGGTGTATTTAGCAGTGTATTCTTTATCGAAAATGTATCGGCAAAATACATGTACAATCCTTGTCCGTCTGTACCTATCCAGATGATGTCCTGGAATTTATCTTTCAGCAGACAAAATATTCCGGTCCGGATATCGGTAGGTTGTATGATATACTTTATTTTCTGGTCGGGCTGATACTTCAGTTGGATCAGGCCGCTACTCTTAAATCCGATATAGTAATCATTCTGTTTCTTTATGATAGAGGATACTTCTCCACGTTGATGTATCTCGGACTCAAGGTCGACAATATAATATTTCTTTTGGCTGTTCAAGTCATATTCATAGAAAGCGTAAGTATTATCAATGAAGTAGAGCAGATTATTTTCGGCTGAAGCCCAGAGTAACTTCTCCGGGTGATTGAAATGATTGTGTGGTGAGAGTTTTATTTCGTCCTTCTCTTTTTCTATCGCATAACTTTGGTTGCTACCGTCTGATGAGAAAATCCAAAGAATGTCTGAACTGTCTGCAACTATTTGCAGGACATTCTCAAAAACAACCGTTCCTACATCTAACTTCCGGAACTCATTGTCGCGCCGGTTGAAATAATAGATGTTGCCGTCATCTTTGATGATATATACATCTCCCGCGGCACTTTTTGTCATTTTATTGATGTCTTTGAACTCCTTGAAGCTCTGAATTGTCTGCTGGTGAGAGTCGAAACGGTCAAGACCATAATTGGTCTGTATCCATAATACATCTTTTTCGGTCTCCATTATGTTGCCTATAATGTTGCCGGAGAAACCAATGCGGGAATTTGTAGGTTTGTACAGTCGTGGGGTAGTACCATCGAAAATGTTTAATCCGTCACAGGTTCCTATCCACATTAAGCCATTGTTATCCTGGCAAAGGGATAGAATTGCACTGTTTGACAACCCGTTCTGACTGGAATATTGCCGCAGGTTGTATGCGTTGATTTCACTCGTTATACTAAGTAGGAATAGTAGAAGTGAAAAGGTATAGTATAGATAGGAGGTTCTCATAAAATGTAGTTGTGTGTCACGATTAATATAAAGAGTTCCTGTACTTGCTGCAAAATTAAATAAAAAAGAGTGATAATGGCAGAAAGGGAATTTAAAAAGTATACGATTTTATGACATATATGTTTATTTCTCTGTCTTTCGGCTCTTTAAGTACACTAATGTCATAAAATTGTATACTGATAATCTAGTCTGAACCATAGTTTTGTGACATCTGATTAGAATAACAATAGGGTATAGTATAAAGGGGTAAAAAAGATTGTTGCCGGGATAACAATTCTGTAATAAGGTGGGTATGATGATGCCCCGTTTTTTTAGATTTAATATACTGGTTTAATAACATGAAGAACATTCTTTTCTTTATCGGTCTTATTTCGCTGATAACTTGCCGACTTTCGGTACAAGAGTTAAAATCATCGGATTGCAATAGGTAGCGGATTTGCCATCAGCTTATTCGAAATAACGGATAGCAAACAGAAGAAATGAATTATTTAATGAATATCAATACTATTAATTAATAAAGTAAATATGAAGGCAGGATATTTTTTAGTAGGCTTGTTATGTGCTGCTTCTTTGGTAGGTTGTGTCCACAAAGAGCAGGTAAATATGAATCCTAATTTAGCCAGAGCGCAGGAAGCATTAGATTCTATCTATCAGTGTTATTCACGGCCGGGTGTTAATCTGTTGCGGGAGAATTACCCTTTTGATGAGCAAAGTAATGTTACTTATTTAGCATCCGAAGAGCAGGCAAATCTACCCAACCAGTATTCTTATCTTTGGCCTTACTCCGGCATGTTCTCTGCGGTAAATGCGATGTATGAGGCAAGTGGTAAAAAAGAATATAAGGAATTGTTGGATGAAAGGATTTTGCCCGGATTGGAAGAGTATTTTGATATAAAAAGAGAGCCTCACGCTTATTCATCTTATATTCGTACCTCTTCTCCTTCAGATCGGTTTTATGATGACAATGTATGGTTGGGTATTGACTTCACGGATATTTATCAAATGACCCAGGAGGCTGCATATCTTGAGAAAGCCCAGTTGATATGGAGATTTATCCAGAGTGGAATGGATGATCAGCTGGGTGGAGGTATCTACTGGTGTGAGCAGAAAAAAGAGGCTAAACATACGTGCTCCAATGCACCAGGATCTGTTTTGGCATTGAAACTTTTTAAAGCAACGAAAGATAGTATATACTATACGCAGGGAAAAGAATTGTATGAATGGACGAAAGCCCATTTGCAGGACTCTACAGATTATCTCTATTTTGATAACATTCGTCTTGATGGTAAGATAGGGAGAGCAAAATATGCATACAACAGCGGACAAATGATGCAGTCTGCTGCTTTACTTTATCAGTTGACCGGACAACCGGAGTATCTGGCTGATGCGCAGAATATTGCTAAAGAATGCTATAACTATTTCTTTATGGACTTTACACCTGCTACCGGTGAATCTTTCAAGCTACTGAAAAAAGGAGATATCTGGTTCAGTGCTGTCATGCTGAGAGGTTTCATCGAACTCTACCAACAGGATCAAAATAAAACGTATCTGGATGCATTTAATAAGAGCCTGGAATATGCCTGGAACAATGCCCGTGATGATAAGGGGTTGTTTAGCGTAGATTTGAGTGGAAACGACAAAGATGATAAAAAGTGGTTGCTGACACAGGCCGCTATGGTAGAAATGTATGGTCGGCTCACTGGTATTAAAGAATTGATTAACTAAAATATAAAGACGAATGAAAAAGAAAAACATCAGTTTGTGTGCTATCACAGCCGCTCTATTTTTCGGAAACCATGCAAATGCAGCCGACTTTGTTGTGGCAAAAGACAATACAGTTGTAATCAACCAGGCATGTCTGGCGGCCGCTTATAAGAGTAACCGCCCGGAGATGAAGAAGCGATTGTTTACCTCTAAAGCGGTAGAGGCTGAAATTGTGCGGGTTAAGAAGTTGTTGACTAACCGGAAATTGTCCTGGATGTTTGAAAACTGTTTCCCAAATACGCTCGAAACGACTGTACATTACCGTACAACGGATGGTCAACCCGATACTTTTGTATATACGGGAGATATTCATGCCATGTGGTTGCGTGATTCCGGGGCACAGGTTTGGCCTTATATACAGTTGGTAAACAAAGATCCGGAACTGAAAAAAATGCTTGAAGGAGTCATTCGCCGTCAGTTTAAGTGTATCATTATTGATCCGTATGCAAATGCTTTCAATGATGGAGCGAAAGGTGGCGATTGGATGAGTGACCTGACGGATATGAAACCGGAACTCCATGAACGTAAATGGGAGATTGATTCTCTTTGTTATCCGCTTCGATTGGCCTATCAGTACTGGAAAGAGACAGGAGATGCCAGCGTCTTTGATAACGAATGGATACAGGCCATCACCAATATTCTGAGAACATTTAAAGAGCAGCAGCGTAAGGATAAGGTGGATTATTACAAATTCCAGCGTAAAACGGAGCGTGCGCTCGACACGCTGAATAATAATGGGTTGGGAGCTCCTGTAAATCCGGTAGGATTGATAGTCTCTTCTTTCCGTCCGTCGGATGATGCTACAACACTGCAATTTCTTGTTCCGTCAAACTTCTTTGCCGTATCTTCACTTAGAAAAGCTGCAGAGATATTGACTGCGGTAAATCAGAGAACTGATCTGGCTCAGCAATGTACGGATCTTGCACAGGAAGTGGAAGGTGCACTGAAGAAATATGCAACCTATAATCATCCCAAATACGGAACAATTTATGCTTTTGAAGTAGATGGTTTCGGAAATCAGCTGTTGATGGATGATGCGAATGTACCCAGTCTGATAGCTATGCCTTATCTGGGCGATATGGATGTGAATGATCCGATCTATCAGAATACGCGTCGTTTTGTATGGAGCAAAGACAATCCGTATTTCTTCAAAGGAAAAGCCGGAGAAGGTATCGGAGGTCCACATATCGGTTATGATATGATCTGGCCGATGAGTATTATGATGAAAGCTTTCACAAGCCAGAATGACGAAGAGATAAAGACTTGTGTGAAGATGCTTATGGATACGGATGCAGGTACAGGGTTTATGCATGAATCCTTCCATAAAGATGATCCTGCCAATTTTACCCGTGCCTGGTTTGCATGGCAAAATACACTGTTTGGTGAATTGATATTGAAATTGGTTAATGAGGGGAAAATTGATTTATTGAACAGTATACAATAATTTTCTCTTTGTACTATTTTACCTTTGATAAAGAGATAGAATATATAAACTGTTTTTTTACATAATTTCCTATCTCTTTATCATACTTTTGATTTATTGTGTTGAATAAGAAGCGTAATTAAAAGACTTTTTCCTGCTTCAACACATACAAATCAGCAAGTGCTCCTGTGATGGGCTGTTTGTCTGCATCCAGCATTACTATCCGGCCTTCTTCCACCTTATAATAAGATTTATCTCCTTCTTTGGAAGTCGTAGTCAATATATTGCCTTCTACTATGAAAGTACCTGCTTCATCAAATTCCGCATCTTTTCTTTCCTGGTAAATATATTTCTGTGTATACGTATGATCCTTGTTGAAAACCAAAGTAACATCTATCCCCGGACAGTCAGCTGCGGGAATTGTTCCTTTATACTCTCCAAAATAATCAAGTGAGGTTTCTGCATTGTGCATATCTGCTACCTGTGTAGTATCTGCACTCATACTGTCGGCATTGTTTGTTTTTTTACTGTTTGTACACCCTGTCATAATAAAAGCACAGAGTATTGCTGCAAAATAAAACTTCTTTCCCATACTGATTGTTATTTTTATTAAATGAACAACAAAGGTACAACTAAAAAGTTTAACTTTGCTCTAAACTAATATCAATCGTAAATCCTCATTTGTGATTTGTCAATTATCATTTATCAATCGTAAATCGTAAATTATTAAATCGTAAATTCTCCATTTATGCTTATACTTTTATCCTGCGCCAAAACCATGAGTGATGTTTCAAAAGTGAAAGTCCCTTTTACTACTATACCTTGTTTTCAGAAAGAAGCGGCAGAAATTGCTTTAGAGATGTCGCAGTTTTCTGTAGAAGAGTTAGAGCATTTGTTGCGTGTGAATCCTAAGATTGCTGTCGAGAATTACAAACGTTATCAGGCTTTTCATTCAGAGGATACTCGTGCGCTTCCGGCCCTGCTTGCCTATACAGGTATTGTTTTTAAGCGGTTGAATCCGAAAGATTTTTCAGAAGACGATTTTCGCTATGCACAGGAACATCTTCGGTTCACTTCATTTTGCTACGGTTTACTTCGTCCGTTAGATCTAATCCGTTTGTATCGTCTTGAAGGAGATGTAAGACTCCCTGAGCAAGGTGGTAAAACTCTGTTTTCTTATTGGCAGTCCCGGCTTACCGATTCATTTCTTAAAGAGATCAAAGCCACCGGAGGCGTGCTATGTAATCTGGCAAGTGATGAAATGCGTGGTTTGTTTGACTGGAAGCGTATAGAACAGGAAGTGACGATTGTTACCCCCGAATTTCATGTATGGAAGAATGGCAAACTTTCTACTATTGTAGTTTACACCAAAATGTCTCGTGGGGAGATGACACGTTTTATTCTGAAAAACCGGATAGAATCTCCGCAGGATTTGAAAGCTTTTCACTGGGAGGGATTTGAGTTTAATGAACGATTATCAAACGAAAAGAAATTAATATTCACTAATGGAGCAACAGAATAAGTAATACATCATCATCATTTAATGATTATTTCGCGGGTTATTATTGAAACGCAGATTAACGCGAATGAACGCAGATTTTCTGTAAGAAATATTGTTTTCAAGTATAACTCAGTAATCTAATTCGCGAAAATCTGCGTTAATTTGCGTTTCAATAGATTCGTATCTATAGAGTATGCTAATATCCAATTGATTTTAAATAATGAATGTGTACCACGTTGTTTTTTGAGGATTACTAAAGAGAAGTGAAGTAGAAAAAACTATGTTTTTTGTGAGTTATATCTAATGAAAATGATAAAAAAGGATTTTTTGTGATTTATGTCTGATAAATAGTTATCTTTAATATTCACTAATGGAGCAACAGAATAAGATGAGTGAAGTAGAAAAAATGCGTAATGGGCAACTGGCTGATATGTCTGTGCCGGAAATGCAGGTACGTTTTGAGAAAGCTAAAAAGTTATTGGCCCGTATGCGTGGGTTGAGTACTTATGACGAGGAATATCGTCCCTTGCTCGAGGAACTGATACCGGATATCCCTGTTACATCTGTTATTTGCCCGCCTTTTCACTGTGATCACGGTGATGGTATCCGGCTGGGCGAATATGTATTTGTCAATGCTAACTGTACTTTTCTGGATGGTGGATATATAACGATCGGAGCCCATACATTGGTGGGCCCTTGTGTGCAGATTTATACCCCTCATCATCCGGTGGATTATATAGAACGGCGTGAACCGAAAGAATATGCTTATCCGGTCACGATCGGTAAAGATTGCTGGATTGGTGGTGGCGCTGTTATCTGTCCCGGAGTGACGATTGGAGATCGTTGTATCATTGGAGCAGGGAGTGTAGTAACTAAAGATATACCGGCTGATAGTGTTGCGGTGGGCAATCCGGCACGGGTTGTAAAGAAAGTAAAATAGCCGGGCAACTTATCAGATTGTAGGAAATAAGAGAGGTGAAAAGGTGATTTATTATCTTTCCGTCTCTTTTTGTGTATATTAGTGCAATCTTTTGAGAAAATACTTCAATTTCTTCTATAAAAAAAGAGGTTAATTTGTAATCGTTAATCTATCATTAATATATAAAGACGAATGCAATGGGAAAGACACTACTTCTTTTTAAATCTCTTTTGATGAGTGTGTGCACGCTCACACTGACCACTCAGGCACAAAGTTTATCTGATGTAACCAATATCAATGTAGACGAATGCTATATTTATGATTCATTTTTATCAGCGGACTGGGGAAATGAGTCCATGGCGCCCGGCAACGGAAGTACTGCGAATGATTATTGGGCTAAAAGTTGGATTACAGGAACCCGCAAGGTCTACAAGGGGGCAGAGGTGGCAAATATTGGTGGAACTGAACTTGAATATATAGTGAAACAAGTGCGCCCCGGAAATTATAATAGTTCTATCGGCATGCTGAATATGAAAAATTTATATAGAGCCGATGCATCGGAAGTATTTAGAGAATCTCATATAACCAGTAGTTTGATTTTACCGGAATTGCCCAGTGTCGGTAAGGTGGCCCTGTTTCTGTTGAAACCTTATAAATCAGGCGTATCAGATGGCATTGCACTCGATAAAAAAAATGCGGATGGTTCCTGGACAGAGGTGATACAGGTGAAACACCCTTCGGCAGATGGCTGGGTCTATCTGCATTATATTAATAAAGAAGCTATTATCTCTCAGGTTCCGGTGACGTATCGGATTCGTTCTTATTCATATAACTCAAGAACCGCAGAAGGGTATGGCCCTATTTTGGGAGGCCTGATTGTTCAGAAATATCTGGAGAATGACAATTATATCAAACCGCTTACCCGGCCTTATTATCCGTTAGGAAATAACTCATCTACTTTGTCGAATGCCAAAAAACTGGTAGATACTTATACGGAAGCTGAATGGTTGGGATTAGTTCCCACACAAGCTCCCCGTAGTTTGCAGCATAGCCCGGCTTCTGTTAATAGTACGGATTGGACATGGGATCCCGCCCAGCCGGATCAAATAACCTGTAAGGCTACCGGTACTGTGTTTCCAAACAGTAATTATACGGTTTTATATGCCAATGCAGAGGTTATGACCGGAAAGATCATTAAAGTCCCATATTATAAAACGTCCAAAGGCAACACCTATGTACAGGCTCAGATTGATTATGGAAAAACAGCTTTTATGACTAAGAACTTACCCATTTTGGGAGCCGCCTACCAACTGACAAAAGATGAAAAGTATGCCCGTTATGTGGCTTTGGCTTTAGACAAGTGGGCAAATGCGGTGCCTGATTTCTTTATGACCGAAGGGTGGAATAAAGACCGGATTGTGAATAAGAGTGACCTTTCGAAATATCAGAACGTACAACGTGCTTCGGATCATAACGGGTTGACTCATGAATTTCATGAGGGAGAACTACTATCGTTTGATCGTATTTATGAAAGTCAGGCGCTAAAGGAGCTTTCGGCAGAGAGAGGCTACGATGTACGCCGGCATATTGTTGATGATCTGTTCCTTAATATAGGATTATGGGTGATTGACCAGCCGATGTCTACTCATCAATCTACCAATCTGGTGGGACATATTGGTGTACTGATTCAGGTGGCTGCTATTATTGAAGACGAAGTAATGAAAGAAAAAATCATTGATTTTGTCGATCGTTATTATACGTTGTGTATTGCAAACAACTTCAAGCGTGACGGTATGTATCCTGAGTCCTTCTCTTACCACAGAGGATATGCCGATGAGAACTATGCAAACGTTAAGCTGTTGGAAGATTATTTCAGTATGTTTGAACCGAAAACTGACGCGATGCGCCGTATTGCTGCAAAATCCCTTACACGTAAGGAGTTTACTCAGCGTACGACGTTGGTTCATAAACAGGTTGGATTTCCGAATGGAGATATGGCTCCGTTTGATGATACCACGGCCGGATACAGTGATAAGCGAACTTCTACCAAATCTTATTTATTGCCAGCTTACTACCATGCCATGTTGGGAGCAGGTACGGGCGATCAGCAGATTCAATCGAATATCGGAGCGAATGATAAAGCCAATCATGTGGGCAATAGTGTGATGTCTATGACCCTTTATGCCAATGGAGAAGAGCAGATTGGTGATATCCGTTATTCCCGGCTTCCAGGACGCGATTATACGAATAGTGTGACGGCTCATAACCTGGTTGCCGTTGACGAAGAACTGACCCAGTATTTTACATCAGGCCGCCAGGTTCTTGGCAATAGTGGCCACGTATTTACAAATGGTTACTTCACCTTGTTTGAACCGGGGATTGACGGGGTGGCTGCAACAGAGGTTTATAGTAAAACGATCCGTCCGGGAAAAGTAGAACGTTATCAGCGTATTCATGTTTTGAATACGATTGATCCGTCTCGTCCTTATCTGCTCGATTTATTTGTGGTTAAGGGAGGAACGAAGCACGACTACCTGTTACACGGCTCTACACAGTATGATCAGACGACTGAAACCAGCCTGTCTATGACGAAAATTAACAGCCAATACCCACTCTTACCAACCGGAGTAACCTATAAAGATCCGGTGGTAGAAGGTGATAAAACAAACTGGTATGGTGCTTTTCGTGAAATGTCAAAAGCGCAATCTCCCGGAGAATGGAACGTGACTTATGTACAGAATGCTTCCAGAGGTGTTAAGATTTTTGCTGTGGATGATGCTCGGTCTACGGTATATTTAGGTAAGTCGCCTAATTCCTATCGTCGTGCTACCGGAACAACGATGTATGAATATTGGCGTCCGGCTTTGGTGGAACGCCGCACCGGAAACAGCGGTATGCGTAGTTTGTTTACCCATGTGATGGAGGCGTATAATGGTGGTTCTAAGATTGTTTCGGTAAAACAAGTTCCGTTAAATCAGAATAGTGAAGAATATGTGGGAGTGTCTGTCACCTTTACCGATGGTCGTGAAGATGTGATTCTTGTGAATCTGAACAATGCGCTGATTACAGGTATTGATCCGGCTGAGAAGATATCGACAGCCGATGGGCGCTATGCAATGGAAGGTAAGATAGCTGTTTTTTCAAAGAGTAAAGACGCAGAGAAGGCGAAGAGTATTTTGATTAACGGTTCCCGGTTATCCGTAGGAGAAGAATCGGCAGAAATAGAGAACTACAAATATTCCGGAACTATTACCTCTACTGTACGCAAGGAAGACGGCGCTTCCTGCAATGCTTTTGTTACCGATGCTATGATTCCTGCCGGTGATGAGTTAAAAGGGCGCTGGATGTCGGTTAAATTTGGATCTTATAAAGTGATTAACCCACCTTCGGGTGCTGTGAAAACGCAGGAAGATATGAATGAATTGTTTCAAATAGACCATGTAGAGCAGGTGGGCGGCCAAACTTATATTGTAACCGCCGAAGACCATTGCCTGAAGGTGGATGGTGCAATGGCTGAGGAGATAATGCGTCCGCAACGTCAGTTTGAAGGGGCTACGACATTTACAATCTTAAAGAGCCAGTCCGGCCTGTTTGGAGGAGGTACAGGATTGTCTGCCGTGCCCGCCGAGAAGAACGTACAAATCTATCCGAATCCGGTAAAAGATGTCCTGCATGTGCGTGCCGATCAGGAAATTAAGCGTGTGATCATCTATTCACTGACCGGTTTTGCTGTGCGTGAACTTTTGTTTGCGGGACAAACAGAAGTTACTGTTCAGGCAATGGATCTGGCAGAGGGCAACTATATTGTGACAATTGAGTTACAGGATGGTTCTGTAAAAAATGAACGGCTGATGATTACGCGTTAGCTTCTTAATTAATAAGTTGTTATAAGAGGGCCAAAAGTAGAATTCGCTATTATTAAAACGCAGATTAACGCTAATTTACGCAGATTTAATTTAATTTTTGCGTAACTTAGCGTTAATCTGCGTTTCTAAATTTATATATTAATAGCTTTCTCAGTTTTTTGACACCTTCTTGTTATTTATACTGTTTTTGAATAAGAGTAGTCGTATGTTATATGATTAAATCTTCTGCAAAACCTTGCATATGATTGTAAATCTTGCTAATATTGCATGTAGACTTCTCTGGTGAGTTGAATATAAACAGACTCTTATAATCTATTTTTATCATATCATAGAACTATGACTAACCAAAATCTGATAGCGCAATGCAATGAGGCAGTCATTCATTTTGCGGACGAATGTATAAAATGGCAGGAACAAATAGAAGTACTTTCTTCTACTATGGACGAATCTCTTGCAGTTCCATTGGGAAAGAAACTGTGTGCTTTGTCTGCCTCCCGGGAAGAAATGGATATTTACCGTCGGATGTTTGCTGCCAACGAAGAGTGTAGTCCTATGAATGTCGGAGAGATATGCAGAAAATACATTAATGATTATAATAGTGATAAGAATCACAAAAAATATCATAATATGTATCGGAAAAAAGACGCTCGCGAAGTAAGAACAAGAAGGTTGAATCAGATTCTGATAGCTCCGGATATAGAGACACCCGAACAAAAACGAGAGGCCTGGACTTTGTATAATTATTCGCCTTTATTTAGGTTGGCATTTACGCAAATACTGGATAATGCTGTTAAATATAGTATGCCAAACACTACTATTGATATGCAGATGGAAGTGCATGATGAATATAAACAGATTACTTTTTCTAATTTTGGCCCCCGGCTGGAAGAGGACGAAGCAAAGCGTGTTTTAGAACATGAATATCGTGGGATTAATGCTCAGTATTTGACAACTGAAGGACATGGATTGGGGTTAAGCATAGTGAAAGAAATAGCCGATTCGCAGGAGGTACAGGTCATAGTGGAAAGCGGTGAAGAAGCCAGCAACAGTTACGATAATGTACCTTATGAACTTTTTTCGATTATCTTAGTATTCCCTCATCGTGATACCCCTGCTTCAGCTCCTGCATTTCTGCAGGATATTTCAGATAATACAGCGATAGGTATCTATCTTCATGAAATGAATCGTGTGATACGTACCTGCTATCGGAAATTATCGGATATCTGCAATTGGGCTACTTCTAACCGTCAGGAATTGCCCGAAGAGATGTTTTTTATATGCAATTGCATACGGGTCTCCTATTTGCATATGCAGGCATTATTTTTTTATATTGATTATCTTCTGCTGCCACAAGACATGTGTGTGTATGGTAATCCGTTGGAAAAGACGGTTTCGCTGGATACAATTCTGAATAATATATGTGTGGCCTATCGGGATGAGATAGAATATGATAAAGACTTTTTGCCTTCTTTTTCTTTTCCGGCCAAAGAACTTCTTTTATATATTTATTTGAATGGCATTGTATATCATTTGTTGGAACATCGTAAGGTGAAAGAAGAAAAGTTGGAAATGAATATTGATATTGAAACAAGTTCTGTTGTTTTCCGGGTGAAAAGTGGCTTTAATGATTTAGGAAGGAATGAAAAGCCCGTTTCTCTGGCAGAAATGGAACATCTGGACTGTCATAGATGGGGCTTTTATAATTCCATATTGCAAAACACAACAAGCGGATTTACATCAGTTATTAATAAAACAGTAATCTTGTATATAAAATAGATATGAAAAATTTCTTAAAGGAAGTTCTGAAAACAACGCTTAGCACTTATTTTGCATCTGTTGTCACAGGTGTAGGTGGTGTGTCATCTTTGATTGCATTATTTCATGATGTATCAGGATATTATGTTATCTATTTATGTGCTTTATTGCTATTTCTTAGTGGGTATTGCTTTTATTTGTCAAAGCAGAATAAGGCAAATACAAAGCGGGAGGAGACTAATATCAAAGTAACCAAATGTTCTTCTGTAACTTCTTTAAAAGAGAGAACATTCAATATTCTTGCTATTGATGACCAATATAAAACGCGGCAGTATTTGAAAGAAAATTTTCAGAGCGAATGCCTCACAGTGATAGAAGCTATTCCTACCCCTTTGTTTGCTGAGGGGTTTGATATTATTATATCCGATTTGATAGGTGCCGGTCCCGGTAAAAAAGAGAATGCAACGCAAATATTACAGGGAATACGAAAACGTTATCCTTATAAATATCTGATAATCATGTCGTCTGAACCGTTGCTTCTTGTAGAAGTTGCCCAGTGGGCGGATGCAACTATAACAAAGACTGAGACGGACAGTTTGTATGAGAAACTTTCAGTTGCATTGCTAAAAGCAAAGGAAGAGTTATCCAACCCCCAAAAGCGTTGGGAGAATCTAAAGGTACAGGGAGCGATTTTGCAGGATTCCTATAATAAAGAAGAGGAATATAGTCTATTTCTTGCTTCACATCACCCTTCTACCCTAATTAAATGATACCATCATTGAAACGCAAATGATCGCAGATTAAATGGCTGTGCTATATGTAAGCTATGATACTCTTTGCGTGAATCTGCGAGTTTCTGCGTTTCAACAATTAAAACTCAGTGAAACTCTTTGGTGAGTCTTATTTTACTTTTTTCTTTCTTCCTCCACTCTCTTTTTCCATCTCTGGAACGATTTCATGAGGGCATCTTCGTGTCTGTCATCGATGTTATATTTATCCATAAATAGTAACAGTGATTTTTTATACATGATTCCGTTACGGAATTTATTTCTTAACATGATGCTGTGTAACTCAGTTTTCAGCATTGTTTCTATTTCCTCTTCGATGATGATGACACTGTTGTGTCCCAGGTAATTGTATGTTTCGGGTTCTTTTCCATATCTCGGGTCGGGGATTATGAGAGTCAGATTCCCGGTTTCCCGCCATGATACGTCTCGTGGACGTTTAACTGTGAGGTTTTTGATGACATGATACAAGTTTTCGATACTTTTTAACCTGATAGCATTGAGCTCCGTGACTACGCTGTTTTGATAGCGTACATACATGTAAGCCGCCAGATAGGGCTTTACATAGATGGTTGTTGTGACCATTCTGATTAGATTTTATGTAACAATTCTTTTATCTTCATGGCCGTCTTCGACGGTTGAATTCAGTGCCATTGTGTTGAGAAAAAATCAACACTTTTTGGAGCTTTTTGGCACTTCTGTAAGAAGTTGTATATCAAATGGTTACAAGGTCTATTTCTTTCTCGTAGAGAAATATTGTTTTTCTCTACGAGGAACGGGGCTTTTCTCTACGAGGAATCGATTGAATCTCGTAGAGAAATATGTGCTTTCATAAAATCCAAACCACAAAAGTAAAATAAAATCTATTTCATGTATTTTCTTATTCTCGATTGATTTAGTTGTTTTGTAATAAAATATGGGGGTGTGAGCGTGTGTTGGTTTATATCGTGCATATGTATGAACGAATGTTGGAAAATGAGATGATTTTTCTCGTTTAATCTATTAACTAAATTTAAACAAGAGGATTTGAAATGGGAGTGAACTCATTTAGCTGGGAAAGTATATTTTCTATTTATACTTGTTGTCAGAAAAATGCGAGTATTTGGAGTGTTTTTCGGAATATTATTATCAGTACAAAGTAAGAGTGAAATAGGGGATTCTTAATTGTTGATTAATAGTCGTTTGATATTATTCTTTTATTTGAATAGTGTTTCAATAAACGTTCGTTTATTGGCACAAAAATATGTCCTTTTTTTTAATGTACAAAATATTTTCCAATAAAAATAATCTGATCATATCCTTTCTGAATATATTTTATTGATTCATAGGAATTTGTGTTTATCTATAAAAAGATAATTGGTTTATTATTAATTTAACCTAAATAGAAATAAATGCTTTTCTAAAATGGCGTGCCAATAAACGAACGTTTACTGAAACACTATTTGGTGTTAAAAGTCTTGTTTATAGTTATTTATGTGCTAATAATATAAAAATAGTGCATAATACATATCTCCCCTCTTTATGTTTTGTCTCCTGTGATAGGGAAACTATTGAGGGCTAGTGTATTTTAAGAATTGATAATCCGTTTTTATACACGCTTGACCGGAAGGTATTTTATTACCCCGGTGTCCCCAAAGAATATCCAATTGTGAACAAATCCACAGACATCTGTTGGTATCCACTTCGTGTCACCTATAGCCGTGAGTTACAATTGAAAGAAGTGCTTGATGCCGAGCGTATAGAGAATTTTATTCCGATGCATTATGAGTACGTGAAACAAGGAGAACGTAAGATACGAAAATTGGTTCCTGTTGTACATAACCTTGTGTTTGTTCATAGCTCCTTTGTTTGTATTGATCGTGTCAAACGGTCACTTGGTGCTTCCTTATCCGTACGTTATATCATTGATCGTGAGACGAACCGCCCACTTATTGTTCCGGATTCGCAGATGCGTAGTTTTATTGCAGTTTCAGGTAATTACGACGAACAGATTGTTTACCTTGATCCTGCTCTTACCTCTTTACGTAAAGGGGATCGTGTGCGTATCGTCGGTGGTGTTTTCGAAGGGGTGGAAGGAGTTGTTATCCGTGTAAAAGGCGATCGCCGTGTCTCTGTTTGTATCAAAGGCATTATGGCTGTGGCTACTGCATATATTCATCCTTCTTTGATAGAACTAATTCCCGATACTATTTGTGAATAAAAGAAATTGATTCGTTCCGTATTTTCTTATCAATTGTCACCTGTATAAATAACTAAACTGTAAATCTATCTATATGTTGTCTTTTCAATCACAAGTTGATACGTTGTACCGTACGACCCGTGACCTTCTTAACATGGGTTTTGACGGGACTCCTCTTTATTCCAATGAATTTTGTGCGCTTAATACAGAAGTATACCGTCAAGCTGAGGCTCTATTTGTATTGAGAGGTTCCAACATTGAAGAGGAAGCGCAACGCTGTTATGTTTTATTGACTGCTTATCATGCAACTATCTACGATCATGGTAATAAGAATCTGAAAATTCAGTCCTTACTTGATCGTAGTTGGCAATTGTTCGAACAACTCCCTGCTTCCTTGCTGAAGTGCCAGCTTTTAGTGGCCTGTTATAGCGAAGTTTTTGATGAAGATTTAGCTCAGGAAGCACATGCTATTATGAATAGTTGGACCGGACGTGAATGGACTAAGGCGGAATGTGAAGTTTCCGATTATTTGGATAGTCTGGAAACTAATCCTTGGCCTGATTGGGAAATTGTAGAATGAGTCATATTGTAATTTTATGGAATTGTTTAATAGCTAATTTATGAGAATAAAATTTCTGAATAATTGTTTGCTGTGTCTGTTGACGCTTTTGGTATCTTGTTCTGCTCCCAAAGAGGTGCTTTACTTGCAGGATATAACTTCTTTAAAGGAAGAAAATATTGATAAGAATTATGAAGTTATCATTCATAAGGATGATTTGTTGGCTATTCTGGTGAATAGTAAAGATCCTGAATTGGCTTTGCCATTCAATATGCCTATGGTTAGTTATCAGATAGGTAGTACTACTTCCGGTCAACAACGTCTTTTGGGTTACCTTGTCGATCAGAACGGTGATATTGACTTTCCTATCTTAGGAAAGCTTCATGTGGAGGGATTGACCCGTATGCAGGTTACCGAACTGATCAAACAAAAACTCATCAGTGAAGATTTGATCAAAGATCCTATTGTCACTGTCCAGTTCCTGAACTTTAAAGTATCTGTGATGGGTGAAGTAGCACGTCCCGGTACATTCGATATTTCCGGTGACCGGATAACTCTATTGGAGGCCTTGAGTATGGCAGGCGATTTGACTATTTATGGCCGTCGTGATCGCGTAGCTGTTATTCGCGAAAAAGATGGTAAACGCCGTATTCTGTATCATGATCTTCGCTCTTCCGATATTTTTCAATCGCCCTGCTACTACCTTCAACAGAATGACATTGTGTATGTAGAACCCAACAAAGCGAAGACAGGGCAGAGCCGTATTAACTCCAACAATTCAGTTGGCGTATGGCTTTCTGCGGTTTCCGTGCTTGCTTCCATTACTTCTCTGATTGTCACCATGTTTAAATAACCCGGAATATAAAGAATTGATAATGAATACCGAATCGAAAAATAATAATAGTCTTGAACAGGAATCTGAGATCAATATAACCGATATTCTCCGTTTTGTACTATCCAACTGGTATTGGTTTGTACTATCCGTTTTAGTTTGTATCGGCATTGCGTTCTTTTACGTAAAGTCCTCTTCCAAAGTATACAGCCGTAAGGCCTCCGTTTTAATCCGCGATGATTCGAAAGGTGGTGGAATGAGTGAGTCGGCGGTTTTTTCAGATCTTTCTCTTTTTGGTGGTAAACGTAATGTGGATAACGAAGTGCTTGTCTTTCAGTCCCGTCATTTGATGGAGGAGGTTGCGCGACGTTTGCATTTGGATATGAGCTATAAGGTGAAGAATGGTTTGCGCAATGATGAACTTTATACCCATGCTCCGGTCACCGTTTCTTTTCCGGAAGCGGAGGAGCGGCAGGTTATAAAAGTCGTGGTTACTCCTGTTGATTCTGCTACGGTGCGTCTTTCCGGTTTTTCTTTAGCTGTAGGGGGTGGGGGCGTTCATTCGGAAGAGGTTCTGGATGTACATCTGAACGATACGGTTTCTACTCCGATCGGTCCGATGGTTGTTACTCCTACGTTGTACTATACGGATGTATTTTACGGTAAGCCCGTAAATGTAGTCAAATCCAATTTGGAGAGTGTTATCGAAGGGTATCGTGCCAGATTGAAAGTGTCTCTTGCCAGCAAGACGGCCACCATTATCAATCTTGTCTTGGATGACGTCTCTACTGCCCGTGCGGAAGACATCCTGAACATGCTTATTGCCGTTTATAATGAGGATGTTATCAATGATAAGAACCAGATAGCCGTAAATACTTCCAAGTTTATCAACGAACGTCTGATCATCATCGAACGTGAATTGGGAAGTGTGGATGCTAATATCGAAAGCTTTAAACGTGAAAATCAACTGACGGATATTACTTCCGAAACTGGCATGTATCTTGCCAATACGAGTCGTTATCAGCAGGAAGGTCTCAGTCTGGAGAATCAGTTGAGTATAGCCAGATACATTAAGGAGTATTTGACTGATCCTCAAAAGAGTTCAGATTTGATTCCTGCCAATACGGGTATCTCGGATAACAGTGTTGAATCTCAGATCAAGGAATATAATGATATTCTTTTGAAGCGTGACAAGCTGGTGGTGGGCAGTAGTAGTAAGAATCCGATAGTGATAGATCTGAATAACTCTCTGAGTGCCATGAAGCAGACGATTATCCGTTCGGTAGATAATCTGATTGTAGGACTGAATATCCAGTTGAAGAATATTCGTGAGCAGGAAGAGCAGACCACGAAACGTATTGAGGCTGTGCCTGCCCAGCAGAAATATGTGCTTACAGTAGAACGTCAGCAGAAGATCAAGGAGGAGCTTTATCTTTATTTGTTGAATAAGCGTGAAGAAAACGCTTTGACACAGGCTATTACGGAGAGTAATGCCCGTATTATAGATGCTGCTTCGGGTAGCAGTGCTCCGGTGGCACCTAAAACAATGATGATTTTCTTGGCTTCCATTGTTTTAGGTTTAGGTATTCCCATGGGTGTATTCTGGTTGTTGAATGTGACGGATACGAAAGTCCGCACCCGTAAGGAGTTGGATGGAGTACTTACTATTCCTTTCTTGGGTAATATTCCCCGTCATGGTAATAATAAGGGTGAGGATTCGGATGGTATTGTTGTCCGTGAGAACAGTCGTGATTCTGTCTCCGAGGCTTTCCGTATCATTCGTACGAACATGGACTTTATGCGTGTGAAAGCCGCCAACTTACAGGTGGTCATGTTTACATCCGCCAATCCGGGTGCAGGTAAAACCTTTGTCTCGAGTAACTTGGCCATGAGTATCGCCCAGACGAATAAAAAAGTTGTTCTGGTTGACGTTGATATCCGTAAGGGAACATTAAGTGGTATTTTCTCTAACTCTTCCAACCGTATGGGACTGACACATTATCTTTCGGGAAGTACGGATAAGTTGGATGATATCATTGGTAGGAGTGAGGAGTATGATAAGCTGGATGTCATTTTCTCCGGTCCCGTACCTCCCAATCCTGCCGAATTGTTGTTGAGTGAGCGTTTCGACCGTCTGATAACGGAACTTCGTAAACGTTATGATTATATCATTGTGGATAATGTTCCTGCGGGTATGGTTGCCGATGCTTCCATTGTGAACCGTGTGGCCGATCTTACTATTTTCGTGGTCCGTTCGGGTGTGATGGATCGTCGTCAGTTGCCTGAATTGGAGAATATGTACCGCCAGGAACAACTTCGCAATATGTCTGTGATATTGAATGGAGTTCCTTCAGATCATAAGGGCTACGGTTATGGCTATGGTTATGGCTATGGTTATGGCTACGGTTATGGAAACGAAAGCCATAGTCATAACGGAAAGCATAAAAGCTTGAAGAATTTTTTCTCCCGTTTTTTGAAACGTTCGTAAGAATTGAACGTTTGCAACACATTAGTTGCTAAGATGATAAGTACAACACAGGAGCTGTTTTTCGGACCGATGAGAGATGTGGAAAAAAATTGGCAGCTCATAAAAAGACGTTAAGTCTTTTTGAGAGGGAGACATCTGGCGAAATAGTCGTCATCATCGAGACCAAAGCTGGTCGTTACGATCAATGTCGAAACGAGTTCTTGTATATAAATAATTTCTAAAATTGCAATATAAAACAGATAATATTATGTCAGTATTCAAAGGCAAGACACTCCTTATCACAGGAGGTACAGGTAGTTTTGGTAATGCAGTCCTTCGTCGCTTCTTGGATAGCGATATCAAGGAAATCCGCATTTTGAGTCGTGATGAGAAGAAACAGGACGATATGCGCCATTTTTTACAGGCAAATCGTTCTGAGGTTGCAAATAAGGTAAAATTTTATATTGGTAACGTTCGTCAGCGTGAAGCTGTTGACTTCGCAATGGATGGTGTTGATTATGTTTTCTCAGCTGCTGCTTTGAAGCAGGTGCCTTCTTGTGAATTCTTCCCTATGGAAGCTGTTTGTACCAATGTAGAGGGTACTAACAATGTGCTTCTTTCTGCTATTGCTCATGGCGTAAGCAATGTTGTTGTCCTTTCTACTGATAAGGCTGCATATCCTATCAATGCTATGGGTATCTCTAAGGCAATGATGGAAAAGGTAGCTATCGCTCAGGGACGTGCGCTTGGTACTGATGCTAAAACCTGTATTTGCTGTACACGTTACGGTAACGTAATGGCTTCTCGTGGTTCTGTTATTCCTCTTTGGGTAGAGCAGATGATGGAAGGTAAACCTATCATGATCACAGATCCTAACATGACTCGCTTCATGATGACTTTGGATGATGCTGTTGATCTTGTAATTTATGCGTTCACTCATGGCGAGAATGGTGACCTCTTTGTTCAGAAGGCTCCTGCTGCTACCCTTGATGTTCTCGCAGAGGCATTGAAACAGACATATGCCAAGATTGATCCTAAGTATGGTGAGACCGGGGTGAAGGTCATAGGTACTCGTCATGGTGAGAAACTTTACGAGACTCTTGTTACTCGTGAGGAAATGGCTAAGGCGATCGATATGGGTGACTATTATCGCATCCCTTGCGACAATCGTGACCTCAACTATGATAAGTTTTTCACTGAAGGTGACCACAAGGTAGAGCAGGTTGAGGAATATCACTCTCACAATACTCACCGCCTCGATGTAGAGAGCATGAAGGAACTCCTCCTGAAGCTTAATTTCATTCGTGAGGATCTCGGCCTTCAGGCTCGTGCTAAGGCTCGCGACTATCGTTCTGAATAATCTTATAGCTTATGAAGATATTAATATTTGGTGCTAACGGTATGGCTGGTCACATCATCGCACTCTATTTTAAGGAGCAAGGGTATGATGTGACGGGTTTTACCCGTAGACCTATATCATATTGCAAGAATATCCTTGGCGATGCAGCAAATCCTGCTGACGTAAAGGCTGCTATTGAGAGTGACGATTTTGATATCGTCATTAATGCGATTGGCATTCTCAATCAATTTGCAGAAGAAAACAAGTCAATGGCAGTGATGCTCAATGGTTACCTTCCTCACTTCATTGCTGACACTTTGAAAGATAAGAAGGCTCGACTCATTCATATAAGTACCGATTGCGTCTTCGCTGGCAATACCGGTCCTTATTATGAGGACAGTTTCCCGGATGGCAAAATCTTCTATGATAGAAGCAAGGCTATTGGCGAAATCAATGATGACAAGAATCTTACCTTCCGTAATTCAATAGTAGGACCGGATCCTAACGAGAAGGGTATCGGTCTTTTCAATTGGTTTATGAAGCAGAATGGCTCTGTAGGTGGATACACTGGTGCTATTTGGACAGGTGTTACCACTTTGACTCTTGCAAAGGCTATGGAATCTGCCATCAAGGAGAATCTCACAGGCCTTTATAACTTGGTGAACAATGAGAGCATCAACAAGTTCGATCTTCTCGGTTTGTTCAACAAGTATTTCCGCCATGGCGAGATAACAATTAATCCTAACGATAAGCTTCAGCTCGATAAGAGTCTTCGTCACAAGCGTACCGATTTCTCTTTTCAGGTACCAAGTTATGATCAGCAGGTCAAAGAAATGGTTGATTGGATAAACGACCACCGAGATTTTTATCCACATTATTTCAGAAAGTAAACAATGATATGAAGAAACTCAAATTAATGACTATTGTCGGTACTCGTCCGGAGATTATCAAGATGAGTGCTATCATCAAGAAGTCAGATAAATATTTCGACCATGTGCTGGTTCACACAGGTCAAAACTATGATTACAACCTCAACGAGGTATTCTTTAAGGATCTCGGTCTTCGGGAGCCTGATTACTACCTCGGGGTAGTAGGTAAGAACATTGGTGAGACAATGGGTAACGTCATTGCCAAGGCTTACGACCTCATGGTTGAGGTAAAGCCGGATGCGGTGATCGTTCTTGGCGACACTAACTCTTGCTTGAGCATTGTTGCAGCAAAGCGTCTTAAAATTCCTATCTTCCACATGGAGGCTGGTAACCGTTGCAAGGACGAGAACCTTCCTGAAGAGGTAATACGTAGAATTGTTGACGTTACATCCGATGTCAATATGTGCTATTCCGAGCATGCTCGCAGATATATCCTCGAATCAGGTGTTAGGCCAGAGTACACTTATGTTGTAGGATCTCCTATGGCAGAAGTTCTCTCTGAGGTAATGCCACATATTGAGGCTTCAAACGTGTTGAAGGATCTCAACCTCGAGTCAAACAAGTATATCCTCCTCTCTGCTCATCGTGAAGAGAATATCGATATAGAGAGCAACTTCTTCTCACTGATGAATGCTGTCAATGCAATGACAGAGACTTACAACATGCCAGTGCTCTACAGCTGCCATCCTCGTAGCCGTAAGATGATCGAAAAGCGCGGTTTCAAGTTCGACTCTCGTGTTATCCAGCATGCACCTCTTGGTTTCTTCGACTACAACAAACTCCAGCAGAATGCCTTCTGTGTAGTTTCAGACTCTGGTACCGTTCCTGAGGAGAGTGCCTTCTTCCATTTTCCTGCCGTAAGCGTTCGTACTTCTACCGAACGACCAGAGGCGATGGATAGGGGTGTCTTCACTATTGGCTCTATCACTTCAGAGGCAGTTTGTCAGGCAGTCGACTTGGCTGTTACCATGCATCAGAATGGTGATGACGCTTGTGATGTTCCTGCTTATGCTGACACGAATGTTTCTACTAAGGTCATCAAGCTCATTCAGAGCTATGTAGGCATTATCAACAAGATGGTATGGCGTAAGAACTAAGGTATATCCGTCGGCACAGGTGGAGCTCAAGCTTGACGTTCGATACGTCCTGACGGAACTAATTAATATATATTTCGTGAGTACAACTCAGGCAAATAATAAGAAAATAGCGAAGAATACACTTTTCATGTATATAAGGATGCTCCTAATCATGGTAGTAACCTTATATACAAGTCGAGTAATTCTTCAGACGCTTGGTGAGGAAGATTTCGGAATCTATAATATTGTTGGTGGTATCGTTGTTTTATTCACATTCATCAATACCGCAATGACCACTGGTACCCAACGCCATTTATCTTATGAATTGGGTAAAGAAGGTGGTAATGTTATTAGGATATTTTCAGCTTGTTTAAATATTCATTTTTGGCTGTCGGTCGTTATTCTTATACTATCCGAGACGATTGGTTTGTGGTTCTTAAATACCCAAATGAATTTCCCAGAGGGTAGAATGGAGGTAGTCAACTATGTCTATCAATTCTCAGTTCTGGCATGTATTGCAACAATAATAAAGGCTCCTTATAATGCTGCTATTATCTCCTATGAGCATATGTCCTTTTATGCTTATTCGGGTATCGTTGAGGTTATATTGAAATTGGCTATCGTATTCATGCTCTTACTGCTTCCTGGCGATAAACTTTTAATTTACGGCTTTTTGATCCTGATAGTTTCTGTCATCATGTTGCTTTGGTATTATGTATATTGCAAAACTAAGCTTGATGGTATCAGATATAAAAAGGTTTCCGATAAAAGATTGTATAAGAAACTTTTGTCGTTCTCGGGATGGTCTTTGTTTGGATCCTTCGCAAATGTATGCTACCAACAGGGGATTAATATTGTTATCAACATATTCTTTGGCGTTGGGTTGAACGCAGCAGTTGGTATTGCTAATCAGGTGAATGGTGCTATTTCCACATTTGTAAATAATTTCCAACAGGCACTTAATCCTCAATTGGTTCAATCTGAAGCTGGTAAAGATAGAAAACGGCAAATAGATCTTATCTATAAGTCTTCTAAGTTTTCTTACTTTATCATGTTATTGTTGTCCTTCCCTATAGTAGCAAATTTGGATTATATACTTTCTCTATGGTTGGGCAAATATCCAGCTCACACAGCTGAGATATGCGCTCTCATTATCGTGGGAGTTCTTGTTAGTTGTCTCTCTGGTCCTCTTTGGGTTTCTATTTATGCAACAGGTAAGATTAAAAACTATCAAATAGCAGTTAGTTCTGTTGCATTGACAGTTGTTCCTATTGTCTACTTGGGAGGTAAATTCGGTATGAGTCCAGAAATAATGTTTGTTGTTCGCTCGCTCAATTATGTAGCAGTTCTGATTGTTCAGCTATTCTTTCTTCGTAATTACATCACGCTCAATATTGGCGCATTCATTAAGAATGTGATAGTACCATCTGTCTTGGTTACTGTAGGCTGCATTGTGGCTTATTTCATTTTTCATTATTTCATGGGCGATTCTGCAAATTTCTTTAGCTTGCTATATCAAAGTGCATTATATTTCATTATTGGCATGGTCCTCACTTGGTTGATTGGGTTTAACAAGAGTGAGCGTAATTCTATTTCTCTTATGTTTAAAAAAGTAATTCGCTAAATATGAATAAAGCACAAGTTAAGAGAATCCTTAAAAGGCTCTTTGATTTTCGTCCGGTAAGAAATGTTACTATTAATGTTACAGCTCTTCCGCAAAATCAGCTGCTCAAATCACGATGCGCGATTGTTACAGGCGGTACCAGTGGTATTGGTTATGCTATTGCGGAAGCATTTCTAAAGGCAGGAGCTTCAGTTATTATTACAGGAAGAACGAAAAGCAGACTTGATGCTACAATCGAAAAACTCAAAAAAACAATAGACAATGCTTTAGTTTTAGGGATTGAGCTCGATAATACCAGAGTAGGCTCGTTTGAAGGTGTTTTTCAAGATATGCTCGCGAAAGTTAATACTAAAGGTATCCCGGCTATTGATATTCTTGTTAATAATGCAGGTGTTAATTTCAAGGGTATGCCTAATGTTGTTGAATCAGAATACGATCTTGTTCTCGACACTAATTTGAAGGGAGCGTTCTTCCTCTCACAGATGTTTGGCAAGTATATGGTAGCCAATAAGATTAAAGGTAATATTCTTAATATAGCTTCTGCTTCAAGCCTTCGTCCTGCCGATTCGGCATATACATTAAGCAAATGGGGATTGCGAGGTTTAACCCTTGGCTTAGCAAAGGCTTTAGGAAAAGACGGCATCACTGTTAATGGTATTGCCCCTGGCCCTACAGCCACTCCTATGATGCTAAAGAGTGGTAATATAAATATGAGTCTCGATCGCATTCTTCTTGGTCGATATATCATGCCAGAAGAAATATCTAATATCGCAGTCATTTTAGTTAGTGATATGGGACGTTCTGTTATGGGCGATATTATTTACATGACAGGAGGTGCAGGTATCCTTACATATGACGATGTGAATTATTCATTCTAAAATCTTTATTTTATAGCATGTATACAATTCAAGAAAATGTTCGTGTTGTTATTTCTCTTCTCAAGCAATACGGAATTAGATATATAGTAGTTAGTCCTGGTGGTACTAATATTCCGATTTCCCAAGCTGTTCAGGATGACCCTTTCTTTAAGTGTTATTCTATCCCTGACGAACGAAGTGCTATGTATTTCGCTATTGGTATTTATTTGCAGACAGGTGAAATCGTGGCAACTTCTTGTACCAGTGCACAAGCTACTCGTAATTATGTTCCTGGCTTAACGGAAGCATTCTATAAGCATACGCCTGTTCTGGCTATTACCACTTCCAAGTTGGAACGCTTCCAGTATCAGGATTATATGCAAGCACCTGACCAGTGTTCACTGCCTGTTGATTCGGTGAAAAGAAGTTTTGACCTTCCACCTATTACAGATGAGAACACTCGTAGACAGGTATACCATAATGCGAAGGAGGCTATTCTCGAACTGACTCATCGGAGTCCAGGACCTATTCAGTTGAACATACGAATTGTCGATACACAACAGGGAAAATTCGAAGATGTCGAATTGCCAAAAGTTCGTTTTTTGAAGCGATATATGGCATGGGATGAGTGGAATGATGTAGATCTAAATAATAAGAAAATACTTATTGTTGTTGGTGAGCATAGACCGTTCACTGATAGACAGCAAAAAGCATTAGACGATTTCTGTGAATATCACAATGCGGTGGTTTATGTAAATCACCTCTCTAATTATAAGGGAGACTATAGTATAGCAGCTAACTTGCTTGTATCATGTGGAGGCCTTAGTATACTGAAACCGGATATTTTGATAACTGTTGGTGGCCAGACAGGAGATTATTCTATCTATAACGCTCTTCAGACTATTGGTAATGTCGAACATTGGCGAGTCTCTGAGGATGGGGCGTATGTTGATACCTATGGTCATCTAACAAGAATTTTCGAGTGCCCTGATTATTATTTCTTTGAAAAGTTGGATAATAGTAAGGGTTCTGACCATTCTTATTTCAACGAATGGGAACAACTTGCAAGTACCATCAATTATGATGTAGAGCTTCCGTTCTCTAATACTTATGTCGCTCAGCAGCTTCACAATAATATCCCTCATGATAGCATTATGAACTTTGCCATTCTGAACAGTTTGCGCTCTTGGAGCTATTTCCCGCTTGCTGCAGGCATTCAAGGGTATGCCAATGTTGCAGCATTCGGCATTGACGGATGTAACTCAATGTTGTTTGGCGAGAGCATGAATACTGATAAACTCTGCTTTATTGTTACAGGAGACTTGGCATTCTTCTACGATATGAATGTTTTAGGTATTCGCCATCTGAAAAACAATATTCGTGTGCTGCTCATAAATAATGGCGGTGGTGCGGAGTTTAAGATAATGACTGGCGCATGGAAGGAGAATCCTCATGTAGAACGTTATATCTCTGCCAATGGCCATTATGGCTCTACTAAGGGATGGGCTGAAAATTGTGGCTTTAAATATCTTACAGTTTCAAATAAAGATGAATTCACAGAAGTTTCATCTCAATTCTTGGATTACTCAGAACAGCCAGTAGTACTTGAAGTCTTTACTAAGGAAGATGATGATGCTTTGGCTGTCAAGACATTGATAGAGGCGAATCGTCATTTCTCGGATTCTGATAAGATGAAGAAAATTCTTACTAATGTTATTGGTGAGAAGGGGGTGAAAATGATTAGATCAATAATCGGAAAATAATATTTTGATATGATAAGAAAATATTTAAGGTGGTTGTATGCTCCGATAATGAAAATGATTCGTAACCGTAAGAGCCATGATCGTATATTGAATGATACTTTGCGTCTCGATGAATTAGGTCGCCAATTAAGTGAAAGTCAGCATAGGGTGTTTTATTTAGGTATTACTCAGCACTCCAATCTTGGCGATATGGGTCAGCACTATTGTATCAAGAAGTGGATTTCTAAAAACTATCCAGCTTCGGAGCTGATAATGTTCGAGGTAACTACTGTGATTGATAGACGCTTTGATTTCTTCAAAAAGTTAAAGGCTATTTTCAGACCTCAGGATGTGATTGTATTCCAGAGCGGATATACCACTACCGATTTGGGAGGCTATCACGATGAGATGCATAGAATGGTCATTGAGAATATGCCAGATGCTCATATCCTCATGATGCCACAAACTATCTTTTTCCGTAAAGAAAAAAATAGAGAGCGAACTGCAAAATCTTACGATATGGCTCAACATATGTTATTTCTTGCACGCGATATGGTGTCATTCGAAGCTGCTAAAAGGATGTTCCCTCACGTTACGGTAAAAGTATTTCCTGATATAGTGACCACTCTGATAGGTTCGTTTGATTTTAATCACGAGCGTAAAGGTATTTGTCTGTGCAGAAGAAATGATTCTGAGAAATACTATCCAGAAGCAGATATAGTAGCATTGAAGGATGACCTGAATAAAATAGAACCTGTGACTGTAACCGATACTACAATCAATGAAAACTTTATGCAGATCCGCAATAATCTGCAGTCGTTTATTGAAAGAGAAATAGAACGTTTTTCTTATTTCAAAGTGACGATTACCGACCGCTATCATGGTACTATTTTCTCTTTGGCAGCAGGGACTCCTGTCGTCATTATCAAAACTACAGATCATAAAGTGGTAACAGGTGCTGATTGGTTTAAAGGCATCTATGATGATTATGTTTTTGTCGCAAAAGACTTGGAAGATGCAAAAGCTCTTGCAAAGAATATTGTATCGGAACAGAGAACGAATAAATTGGAGCCTTATTTCAATGATAATTATTATTCAAAATTGAAGGATTATTTCCAAAATGTGTAATTTATGAAGATTCTTGTAAATGCGTCTAATATAGGATTGGGAGGAGCAACCCAAGTTACTCATTCCTTTTGCAGTTCTCTGGATCTATTTCCTGAGATTGAATTTGTTGTAGTGATTCCAGAAAGACTTGATGATTTGGCTGCAGAGATATCTTCATTTTCTAATGTGATGGTCTATTCTTATCATATCATCAACAATTGGAAGACTTATTTGCTTGCAAGAGATAAATTTCTCGATGATTTAGTTGAACGAGAGCATATTGATATGGTATTTTCAGTCTTTGCTCCCACATGGTGGACACCTCGTGTTCCTCACCTTTGCGGTTTTGCTTTGGCTCATCTTGTGATGCCAGAGTCGCCTTTCTTTAAAAAAATGTCACTGAGCCAGAAAATTAAGCAGTATCTTCGTGTCCAACAGATGACATATTTCTTTGGAAGAAGCTCTTCATATTTTTATACAGAGAATAAGCTTATATCAGATCGATTGAAAGATCTGCTTCATTGTAAGAAGGTTTATACTATCACCAATTACTATAATCAAGTTTATGATCAGCCTGAGAAGCAGGTGTTTAAGCAGTTGCCTTCTTTCGATGGTTTAACCATGTTGACGCTTTCGAGTTTCAACCCTCATAAGAATCTTCCAATTACAATAGGGATAGCTAAATATCTTCAGGAAAAGTATCCGTCATTTAATTTCCGATTTGTCTTTACCGTTAAGGAAAAGCAATTTCCTAACATTCCTAATGAACTGAAAGATCATTTCCTGTTCCTTGGACCTGTTACCATCAACGAGTGTCCATCCCTTTATGAGCAATGTGATTTAGAGTTTCAACCTACGCTTTTGGAATGTTTTACAGCAACCTATCCTGAAGCTATGAGGATGAAGAAGCCAATCATCACAACTGACCTTGAATTTGCGAGAGGATTGTGTGGTGATTGTGCTATTTATTATGATGCACTTTCTGCAGAGGATGCTGCAGAAAAAATTTATTCATTAGCGTCAAATGTTGATAAGCAAAACGAGTTAATTTCAAAAGGGCTTTTGCAATTAAAGAAATTTGATAGTTATAAGGATCGTTCTCACAAGACTATTGAAGCTTGTCTTGATGTTTATAAGCAATATAATAGATAATGGATATTAGAATCTATGAATTAGCCGTCATTATTTTGTTAGGACTTTTGTGTTCAAATTATGGACGTAAAGGTAAAACTTTTTATGTTTGGTCGGTCATAAGTATGCTCCTGTTGGAATCCGGTTTGCGTTCTTATTATGTGGGTAATGATACAATATTCTATTACAGCACATTTAATGACATGAAGATAACGTCTTGGTCGGATACTTTCTGTTTGTTTGCAGATGCATATATTCGAGGTACAACTCGAGATCCGGGATATAGTCTTTTAGTAAAGATACTACAGATATTTGTAAGTGATTTTACTTCATTTTTGCTTATCATAGCTGCAATATATTTTATACCACTGGGTTATGTTGTCAATAAATATACAGGCAGAACTTTAGAATGTATATTTGCATTTACACTTTATGTGGCATTGTTTCGTGTAATTGCGCTTTCTGGTGTCCGTCAGCAGATAGCTATAGGTTTTTCAATTATCGCATTAATTCAGATTCTTAAAGGGAAGAATCTATTGGCTGTTGTGTTTATTGTTTTAGGTTTCTTTATTCATACATCTTGTGCTTTATGTTTCGCTTGGTTTGGATTGAAGATGATACCGCATAAGTGGATCAACAAGGTTACTTATGTCAGCATACTTTTCGTTCCAGTCATGTATACCATGTCTGGAGCAATCATGTTGTGGCTTGCTTCCTTCATCAAAAATGATTATTACGCAAGCTATGGAGAAAGTGAAATGGCCGGAGGAGCAAATACTTATTTCCTGTTGATGGAGTTGCTTGCTATTGGCTGTTTCCTCTGCTTACGGAAAGTGACGAACAATAATACAATTCATAATTTCCTTACGAACTTGCCAATGGTCATTTTGCTTACACCTTTGATTATGCTGAATGGTTCTATGATTCGTATGGGACAATATTTCACTTTATACTTGTTAGTAATTCTTCCTATGGCTGTTAGGGTGAAGCTGCCTTATAGGAACATGCAGAACATTACCTTATGTTCCATGATTGGCATACTTCTTTATATGGTTCTTCAAAGCAATGTTTTATATTATTTCTTTTGGGAAAGATGAAGGTATTAATTCTTACTCTTAATGCCTGGAACTCATCAAATTCTACTGGCAATACAATTTCCAATTTGTTTTCTGAAATATCAGAAAATGACGAAGTGGCTAATATCTATTGCAGAAACGAAGCTATAAATAATACAATATGTAAGCGATACTTCAAGGTTACCGAGAATGATATTCTTTATCATGTGTTCTCAACAGATCTATGCGGTAATGTTGTAACTGACTATGGTGAAGGTAAACAAGAGGTAGGCCCCAATATTCTTGCAAAAAGTAAAAAAGGCGATTTTCTTAGAAAACATCGTTTCACATCATTATTGTTCCTACGTGAGTTGATATGGGCTCTTCCAGTTTGGAAAAATTGTCGATTAAATAACTTCTTAACAGATTTTGCTCCTGATGTTATTTATATGCATGGTCACAGCAACCTTTATATGCACAAGTTATTAGATTATTGTGCCAAGGTTACCGGAGCTAAAATTGCATTGTTCTGGGGGGATGATATGTATGGACTCAAATCGCATGCGCCTTTGGGCTATATATACGAGACCATGCTCCGAAGCCGCTATCGCAAATCAATTGAGCAGGCATCTTTGCTTTTTGGAGGTTCGCTGAAGCTATGTGATGAGTATACCAGCATTTTTAGAAAGCAGTTTGTTCCTTTCTTCAAGGAATGTAAACAGGTTCGTTATGACGAGAATAAAATAATAGGAAACCCTATCACAATTGTATACGCAGGTAATTTACTGTTCGGCCGTGAGCAGATGATGGTTGAGTTTGCCAAAGCATTAGAGAGCGTAAACACAAAGGGACTTTCGCATCAGTTCTTGCTGAAGGTGTTCTCTAATACCAACCCTTTTCCTGAATCACTGGGTGTATTGGATGATAAGAAGAACAGTCTCTTCATGGGATGTAAGCCATATAGTGAAGTCTGTGAGGAGATGGATAAGTCGGAACTGGTTTTGTTCATTGAATCTTTTGACAAGAAGAACATCCAGATGACTCGTCTATCATTCTCAACAAAGATTATTGACTGTATGCAATCTACGGCAGGTATTCTGGCTATTGGTCCTAAGGAGATTGCATCTATGGATTATATGGCAAAGAACGATCTTGGCTATATTATTTCTGATGTTACTGAGATGGAAGGAAGGTTAGCTTATCTTGCTGACCATACAGATCTCATTCAGGAAGAAAATAAGCATAAAGTAGAGTTTGCAACGAAGTATCACACCAATACTTCTGCGAAAGCACTGAACGAATTAAGAAAATTAGTGTGGAAAAAGTATTAATTATCCCAGGGAATACCGATTTGAACAGAGGTGATCAGGCTCTTGTATGGGAGACTATCAACTTGGTTGAGGATATTTATGGAAAGAACCAGGTAGAATGCTCACTTATGGGTGAGTTAGAAAGCGAACATGCTTACCTACAAAATCGTCAGACAGAGAAATTGGGTTATAAGTTCATAAGTTCATTATTAAAGCATCCAGGGCGCAAATTCCAATCTAAACCTGAAGATAGCAGAGGTTATTCTAAATTAACGATGCTTCAGTGGGGATGGCAAGCTGTAAAAGACTTTTTATGTACCCGATCTTTATTGTCTGATAGCCATATGATTAGGTCTATGGGCGAAATGTTTCTTAACCAAAAGGAAAGAGATACTTTAAACGCCTTCAAAGGGTGTGATGCTGTATTCGTTAAAGGTGGTGGTTTTATCCATTCTTATGGTAGCGTGACGGATCCTTATTTTGTTTATTTCGCCACATACCACATTCGCCTTGCTGAAGCATACGGAAAGAAAGTGTTTGTGTTGCCGAACTCGGTTGGTCCTTTGAAGAATGCTCAGGCAAGAAGTATTGCTGTGAAATCTTTGAAAAGATGTACACTTGCAACCATGCGCGAAAATATTTCAAAGCAGTTTCTGGACTCTCTGGATGTGAACTCCAAACTATATCCAGATCTCGGTTTTTTCCTTAAACCTTCAGAGACGGATATGCGTGATTACTTAACTGCTCATGGCGTACCTGTAGACCGGAAAAAAGTTGTAATGACCTTACGCCCTTATCGTTTTCAGGGTTTTGAGAATGCTGAGCAGTTATTTACAAATTACATTCAAGGTTTCGTTAACCTTGTTGGGTATCTTGTAAATAAAGGCTATCATGTTACCTTTATGGCACATACCTTAGGGCCAAGTAGTCATGAGGATGATCGTATAGCCATTAAAGATGTGGTCAATGTTTTATCTGAAAGAATCAAGAAAAGCACAAGTTATATTGAGGACTTCGAACTGACCTGTAAGGATATAGAGAAGATTTATTCTTATTACGACTATATGGTAGGAACTCGTTTCCATTCGGTTATCTTCTCGCTGAATGTTGGTGTTCCTGCTATAGCTATAGCTTATGGTGGAAATAAGGGTAAAGGAATCATGAATGTTCTTGGCAATGATGATTTCTCTATTGACATGGATAAGGTTCATGATAACAATTTGATTAACATGTTTGACGAACTGGAGAGTGGCCGCGATGCATATTTGGCCAATCTCACAGAAAAAAGAAAGCTGATTGATGAACAGAGGCATGCTCTGATTCAAGAAATTAGAAATTTACTGTAAATGCGTTATGCTTCTGAAATTCTGTAGGGCTGTGCTTCCCATTTTTATACTTATCATACATTCTTTATCATTAACTGCTCGAAGTCATGATGATAAGGTGTTCTATGCCGAAGCGTATGGCGTTGTAGGTGATGGCCGGACAAACAACCTGCAAGTTCTCCATCGACTGGCCAATGCTGTTAATGCCAATGGTGGTGGTCGGGTGGTTTTTCCAAAAGGTAAATCTTTTTTGGTTATGTTTGCTTCCGATCCAAATGGTGGCTACGCAAAAGTTCCGCTTGCTGATGCCATGGCATTATGCTTTTCTCATTGTAAGAATATAACGGTCGATTTAAATGGTAGTATTATTCAAGTTTCTCCCAATCATAGTACCAAATATAGCGTTATTCGTTTCTTTGATTGCAAGAACTTTGTGGTACAGAACGGATCTATTGTGGGTGATGCAATGAATCATGACTATTCGCCTGTAATATATAAGAGTAAAGAATACAAGACTTCACACGAATGGGGATATGGTATTTATTGTTCTGGTTCAACCGGTGCCATCTCGAATATGAAAATCTCTTATATGACTGGCGATGGGCTATATGTGGGCAGTACGTCTCACGATAAGGTTGCTTTTCATGGTAAGACCACAATTGATAGCTGCGAAATTTCTTATTGTAGAAGAAATGGAATCACAGGGTGTTCATCTCAAGGTTTGATAATTACGAATACCAATGTTCATCATATAGGAACTTATGGTGGAATGACAGGAACAGCTCCCATGGCCGGCCTTGATTTGGAATATGAGGATGGTGTTGGTGATAGGGGTGATATTACAATAGAGAACTGCCAGTTTACGGATTGTAGTAAATGGGGAATTGTGACTGCGAACTCTTTTGTTCCTAATCCGATGAATTTCAAACTCTCAAACAGCACTTTTACTCGGGCTACCCTTCACTTAAATAATATGCCGAAAAGCAAAACCAAGTTGGTAGAGGCTTGTGTGCTCAATGATGCCACGGTGTTTGTAGGCGATGCTGATGTTAAGAAATGTGAGTTCTATTTGGGAAGTCAGAACAACTATATCAGCAAGACGAATTTTTACGATTGTGATTTTGTCGGATTAAAAACTATCGAGAAAGGTAGTCGGTTGAATGGCTTCTCCATGGATAAGACAACTTTTGAGAAATGTCGTTTCAAAGATATTATCGGTAATGAGAAATCAGGAGTGGTATGGCAAGGATTTTCCGGTCATGTCTATCCTATGAATGTTGAATTCAAGGAATGTACATTCACTAATACAAGTTTCTGTCGAGGTGGCAATAAAAATGATTCCAGATTTTATTTCGAGGATTGCGTGTTTACGAAGGGATGCAAGATATTAAATCTAAGCAAGTCGCCAATTTCATTCAAAAACTGCTCACTTATAGATGTTGGGTCCTATGCTACTCAAAGTGGTCAATTTTCATTCGACCATTGCACCATTATTCAAAAAGACAAGACCGTTAATCAGCCATTGCTTCTTTTCGGCACGCATACGATGAAGGGATGCGATGTTGTTGACGAAGTTGGAATATCTGAAATTGCCAAAAAGAAGGGTGTAAAGCAATATAAAATTAAAGCATCTGGGACACAGCTTGGAGGCATATTACTAAAATAATGAATAACAAGAAAATAATACGTGTTGTAACCGTATCAGGATCATTAGTCTTTTATACCTCAACAAATCAAACTTTGAAAGACAAAGGCTATGAAGTGATACTTTTATCGTCTCCCGGTCCTGAACTTGAAGAAATTCAGAATGAGGACATAAGAACAATTGCTGTTCCAATGGAACGTCATATTTCCCTTAAAAATGATTTCAAGTCACTTCTGCAGCTTGTTAAGGTATTTCGTAAGGAAAAACCATTTATAGTACACTCCATGACACCAAAGGCGGGTATGCTCTGTATGATAGCAGCATGGATAGTTCGTGTTCCTCGAAGAGTTCATACCTTCACAGGCTTGGTCTGGCCAACGGCAACAGGTGTCAAGCGTAAGATACTGATGTTTACAGATTGGATTACTTGCTTCTGTGCGACTCATGTTATTCCAGAGGGAGAAGGTGTAAGGAATGACTTGCAAACTCATATCACCAAGAAACCAATGAAAGTTCTGGGCTATGGCAATGTTATGGGCGTTGATATGAATCGCTTCAGACATCGTCCAGAGATAGATGAAGCTGCCAAGACAATCAAAAAAGAAGGTATATTTACATTTATTTTTGTTGGCCGCATCGTTGGTGACAAGGGAATGAATGAACTCATGGAAGCGTTCGTTCGTTTGCTTAAGGTTAACGACAAAATAAGATTGATTCTGGTTGGTAAATATGAGGAAAATCTTGATCCTGTAAAACCTGAGACGCTTGAAAGAATTCAAAAAACGCCTCAGATTGAAGCAGTTGGTAGTAAGTTTGGTGACAATCTGCTTACTTACTATGTTGCCAGTGATAGTTTTGTATTTCCAAGTTATCGCGAGGGATTCCCTAATACGGTGATGGAGGCTGGTGCTATGGGATTGCCGTCAATTGTTACTGATATCAATGGAAGTCGCGAGATCATTGAGAATGGTAAGAATGGATTGATCATTCCTTCAAAGGATGCGGATGCCCTCTATGAGGCCATGAAAAAGATGATCGAGGATAAAGAAGCATATAAACGAATGGCTGAAAACGCTCGCCCTATGATTGATTCTCGTTATGAGCAAGGATTTGTACGATCATGCTTGCTTAATTTCTATGAGGAGATAATGAAATAAAAATGACTGCAAAAGGCAAAAGATGCTACTTGCACTCATAATCTCTGCATTGCATCCCATTACAAAGATTATGAGCTCTTTCTATTATTGATTGGAGTAGCGTCTACAAAGAATCTGAGAAGCAAAATGTAATAGCTGCTGCTTGAAAATCGATAAAGAAATTACAGGAGATGGTGCTTGCATCATCAAAGACAGATACTCAGGTGATGTTGTCACCTGCTATTGCTCCAGCAAAGGCAAAGTTGGGGTGGGAGGCACAATTCGGCATAGAGGAGATGTGCCGTGATAGCTGGACCTTCCTGAAGAACAATCCAAATGGGTATGAGAAATAATAATTAGAATGCTATATGTATAAATGTTTTTTTAAGCGTGCGATAGATTTTACAATCGCATTGGTAGTGTTACTGCTTATCTGGTGGATCATCGCTCTGATAGTTTTGTTCCTGCATTTTGCGAACAAGGGAGCGGGTGCTTTTTTCTATCAGGAACGTCCGGGTAAGAGTGGTAAGGTGTTTAAGGTGATCAAGTTTAAGACCATGACGGACGAAAGAGATGAAAATGGCGAACTGTTACCAAACGAGGTGCGACTGACCAAGGTGGGGCGTATTGTACGTTCGTTGTCGCTGGACGAGCTACCACAGTTTATCAATATTTTGAAGGGCGACATGGCATTGATTGGTCCAAGACCACTGTTGACATGGTTTTTGCCACTATATGACGAGATTCAGATGAGACGGCACGAGGTTAGACCAGGAATCACGGGATGGGCTCAGGTGAACGGACGCAACACGCTGTCGTACTCGAAAAAATTTGAGTATGACGTATGGTACGTAGATCATCTGAACGTGATGCTCGACTTGAAGATCGTGTGGATGACTGTAATGAATGTACTGAACCGCAAGGATATCGGTAATGGTTTGCAGAATGAGGTGGACGACCTTGGATGGGCAGAAAAGAAACAATGGGCAATCAATGAATTTGAGACAAAATATTGTAAATGTTAAAAAAACAAGCAATGGGACGGAAAAAGATTATCATTTTTGGAGCTACAGGTAATGTAGGTTCTTACGTAACGCTCTATGCGTTGAATTTCTTTGATAAGGAGAAGTATGAAGTAATTACCTCTGGTCGCAGAAAGACTGATTTTTGGGAGAAGCAGGGCGTACGTTATTTCTCGATAGACATCACCAAACAGGAGGACTTCGACAAGTTGCCTCAAGAGAATGTACATGCAGTGATTGACTTGGCTGCAGAGATTCCTTCTTACATGAGCGACTATGACCCGCGCAAGTATATAGACAGCATCGTGGTAGGTACTACCAACGTGCTGGAGTATTGCCGCAAGGTGAAGGCAGACCGTATCTTGTTCAGTCAGACTGTGTTCGACGTGTCACTGTATTCACAGGATCATGTGCTGGATCCATACGACAAGCCAAACTTTAGCTACACTGGCGACCATGCTGTATACGTGATCGCTAAAAACTGTGCACTGGAGATGATGGAGCACTATCATCAGGAGTTCGGACTGAAGAAGTTTGTGTTCCGTTTCCCAACTATCTATGAGTATAGTACATTCCAGTACTACTATCCCAACGGTGTGAAGACTATGCGCCCACTGTATCAGCAGATCAATAAAGCCATCAAAGGCGAGAACCTGACTATCTGGGGCGACAAGAACTATGCCAAGGATATGGTACACGTGTATGACTGTGCACAGATGATCTGCAAGGCTTGCTTGGTAGATCGTAATGGCGGTTTTTACAATGTAAGTACCGGAAAGCCAGTGACTCTGGAAGAGCAGTGCCAAGCTATCATCGACGTATTCTCACCAAAAGATCATCCTTCAAAGATTGAGTATATTGATCCTGATCGCAAGAGCGGTGGTGGCTTCCTGATGGATATTACCAATGCCAGGGAAGAACTGGGCTATGAGCCAGTGTATGACGTGCACAAGCTCTTTGAAAACTACAAGGAGGAGATGGCTCTTGACCGTTTCATGGAATTGCGTGGAAAATAAAAATCGCGAATGAAAGAATTCGGTTCAGATTTTCAACTTATGCCTGACTACCGCAATATTGTTGCTAAGTCGAGCAAAGGGACACTTTATGACGTATATGGCTGCATGCGTGAATATGCATGTGGCCGACACTCTATTGAGGCTATATGTAAATTTAAGGGTTGGAAGAGGATTTGGATTCCAGCCTATTTCTGTTATGAGGTGATAGGGTATCTGACCCATGAGGCAGGAATTGAGATAAAACTGTATGACGACACGCCTCTTTCGGATCGTGATGACAAGGTGGTTAGGGGTTTGCCTTACGAGGAAGGGGACGTACTGTTGAGAATGAATTTCTTTGCTCTTCGAGGATTTCGTACGAATGAGGGCATCAACGTGTCCGTGATAGAGGACCATACGCACGACATAATTTCGGAATGGACGAAGAGGAGTGATGCGGACTATTGCATTGCCTCGATAAGGAAGACAATGCCTACAGCTGCTGGCGGCATATTGTGGAGTCCTAAGGGGCTGCAGTTACCAGATCAGATAGGTGAGACGGATGACTGTAAGGCCATGGCGAAGATGAGATATGAGGGCATGGAGATGAAGCGCGAGTATCTGATGGGTAAGCCTGTGGACAAGAACGTGTTCAGAGAAAAAATGCTGACTTCGGAGGAGATCATCGATAAGTTGGGGCTCTCGGGTATGGACAAGGAAACAATGAATATAGCACGGGAGATGAACTATGGGATGTGGGATGAGTTGAAAGCTGAAAACTGGAGATTGGCGTATGAGATGCTGGGCTTGAAGTTCAATGTCCTTCGCCCCCTTTACTTCGACGAGATCAGTTTAAACTCGACTCAAAGTGATTGGAGACCGTTCTCGATTACCATTTTGTGCGATACTGCAGAGGAGCGAAGTGCTCTGAGAATGCATTTGATTAAGAATATGATTTATCCTGCTATCTTGTGGGCGGTGCCTGAGGATTCGGAATACCCAGAGGCTGTGGATTTCTCGAAAAGAATGCTGTCGGTGCATTGCGACCCGAGATATAGTAGGAATGATATAAAGAAGATGTGCGAACGCATACTTGCATTTGAATATTAATCTTCCGATGATCGCGGGAATCGAAAAGACATATTATGAAAGAACTACAAATTAGCCAGCGAGGCATTGAGATGCCTCAATCACCAATTCGTAAGCTTGCTCCTCTAGCTTATGAAGCTGAGAGCAAGGGCGTGAAGATATACCGACTGAACATCGGTCAGCCAGACCTACCGACTCCTCAGAAGGCTTTAGATTGCCTGAGAACTATCAATCGTACTACATTAGAGTATAGCCCTTCCCAGGGTTACTTATCTCTTCGTGAGGCCTTGGTGGGTTATTACGACCGCTATCAGATTAAGCTGACACCACAGGATATCATCATTACGAGTGGTGGTTCAGAGGCGGTATTATTTGCTTTTATGAGTTGTTTGAACCCGGATGATGAGATCATTGTGCCGGAACCTGCTTATGCTAACTATATGAGTTTTGCAATCTCGGCAGGTGCTGTGATTCGTACGGTTACTACCACTATTGAGGAGGGTTTTTGTTTGCCGAAGGTGGAGGAATTTGAGGAGTTGATTAATGAGCGCACAAAGGCGATATTGATTTGTAATCCGAACAATCCAACGGGGTATCTGTATACCCAGAAGGAGATGAATCAGATTCGCGATTTGGTGAAGAAATACAACTTGTATCTGTTTTCGGATGAGGTGTATCGTGAGTTCATCTACACGGGTTCGCCTTATATTTCGGCCATGCACATGGAGGGGATCGAGCAGAATGTGGTGTTAATTGATTCGGTATCTAAGCGATATTCGGAGTGTGGCATCCGCATTGGTGCATTGATTACGAAAAACGAAAAAGTACGACAAATAGTGATGAAGTTCTGTCAGGCGAGATTGAGCCCGCCACTGATTGGTCAGATCATTGCCGAGGCGAGCATTGAGGGTACAGAGGAATATTCACGCGAGATGTATGAGGAGTATACTAGGAGACGAAAGACGCTCATTGATGGGGTGAACAAGATTTCTGGATGTTACACGCCTATTCCTATGGGTGCGTTCTATACAGTGGCGAAGTTGCCTGTGGATGATGCAGAAAAGTTCTGTGCTTGGTGTTTGAAAGAGTTTGTATATAAAGACGAGAAAACTCCAGTTTCTACGACGACAGGATTAGGACCAAAGATGGATTGTATTGGAGAGACCATTATGATGGCACCGGCTGCTGGGTTCTATACGGGTTGTTCGGAGCTTGGTAAGAATCAGGTACGCCTTGCTTACGTGTTGAATGAGGATGATTTAAAACGCGCACTTTTTATTTTAGAAAGGGCACTCGAAGAATATAATAAGATTAATAAGTAATTATGTTTAAGATCTATACAATCAACGAGGCGAAGGAATGGGACGAAAAAGTCGTGTCGTTTTCCAATCATGACATCTACTATTTGAGTGGATATTTGAAGTCGTTTGAGATACATGGGGATGGCTATCCTGTCCTCGTTTATTATGAGAGCGATGGACTGAGGGGTATGTGTGCATTTATGCTTCGCGATATAGCTGATGAAAAATGGGCTAAAAGTATCGATAAAGGACAATTCTTTGATGCTGTAACTCCTTACGGATATGGTGGGTGGTTGATGGATGGTGACTGCTCTGACGAGAAGTTGAAGCGTTTCTGGAAAGAATATGAAATTTTTATGAAGGGGCAGAAAATAGTTTGCGCTTTTACTCGTTGGTGTCCTTGGCTCAAGAATCAGGATGTAATGCGTGGCCTCTCGTCTATCATTGATTTGGGTAATACCATCTTCATTGACACCACTACTGTCGATGGTATTATGGAAAATATTAAAAGTAAGGACCGTAGCACTATCCGTAAGGCTGTGAAAAACGGTATAACTGTGAAATTAAGTGATGATCCAGCACTTTTTAAGGAGTTTATCGAGATATATAATGGGACTATGCTGAAGGATAATGCCGAGGAGTATTATTTTTTTAATTCGGAGTTCTATCAGTCTATTATTGATGACCTAAAAGGTAACTGGCTGATGGCTACTGCTAAACTTGAAGATAAAATTATTGCGATGAGTATCATGCTCTTCTGTAATGGGCATGTGCATTATCATTTATCTGGGAGTATCTTTGAATATAGAAGTTTGAACGCGACTAGCTTGATACTTTACGCGACCGCTATGTATGGTGCCGAACATGGATATAAGCTCTTCCATCTTGGAGGTGGTGTAGGATCGAGCGAGGATCCTCTGTACAAGTTCAAGAAGTCATTCAATAAGAATGGTGATCTACTGTTCTCTATCTCGAAGGATATGTTTGATCTGCAGACGTATAATATGCTAGTGGAGATAAGAAAGAAGAATGATGCAAAGTTCGTGCAGAATGGATTCTTCCCGGAGTACCGTTCTGTTGAAGATTAAAGATATTTTTTGTAAGCAATCATATAAAGGCATCATTTTATAATGGTGACCGAATGACCTTTCTTGTGCAGAAGGATCGGATGGACATCATATCCAAGGTACAGAGGGACGTGTATCTGACGGCATCGGTTTATGCTTTACAAGAGGTTATAACTGTTACTGGCTTGTGCTTGGGGCTCTTTTGGAACCGGATGCGCAATATGAGCAATCGTGGGGAGGTGATGAAGAAGTTGCGGAAGGCTTGTCCGTTGGTAGCTAACATCTTTACTAATCAACAGGCTTCTCATTATACTTAATTGGATACGGAACAGAAGGAGAGCGTTGTGATGGTGGAGATGAAATCGCCACAGCCTGTAAGGAGCTTCACTGACTTCCTGCAGGAGAAAGTAATAGAGAAGTCGTTAGAATCGTTACGCTATAACCTAAATTTACAAGTGGAACTAATAGAGAAGTGTCCGTTCCCACAGTGGAAAAAAATGGAGGAATAAATGGTTGAAATTAAGAGAAATTTTGCGCATTGGAAATAATTGCTGTGGCGTTTGTAAACGTAAAATGGGGAATTAGCTCAGTTGGTTAGAGTACCTACTTTGCAACAAGCAGGGGGGGATAGTTCGAATCCGTTATTTTCCATGAGTTTACCGTCACAAAGTTCACTCCTAAGATCATAGAGATACAAGCTACGAGAATCATGATGGAAACTTACGATAAAAACGAGAACCCAATCCAAAAACTGAATAGCTTTTGGGACGCAAATATTCCGGAGGAAGTCATTCAGGGATTATAATCAGAGTTTTTTAATAATTCGCAATATATATAAAGCGACTAAATATTATGTCAGAAAGAAAAACTATTTATCTTTGTCTCGCTCACATGAGTGAAGAGGGATGGGAACAGAAGTATGTAAAGGAAGCTTTTGATACCAATTGGGTGGTACCAATGGGGCCTAATGTAAATGCCTTTGAAGACGAGTTATGCCGCTTTGTCACTGGCAATTCAAAGAGTGTTATTTATGATGATTCTCGTTGGCCAGAGACAAAGCCTACTTCTTGGCATGTGAATGAAGATTTGAAAGATACCAAGGTAGTGTGCCTCTCGGCTGGTACAGGAGCTGTACACTTGGCGTTGCTTGCTTGTGGTGTTCAGGCTGATGACGAGGTTTGTGTACAGAGCTTCACATTCTGTGCTTCTTCACACCCTATCACATATCTGGGTGCAAGGCCAGTTTTCATTGGTTCTGAGAAGGATACATGGAATATGGATCCGGAACTTCTTGAGAAGGCCATCATTGACCGTAAAGAAAAGACGGGTAAGTACCCTAAGGCAATTATCCCTGTTGCTCTCTATGGTATGCCTTACCAAATTGACAAGATCTTGGCTATCGCAGATAAGTATGGTATCCCCGTTATTGAGGATGCTGCTGAGGGTATGGGCTCACGTTTCAATGGTCAGGTGCTTGGTACTTTTGGTAAGTATGGTGTACTCTCATTCAACGGTAACAAGATGATCACCACTTCTGGTGGTGGTGCTTTGATTTGCCGCAATACAGAAGATGCTAACACTATCATGTGGTATGCAACCCAAGCTCGTGATGCATATCCATACTATCAGCACACAGCCATCGGTTTCAACTACCGTATGAGTAATGTATGCGCTGGAATCGGACGTGGTCAGATGACAGTTCTCGATCAGCACATCGCTCACCACAAGCATGTTCAAGCTCTCTATGAGGACTTGATGAAGGATATCCCAGGTGTAAAGATCAATAGGCAGCCAAATGATCCTAAGTATGATTCTAACTACTGGCTCTGCACGATGATACTCAATCCGGAGGTGAAGGTCATTGGTCAGGAGAACGCTTATAAGGAGGTTATTAAGACTGCAATCGGTGGTGCTGCTGGTGTCATCCACGCTGTAGACTCACCAACAACCGATTGTCAGCCAAACGATAACGTCGAGGCTATGCGTGTATTTATGCTCAGTAAGAAGGTTGAGTGCCGTCCTGTATGGAAACCAATGCACAAGCAGCCGGTATATGCAGATGCTCCTGTATATACCAATGGTATAGAGGAAGAACTCTTTAAGGTAGGTTTCTGTCTGCCAGCAGGTCCGTATGTGACAGACGATGATGTGAGGTACATCGTGGAGAGTATTAAGGAGGCGATTGTACGATAATAAAAGTGCTGCACAGATGTTCCTATAAACAGATCAGCAGCATCGTGGAGCACGAATACGAGTTTATCCGTTACGAGATACTTGCTTTCAGATTATTCTTGGCTTATCTTGCTTTCAACAAGTATGTGCTTGACAATCCTCTTTATTGTGAACTGGTAGGTATGATGGATGAACGGATGCGGGGCAGCCGTATGACGCTGACCAACTGGCTTGAGAAAGGCTCCAGGTTGATAAAGATACTGAAAGATAACTTTCTTGAGAAAGATTCAATAGTAAACTGTGATGAAATCTGGTACCGGGTAAAGGTGGAAGACAACTATAAAAAGTATATCTGGTGTCTGGTGAACAAGGTTGCCAAGGTGGTCATCTACTGTTATGAGGAGGGCTCAAGAGATAGGGATGTTTTACGTCATATCTTTGGAGAAAGCCAACTCAAGGTACTGTAGTTTGATGGGTACAATGTCTATATGTATTTGGATGACAAACTGATAGATACCGAACATTTTACTGTCTGACTCATGCTTGGGCAAAATTCAAGTATACTTCAGAGCAGGGTGGTGATAAAGGTGCTGATTTCTTTCTGGATGCTTTTGGAGAACCTTACCGGTTGGGAGCCGAATATGAAAAAGGCAAGTTAAGCTCCGAACAGATTAAGGCTTGCCATCAGAATTTTCTTCCAATGACTATCGGATTGAGTAATAATAAACTTTACAAACCAACTCCTTTTTTGAATTTATTTAATGGACAGCTGACTTCTGGCAGCTTTCCTTATGGGATACGTCAAAATTGGACGCTAACATAAAAAAATATTGTGAAAAGTATTATTTCTAAGATTTTTGATAATCTGTCTGTAAAGAAGAGATTTGTAAATTATCGGGCTGTTTTGTTTACCGATACCGTGTTATCTGTTGCAGGTACATGTATCACTCTGCTTTTTGTTAATAGTTTTATCACTAATATTGAAAAAGACG
>OBVF01000042.1_pt1 | contig 103172 bp, 70 predicted proteins | sample 1476041 | NCBI WGS metagenome assembly OBVF01 (sample SAMEA2579983, study PRJEB22360) | human gut metagenome
GAAAAATACCTGTCAACACTTTTACAGGACAGCGCATTTTAATGCGTCGGCCCTGACATGGATAATGTTTGCTTTAAACGTATCTGGTTATTTACTTAAAAGGTACATTAAGTAACGCTTAAAGCATATACTTAAATAGATGTAAGTTCAGGCAGAAAATCTATTTCACTCCCCTACAGTGTTATGAAATAAAGTTGAAAGAGGATTTTATGCAGATTGAGCAGAAAAGTCACTATCTTTGCACACTCACTGAACCGATTATAACAAAAAGACACTATAACAATATGGAAAAGAACTTTAAAAGAACCACAGTGACCTCGGCTTTGCCTTATGCCAACGGCCCCGTTCACATCGGGCACCTGGCCGGCGTATACGTACCGGCAGACATCTATGTCCGCTACCTGAGACTGAAAAAAGAAGATGTACTTTTTATTGGCGGGTCAGACGAACACGGTGTGCCCATCACGATTCGTGCCAAGAAAGAAGGAATCACTCCGCAGGATGTGGTAGACCGTTATCATTTCCTTATTAAGAAATCCTTCGAGGAGTTCGGTATCTCATTTGATGTATATAGCCGCACGTCATCGAAAACACATCATGAGTTGGCCTCAGACTTCTTCAAAGAATTATATAACAAAGGGGAGTTCATTGAAAAAACATCCGAACAATACTACGACGAGGAGGCACATCAGTTTCTTGCCGACCGTTATATCACAGGCGAATGTCCTCACTGTCACTCCGAAGGTGCTTATGGCGACCAGTGCGAGAAGTGTGGTACTTCTCTTTCTCCAACAGATCTCATCAACCCCAAGAGTGCTATCAGTGGCAGCAAACCGGTGATGAAAGAAACCAAACACTGGTATCTCCCACTGGACAAACACGAAGCATGGCTACGTCAATGGATTTTGGAAGATCACAAAGAATGGCGCCCCAATGTATACGGCCAATGTAAAAGCTGGCTCGACATGGGCTTGCAGCCTCGTGCAGTGAGCCGTGACCTGGACTGGGGAATTCCCGTTCCGGTAGAAGGAGCCGAAGGAAAGGTGCTCTACGTGTGGTTCGATGCCCCCATCGGCTATATTTCCAATACAAAAGAGCTGCTTCCGGACTCTTGGGAAACCTGGTGGAAAGATCCGGAAACACGCCTGATCCACTTTATCGGAAAAGATAATATCGTATTCCATTGTATCGTATTCCCGGCCATGCTGAAAGCCGAAGGTAGCTATATCCTACCGGATAATGTACCGAGCAATGAGTTCCTGAACCTGGAAGGTGATAAAATTTCAACTTCACGCAACTGGGCAGTATGGTTGCACGAATATCTGGAAGACTTCCCGGGCAAGCAAGACGTACTGCGCTATGTGCTGACCGCCAATGCACCGGAAACCAAAGATAATGACTTCACCTGGAAAGATTTTCAGGCACGTAATAACAATGAGTTGGTAGCTGTTTATGGTAATTTCGTAAACCGCGCAATGGTGCTCACTCAGAAATACTTTGATGGATGCGTTCCCGCACAGGGCAATTTGACCGATTACGATAAAGAAACGCTGAAAGAATTCGCCGACGTAAAGGCCGAAGTAGAAAAGCTGCTCAACGTATTCAAATTCCGTGATGCGCAGAAAGAGGCTATGAACCTGGCACGTATCGGAAACAAATATCTGGCAGACACCGAACCGTGGAAGCTGGCTAAAACAGACATGGAACGTGTAGCAACGATACTCAATATATCTCTGCAACTGGTAGCCAACCTGGCTATTGCTTTTGAACCGTTCCTGCCTTTCAGTTCCGAACGCCTTCGCCAGATGCTGAACATGAACAGTTTCGACTGGTCAGAACTGGGACGTGACGACCTCCTCGCCGCCGGACACCAACTCAACAAACCGGAATTGTTGTTTGAGAAGATTGAAGACAGCGTCATTGAAGCTCAGGTACAGAGACTGCTCGACACCAAGAAAGCCAACGAAGAAGCCAACTATAAAGCCAAACCGATCCGCGAAAACATCGAGTTCGACGATTTTATGAAACTGGATATTCGCGTAGGTACTGTTCTTGAATGCCAGAAGGTGCCCAAGGCAGACAAGTTACTGCAATTCAAAATAGACGACGGACTGGAAACACGTACTATTGTCAGTGGCATTGCCCAGCACTACAAACCGGAAGAGCTTGTTGGCAAACAAGTTTGCTTCATTGCCAACCTTGCTCCACGCAAGCTGAAAGGTATCGTTAGCGAAGGTATGATTCTCTCTGCCGAAAATAATGACGGTAGTCTGGCTGTAGTAATGCCGGGCCGCGAAGTGAAGCCGGGCAGTGAGGTGAAATAGCTCTCATAATTCCAAATAATTCATGAGCGAATCACTTAAAGAAAAGACAGCTAAAGGATTATTCTGGGGCGGATTCAGCAATGGCATACAGCAATTGTTGAATCTGTTCTTTGGGATATTTCTGGCCCGGTTGCTCAATGCCGATGACTATGGTATGGTAGGAATGCTTACCATTTTTATAGCCGTAGCCGGTACCTTGCAGGAAAGTGGTTTCACCAATGCGCTGACCAACAAACGGGAAGTAACCCATAAGGATTACAACGCAGTATTTTGGTTTAGTACCCTGACAGGGATAACCATGTACATTTTACTTTTCTTAAGTGCTCCGCTGATTGCCGATTTCTACGACAAGCCGGAACTTGTTCCACTGGCACGCTATCTGTTCATCGGATTTCTGATCTCGAGTTCTGCTACCGCACACAATGCCGTCTTATTCAAGAATCTGATGGTAAAGCAAAAGGCAATGTCACAAATTATAGCTTTAACCCTCTCCGGGATTATAGGCGTAATTATGGCGTTCAATGGAATGACATACTGGGGAATAGCTACACAAAGTGTGGTTTATATTCTGGTGGTAACCATCTGCTTCTGGCACTTTTCTCCCTGGCGTCCCACACTCAATATAGATTTCAGACCATTGAAAAGTATGTTCGGATTCAGCAGCAAGATACTGGTTACGAATATCTTCACGCAAATCAATAATAATATATTCTCAGTTCTGTTAGGTAAATTCTTCTCAGAAGCAGAAGTGGGCTATTACACGCAAGCCAACAAATGGAACACAATGGGGCACTCGCTCATCACAGGCATGGTTAGCGGAGTAGCACAGCCTGTGCTTACTGAGGTAGCCAATGACGCGGGACGCCAACGAAATGTATTTCGGAAAATGTTGCGTTTCACTGCCTTTATCTCTTTCCCGGCTATGTTCGGACTGGCACTTATCGCTCATGAACTTATTGTCATTTCGGTAACTGATAAATGGCTGGACAGTGTGCCTATCCTGCAATTATTGTGTATCTGGGGAGCCTTCCTGCCGATATTGTCTCTCTACTCCAATCTTATCATCAGTAAAGGAAAGTCCGACATTTATATGTGGAATACAATTGCCTTGGGGATTCTTCAGATTATAGTCATTTTACTGGCTTATCCTTACGGTATACATACCATGATCGTTGCCTTTGTGACTGTCAATATTGTCTGGATGCTGGTATGGCACTATTTTGTATGGCAACAAATCCGCCTCAGTCTCTGGAATGCACTGAAAGACGTTATCCCCTTTGCCGCCCTGGCAGGAATCACAATGGTTGTCACCTATTATGCAACGCGCAGTATCGGCAACATATATCTGCTGTTCACCGCTAAGGTAGTGGTAGCCGCTATACTGTATACCTTGCTGATGTGGGGAAGCAATTCTGTTGTTTTCAAAGAAAGCATACAGTTTTTGAAAAAGAAGAAGTAGGGAGAAGGAAAGATGATAAGCGTAGTTATACCTTTATATAATAAAGAACGATACATAGAAAGAGCAGTCTATTCGGTTCTCTCCCAAACGTTTCAGCAGTTTGAGATAGTTATTGTCAACGATGGTTCTACCGACGGGAGTGTTTCTGTCATCGAACGAATGAACAATCCACTCATCCGCCTCATCCACCAAAAGAACGGAGGTGTATCTGCTGCAAGAAACCGGGGGATTGAAGAAGCACGTTTTGAGTATATTGCATTTCTGGATGCCGATGACGAATGGAAAGAAAATCATCTGGAAGTAATAGCAGGACTGATAAGAAAATTTCCGGAATGCGGTGTATTCGGCACTTCCTATTATTATACCCGGGAAAACACCTCTCCCGCCACTCCGATTCTACCCGTACCATTCACCTTCGGCGGAGAAGAAGGAATCATAGACAACTATTACGAAATGGCTTCGGGAACCGACTTCCCTATCCATATGAGTTCATATGCAGTCCGTAAAAGAGAAATACAAAAAATAGGCGGATTCCCTGTGGGCATTCCATCGGGCGAAGATGTTATCACGCTTGCCAGACTCCATGCCGTTTGTGACATTGCCTATTCCAAACTACCGACTTCAATCTACTATCTGATATACGAAGGCAAAAACATCCGTCCAGTACTCATGAATAATCCGTTGGACGAAGCGTTCGACAGACTGTTTAAAGAGGCATCACACCGCAAAGGTGTACGCCGTTTCGTTTCATCATGGCACAAGCGAAGAATGGTAGGTGCTATCTATGCAGGTAATTACCTGTTGATGTGCAGAGAATTCTTCATCGCTTTTCGCCTTTACCCTTTGCAAAGGAAATTATACACCTCTCTGCTACTCAGTTTCTTCTCCCGGTGTACGGGAAAAGATTTATACTCCATCAACCGGATTTTAAACAAAAAGAAAAGAACATGACAGCCTCTCCTACCAGTTCCTCTTTCTCTCTTGTATCCGTTGTAATGTGCACTTATAACGGAGAGAAATTTCTGCGCGAACAACTGGACTCTATTGTACAACAGTCCTATCCTATCCACGAGTTGCTGATTCAGGATGACCAGAGCACAGACCGGACAACAGAAATCATAAAGGAGTATCAAGCCCGCTATCCTTTTATCCGACTGCATATTAATGAGAAGAACCTGGGATTCAATGCTAATTTCCATACTGCACTCTGTAGCGCAACAGGTGATTTCATCTCTATCTCCGATCAGGACGATGTCTGGCATCCCGACAAACTTAAAGAGATGATGGCTTGTATCGGAGACAAAGCTATGTGTTTTTCTTTTTCCGCTACACCACAAGATCACTCTATAGATGATATAGAGCGCCGCCTCAACAATAACGAAAGCCTGGAACGACTGCTGTTCTCCAACTGCGTACCGGGACATAGCATGCTGCTACGCCGCAGTATGATTGAAAAAATTCCTTTCTGGGATGACAATGTGCTCTATGACTGGTGGCTGGCTATCAATGCCCAACTCTATGGAGGAGTAGCCCGGTGTAATAAGATACTGACCAACCACCGGGTACATCAGGAATCAGCCATGAGCCTTTTTTACCAGAAGAACTATAAAAAAGCGAAACCTTACCTTCCCTATCTGAAAGGTTATCAATCGTACCGGGCATTAAGAAAAAAAGAGAGTTGGCAGAAATTCTACCGCCATATCTATAGAGAGAGCAATGGGCAGAAAGAGCTAAATACTGCACACCGCATTGTGGACGCGATGCTGGGAAGGAGTTTCTTTTCTTTCCTGAAACTATGCCTGTTCTGCACGATACATAAAGACAAAATTGCAGCGAGAAAAAAGATCAATCACCTGAGAGCATTCTTCTATCCCTGCTTCTATGCATACAAGAATAAATGCTTTAATGATAGAGCGTTTCATGATTAACTCTGCGTGTGAACTATTAAAGAAAAAGCCATGAGAATACTTGTTATCATTGTGAGTTACAACTTTGAGCGCTGGATAGATCGCTGTCTTGGCAGCCTGCGTGAATCGGTACATCCGGTTGACACAGTAGTGATAGATAACTGCTCGTCTGATTCTACCACCCAACTCATTGAACAGCGTTATCCCGAAGTACGCCTCATCAAAAACAAAGAGAATCTCGGTTTTGGGCGTGCCAACAATATTGGAATGGAAATAGCCATCAGCGAAGGATATGATGCTGTTTTTCTACTCAATCAGGATGCATGGATAGACCCACAAACCATTGGTACACTTGCCAACCTTTGCCAAAAATATTCGACTTATGGTATCCTCTCTCCGGTACATCTGACCGGTAACGGAGATAAGCCCGAACAAGGATTCAGTGCTTACACCGGTATCCGGCAACTGAGTGATCTGAACAAGGAAGTTCCCATAGTGCAAACAAGTTTCATCAACGCCGCTTTCTGGATGATCCCCGTTGCCGTACTCCATACAGTGGGAGGATTCTCACCTCTTTTTTATCACTACGGAGAAGACAAAGATTACGTCAACCGCCTCAAACACCACGGATATTTCGTAGGATACTCTCCCATAGTATTCGGTTGTCATGACCGGGAAAACCGGAAAGTCAGCCACGAAGTATGGATGCGTTCGGAACAAATATACCTGCTTACTGAATATGCCAACATCAACTACTCGTCTGTACAAGCCTTCGGATACGGCATATTGGCAGGCATCCAAAAAGCATTGCAAATGCTCGTACAAGGAAAAACCAAAGATGCACTGTCCTACCTGGCTATCTCCTGCCGGTTGTTGAAACAGAGTTCCAAAGTGAACCGGTTCCGAAAACAAAGTTGTCAAAGAAAAGCTAATTATTTACATTTATGAAAGTACTCTATACCTTTGGCGGAATGCCCCATTACCTGAATGCCATGCTCAATAAGCTACAGGCGAAAGGTGTTGATATCGTAGTTATTACTCCACAAAAAGGAAATGCCAGCATCGGCAAAGGAGTAAAAATGGTAGAGAGTGGCTCTTATAAGCGTCTTACCAGCCCGGAAAAAAAGATGTTTTACGGGAAAACAGCTTATCCGCAACTGCCAGAAATTATCCGGAAGGAACAACCGGATATTCTTGTAATGGGATGGCCTTACTTCCTGCAACTGTTCTTTCAGCCGGAACTAAGAAAAGCGGTAAAGAGCTGTGGAACAAAAATCGTCATCCGTGAGATACCATTCCAGACTCCACCCTATGGAAAGATAAGAGCGTTTTTCAAGGCTCAGCCTATGTATGACGAAAACATGCGGTTGCAGAGTACCGGAATGTCATTTTACATCAAACAATGGCTTACAGCACATATCCGCAAATATTGTTATTCAAAAGTGGCGGGAACGCTTAATTATTCAACGGCTGCATACGACATCCTCCCTTCCTATGGAGTAGAAAAAGAAAAAATACATGTTACTTATAATTCTACCGACACAGAAGCGTTGCTTCGTGAAAAGGAAAACGTACAGACAGCCCCTTCTATCCTTCCTCCCAATCCAAGACGTATTCTCCACATCGGACGGCTGGTGAAATGGAAACGGGTGGACCTGCTGATAGAAGCTTTACCCAAAGTAATAGCACAGTTCCCGGACACAGAATTGGTGATAGTGGGTGACGGACCGGAGCTGGAGAACCTAAAGCAACAGGCAGAGCAACTGAACCTGAGCAGCTACATCCGTTTTGCAGGTAGTGTTTATAAACCAGAAGTGCTGGGAGCTTATATGAATGAATCTGCTGTATATGTACTTGCTGGTATGGGAGGGCTTTCTATCAACGATGCTATGACTTATGGTATGCCGGTCATCTGCTCTGTATGTGACAGTACCGAACGGGATCTGGTAACCGATGGGAAGAACGGCTTTTTCTTTAAAGCAGGGGATGCCAACAGCCTGGCCGAAAAAATTACAACTCTTTTCTCATCTCCCGAACTTTGTGAGAAGATGCGAAAAGAGTCGCAAAAAATTATTCTTGAAGAGATCAATATCGATACAGTCAGTCAACGATATCTGGACGCTTTCAAAGCATTCATGAGGTAGACTTCCGAGATGTATACTCTATCGCAAAGCTGCTATGATACGTTCACAGGCATGTCCGTCTCCATAAGGATTGTGTGTCTCGGACATCTTCTGATAAAGTGCTTTATCACGCAATAATGTATTTACATTGCTGACAATTGCATTGTAATCCGTACCAACAAGCTTTACCGTCCCGGCAGCTACAGCTTCCGGACGTTCCGTTGTATCGCGCATCACAAGAACAGGTTTCCCTAATGACGGAGCCTCTTCCTGCACACCACCACTATCCGTCAGCAACAAAAGACTGTGCTGCATGGCATAAATAAATGGCAGATAATCCAACGGATCAATCAGATAGACATTACTCAAACCCGAAAGCAACTCGTAAACAGGCTTCTGCACATTCGGATTCAAATGCACCGGATAGACAATATCTATATCAGGATGTTCTGCTGCTATCTCTTTAATGGCTTTGCAAATATGCAAAAAGCCTTCGCCAAAGTTTTCACGGCGATGTCCGGTGACAAGAATATATTCACGGTCTGTCAAGATATAACCTTTGGCTTTCAGAATCTCATGTAGCTCCTGCTGTTTCTCCGGACTGGCAGATATAATATCCACCGCCATCAACAGGGCATCAATCACGGTATTTCCCGTTACAAAAATACGATTACCATCAATATTCTCACGAAGCAGATTCTCTTCAGACTGATGGGTAGGAGCAAAATAGTAATGACAGAGACGATCGGTTACCTGACGATTCATCTCTTCGGGCCAGGGAGAAAGCATATCATAAGTACGTAAACCGGCTTCTACATGCCCTACCTTGATCTGCTGATAAAAAGCAGCCAGGCCGGCAGCCATTGAGGTGGTTGTATCACCGTGTACAAGTACCACATCGGGAGCAAACTCTTTGAATACATCACGTAAACCTAACAATACCTTGGAGGTTATATCATATAAATCCTGCCCTGGGGCCATGATATTCAGATCATACTCAGGTACGATACCAAATACTTCCAATACCTGATCCAGCATCTGACGATGCTGTGCCGTGACACAAACCTTCGTTTCAAAGTGTTCTGTATCTCGTTGCAAAGCTTTTACCAAAGGAGCCATCTTGATGGCTTCCGGTCGTGTTCCGAATACCAGTAATATCTTCTTCATTACTTTCTCACTCCGCAAAAATCCAGTTCCAGTTTGCCTTCCTCACGCACCATCTCTACAAAAGGGGTATGACGCACCAGCCACACTACGATATCTGCCTTCGCATAAGCCTCTTTATAATCCGTCAAATGAAAACTGGGATGTGAACATATATTCGGTTCCACAATCAGTACATCCGCTCTTGACTCTGAAATAATACGGGAAGCAATATATTTGGCAGGAGACTCCCGCAAATCATCAATATTGGGTTTGAAGGCCAATCCCATACAGGCAACAACCGGCTCCCGGTCATTCTTCTCTACAAACCGCTGGCAAGTTTCCATCACTTTGTTAGCACACCAGTCGGCTTTATAATCGTTCGTCTCACGGGCACGCTTGATAAGCTGTGCCTGTTCCGGATAATCAGAGACAATAAACCAAGGGTCTACAGCAATACAATGCCCTCCTACACCACATCCCGGTTGGAGAATGTTAACACGCGGATGTTTATTGGCCAACTCTATCAACTCCCATACATTTACTCCTGCCTTATCACAAATCATCGAAAGTTCATTGGCAAAAGCAATTTGAGAATCACGTGACGAATTTTCAGTAAGTTTACACATTTCAGCCGTACGGGCATTGGTACGGTGCAAAGTACCTTTTACAAAAGCAGAATAAAATTCAATCGCTTTCTCCGTAGATTCCGGATTGATACCACCAATCACACGGTCATTATGAACCAGTTCATAAAGTGTATTTCCCGGTAATACACGTTCCGGACAGTATGCAATGTACAATTTACCTTTCAGCTCCGGTCGTTCTTTATATATAATTTCTGACATCCGCTCGGTGGTAAAAACAGGAGATGTAGATTCAATAACAAATAAATCTCCCGCCTTCAGGTAAGGAATTACCGAACGTGTAGCAGATTCCACATACATAATGTCTGCCCTATGGTTCTGTTTGAACGGAGTAGGTACCACTACAAAGAAAGCATCCGCTGTTTCGGGTTTCGACACAGCCCGAAGATTTCCTTTTTGAACAGCTTCCTTTACTATCTTATCCAAATCCGGCTCTACAATATGTATTTTCCCTTGATTGATAGTGTCCACTACCACTGGGTTCACATCTACTCCAATCACCTGATAACCATGAGTTGCAGCAACTGCCGCCGTAGGAAGACCAATATATCCCAAGCCCAAAAACAGAACCTTTTTCATATGTTAAACCTATTTATATATAGTGCTGCAAAAGTACAAATAATCCATGACTTTGTACGGATTCTCACAGAAAACCGCTATTTTTGCCAAAACATTCTGGCGCATGAGAGTACTGATCATAAATACATCCGAACGAATAGGTGGTGCGGCCGTAGCTGCCAGCCGTCTGATGGAAGCACTGAAAAACAATGGAATCAAAGCCAAAATGCTGGTACGTGACAAACAAACCGACCAGATAAGTGTTGTCGGACTCGACCGTAGCTGGCTGACTTTATGGAAATTCGTTTGGGAACGCATTGTCATTTGGAAAGCAAACCATTTCAAGAAAAACAATCTTTTTGCAGTGGACATAGCCAATACAGGCACAGATGTTACCTCCCTCCCGGAATTCCGGCAAGCAGACATTATCCACCTGCACTGGATCAACCAGGGAATGCTCTCACTCAAAAATCTCAGCAAAATACTGGAATCGGGGAAACCTATTGTATGGACTATGCATGATATGTGGCCTTCTACCGGTATTTGTCACCATGCACGCGAATGTACCAATTACCAGCATGAATGTCACCATTGTCCCTTCCTTTATGGCGGAGGCAATAAAAAAGACTTGTCCACCCGCATATTCAGAAAGAAAAAAGAACTTTATAAAGCTGCTCCTATCACATTTGTAACCTGTAGCCATTGGCTTGAAGAGAAAGCCAAAAGCAGTGCATTGCTTACCGGACACACTGTAACAAGCATTCCGAACCCTATCAATACCAATCTGTTCAGACCCCATAATAAACAGGAGGCCCGTACACATTTCCGATTACCCCAGGAAGGAAAATTGTTACTGTTCGGCTCTGTCAAAATTACAGACAAACGTAAAGGAATCGACTATCTGATAGAATCATGTAAGCTATTGGCAGAGAAACATCCTGAGTTGAAATCCTCACTCGGAGTTGTGGTATTTGGCAACCAATCACAACAACTGACTAATTTGTTGCCTTTTCCGGTCTACGCACTCGATTACGTCAGCAATGAGCATGAATTAGTGAATATATACAATGCTGTCAATCTGTTTGTAACTCCCTCACTGGAAGAGAATCTTCCCAATACTATCATGGAAGCAATGGCATGCGGAGTACCTTGTGTAGGATTCAATGTCGGAGGTATTCCGGAGATGATAGACCACCTGCATAATGGCTATGTGGCACAATACAAATCGTCTGAGGACTTTGCCAACGGAATTTACTGGGCATTGACAGAATCGGAAAACCCTATATTGGCGGAACAGGCCTCACGAAAGGCCATAGCTAACTATTCGGAAAGTATCATTGCCAAGAAATACATCGAAGTTTATAACAAAATCACGGGAAAGCATGCATAACCATCCTACCCCTAAATTCTCAATTATCACCGTAACTTACAATGCCGGACAGGTGTTGGAAGACACAATACAAAGCGTCATTTCACAAACCTACCGACATGTAGAGTACATTATTGTGGATGGAGCCTCAAAAGATAACACGCAGACGATTATAAACAAATACCGCGAACGGATTCATAAAGTGTTCAGTGAACCGGATAAAGGTTTGTATGATGCTATGAATAAGGGAATATCATTGGCGACAGGTGATTATCTCTGCTTTCTCAATGCCGGCGACAGTTTTCATGAAGATGATACACTGCAACAAATGGTACACTCGATCAGTGGAAACGAACTTCCCGATGTACTGTACGGTGAGACGGCAATTGTAGATAAAAACGGACATTTTTTACGTATGCGCCGCCTTTCGGCTCCTAACGTATTAACCTGGAAAAGCTTCAAACAAGGAATGCTGGTATGCCATCAGGCTTTTTTTGCCAAACATACCCTTATAGAACCATATGATCTGAATTATCGTTTTTCTGCCGATTTTGACTGGTGTATCCGGATTATGAAAAAGGCACGTACCCTACACAATACCCATCTCACCGTCATTGATTATCTAGACGAAGGAATGACTACCCGGAATCAGAAAGCATCTCTCAAAGAGCGTTTTCGTATTATGTGCCAGCATTATGGAGTGATGAGCACCGTAGCACATCACGCCTGGTTTATCATACGGGCTATCTCCAAAAAATAAAAAGCTACCCGGAGGAAGGAAGCGTTTTCCTTATCAGTTCAGTCGGACTCTGAATAAAATACCCGTAATCTGCTTTCTGCCTGTTCTATCATTTCTTTATGAATACGGGGACAACCTTCGAAAAAAGAAGTTACTATTTCAATCTTCTTGTTTTTGCCAACAGTTTTTTTCCAGTTACCCACTACCTTACCATTATACAAGATCACCGGATAAAATATCCCGTACGTATTGAACGCTTTAGGATGATGTTCCTCGGCAAGCACAGCTTTACGTTCTTTATAACTAATAAGATATTCATCATAAGATGGCAGAAAGTGAAGTATATCAGCAGAGTTAATCTCTCCCTGATAAGATTCGTGCACGAACAATTCATAAGAGTCAAAACGTTCCTTCACCAATTGTGAATCAATCAGCCCCATAGCAGTTCTTGCTTCGGTAACTGATAAGCCCGACCACCATACAAAATCTGTCAGACTTGCCGGAGAATGACTACGAAAATAACGCAATGCCAATGTAGCCAAAGCTTCATCCTTTGTCAGTTCTTTTACCGGAGGAACACGTTCTTCAAGCAAAGCATACGTTGCTTTCTTCCCTTTATCAACACCGCTGCAAACAATACCTTCCACCTCAGCACGTGCCATAAACCGTGTCATCAATCGATTATCAACAGTCATCCCTTCATTTGCCAGTCCGGCTTCTATCTCTTGCTTAGTCAGACTTTTATTTCCTTCCAGCAGTTTTTCTATTAAGCGGTTACAACGAGAAAAAAGTGTTTCTGAAATATCTACTCCATGTCCCTTCGCGAAGGAGTCATTGGCCGACTTTATACGCTGTGCAGACAGTTTCAGCATCCAGCGTATATCTTCTGCTGCCACTAAATGCCAAGTAGGGCGCATCACATGTGTACGTATTATCTCTCCCCGTGCAAGGGCGTCCTCCACAGCTCTAAGAGTGGGTGATTTTAAGCGGATACCTACAGCCCACTTAGCCATAGCATAATCCTGTCCCTGGATAGCTCCCATCCATGACACAACCTCTTTGGGAGAATTAAAACACGGATTCAGCAATTGCTGACTTATCTGACGAATATTTGCAATCATAGGCCAAGAAGGTGTTTAAGTTCGACAACGCCTTCCGAAGCTCCTTTTTGAATAATATGTATGGAACGGGAAGTATGAGTATCCACCGGTTTAGGATCGATCAGATAAACCTCTGCTGTACGTGGCACATAATTCAACAACCCGGCAGCCGGATAGACATTCATGGAAGTTCCGATAATAACAAATACATCCGCCTTCTCCACAATATCAATGGCTGCCTCTATCATTGGTACAGCCTCACCAAACCAGACTATGAAAGGACGCAGCTGAGAACCGTCTCGGGCACAATCCCCCATACGTACTTCATATTCCTCCGGTTTCAATTCCTTTATATAATGAGGATTATTCGGATCACGGCTGGAACATACTTTTGTCAATTCACCGTGTAGATGAATCACATGTGTACTCCCTGCCCGTTCGTGCAGGTTATCAACATTTTGGGTAATTACAGTCACATTAAAGTGTTTCTCCAACTCTGCCAACAATTCATGCCCGCGATTAGGCTTCACATCCAACAGTTGTTTACGCCGCTCATTATAAAAATGAATCACCAGTTCCGGATCACGTGCATACCCCTCCGGAGTTGCTACCTGCTCCACCGGATACTTATCCCATAACCCACCAGCATCACGAAATGTACTGATCCCACTCTCCGCGCTCATCCCCGCACCTGACAAAATGACTAAATTCTTCATGCTTCCTTTTTTACATTGATTCAGATATATAGCAAAAGTAAACAGAATAATTGAATAATAAAGCGAATAAAAACAGATAACTTATACAGTGATAAGAAATTTTAAATCCAAAAAGCCCGATCATTCAAATAAAACATGTATTTTTGCCAATTGTTAATTTGCAATTGATTGAGAGTAAAAGATTCAAGTTTCTTCCTCCAATCTCCAACAAAAATATATATGGATAAATTTAGTTATGCAATCGGCCTTGGAATCGGCCAGAACTTGTTAGGTATGGGTGCCAAGGGCATCTCGGTAGAAGACTTTGCTCAGGCAATTAAAGATGTACTGGAAGGTAATCAGACAGCTATCAGCCACCAAGAAGCCCGCGAAATAGTAAATAAATATTTCGAAGAACTGGAACAGAAGATGAGTGCTGCCAGCATTGAACAAGGAAAAGCATTCCTGGAAGAAAACAAGAAAAAAGCGGGTGTTGTAACCCTTCCAAGCGGACTGCAGTACGAAATAATCACCGAAGGAAAAGGTAAACTGGCCAAAGCCACCGATCAGGTGAAATGTCACTATGAAGGTACACTTCTTGACGGAACACTATTTGACAGCTCTATCAAGCGCGGACAGCCTGCCGTATTCGGTGTAAACCAAGTGATCCCGGGATGGGTAGAAGCATTGCAGCTGATGCCGGAAGGTTCTAAATGGAAACTGTATATTCCGTCAGATCTGGCTTACGGCGCACAAGGTGCCGGAGAGATGATTCCACCGCACAGCACACTGGTATTCGAAGTAGAATTACTTGAAGTTTTAAACAAATAATTTTTTAAAAGCAAAATGAAAAAGATTACAATCCTGGCAGCAATCGCTGCCGTAACTGGTCTTGCATCATGTACAGCCCAGGCTCCTAAAGCAAATCTGAAAACAGAACTCGATTCACTGTCTTATTCAATCGGTATGGCTCAGACTCAAGGTCTGAAAGGCTATCTAGTAGGACGTATGGATGTTGACACAGCTTACATGGCTGAGTTCATCAAAGGTGTAACCGAAGGTGCCAACAAAACCGGAAAGAAAGAAGCCGCTTACATGGCAGGTCTTCAGATTGGTCAGCAGATCAGTAACCAGATGATGAAGGGTATTAACCACGAACTATTTGGTGAAGATTCAGTAAAAACTATCAGCAAAGAAAACTTCCTTGCAGGTTTCATCGCAGGTACACTGGAAAAAGGTGGCTTGATGACTATGGAAAAAGCTCAGTCATATACTCAGACAGCTATGGAAGCTATCAAAGCAAAAGCTATGGAAGAAAAATACGCTGACAACAAAGCTGCCGGTGAAAAATTCCTTGCTGAAAATAAGACTAAAGAAGGTGTAAAAACAACTCCGAGCGGATTGCAGTATAAAGTAATCACTGAAGGTAAGGGTGAAATTCCTGCTGATACTTGCAAAGTGAAAGTAAACTATAAAGGTACTTTGATTGACGGTACTGAATTTGATAGTTCATACAAACGTAACGAGCCAACTACTTTCCGTGCTAACCAGGTTATCAAAGGTTGGACAGAAGCATTAACTATGATGCCTGTTGGTTCTAAATGGGAACTTTACATCCCACAAGACTTGGCTTATGGCTCAAGAGATCAGGGCCAGATCAAACCGTTCTCAACCTTGGTATTCGAAGTTGAATTGCTTAGCATCGAAAAGTAAGCAAATTATCCCTATAAATAAAAAGAGGTGCAAAGAAATTTGCGCCTCTTTTTTGCTATTTCCTATTTTTTATCCGTTTTATAGAGAGAAATTAAAATAAATCTCTATATTTGCTTACTATTTGATAACAATTGGAAAATATACTCATTAATTATGGAAAAAATAGACAACCTTGACAGGCAGATTCTTGAGATCATTTCTCAGAATGCCCGCATACCTTTTAAAGATGTAGCAGCAGAATGTGGTGTCTCACGTGCAGCCATCCATCAGCGTGTGCAACGCCTTATAGATCTGGGAGTTATTGTAGGATCGGGTTATCACGTAAACCCCAAATCACTTGGATACAGAACTTGTACATACGTTGGTATTAAGCTTGAAAAGGGTTCTATGTACAAATCGGTGGTAGCCGAGTTACAAAAAATACCGGAGATTGTAGAGTGTCACTTCACTACCGGTCCATACACCATGCTGACTAAACTCTATGCATGCGACAACGAACACCTGATGGACTTGTTGAATAATAAGATGCAGGAGATACCAGGCGTTGTAGCTACTGAGACCCTGATCTCCCTGGAACAAAGTATCAAGAAAGAAATTCCTATTCGCATAGATAAGTAAACCAATGGAGTTCTTGAACGAATATCATCTGGCAGGACTTCTAATTGGCATCTGTACTTTTTTAATCATCGGACTCTTTCACCCGGTCGTGGTAAAAGCCGAATATTACTGGGGTACTAAATGTTGGTGGATTTTTCTGGTATTGGGAATAGCCGGCGTATTAGCTTCATTAAGTGTAGACAATATTCTCGTTTCTTCCCTGTTAGGCGTTTTTGCTTTTTCTTCGTTCTGGACTATCAAAGAGGTCTTTGAACAAGAAGACCGGGTTAGAAAAGGATGGTTCCCGAAAAACCCCAAGCGTACTTATAAATTCTGAAACATTGAAAGAATATAAGAAACTGTTTTGATTTTGCTCTAAAAAGTTTGCATATTTCGGGAGAAAATACTAATTTTGTCCCCGCATCCAAGATAAAAGGATACACGGGCTTTTAGCTCAGTTGGTTAGAGCAACAGACTCATAATCTGGAGGTCCTTGGTTCAAGCCCAAGATGGCCCACTTAAAAGAAGACTATAGATCGATGATTTATAGTCTTTTTTTTATAAGAACAGGTACAAAAACTAATCAGAAACAAACTGTTATGAAAAAAGTCCTCAAGTTCGCAGGTAGCCTGATTATTGGTATGTGTATGGGTGCTGCCGGTGTAATACTGGGAATCAGCTGGTTTACCGGGACCTCACTGACTGCATTTCTCGAACATCTGAAAATCGAGACACTACTAAGTAGTATGTTTATATCGCTCATAAGTCTTTTTATTGCCGGTTACCTGCAAATTATCCTACATGAAGCAGGACATTTGCTTTTTGGATTAGCCACCGGTTACAAATTTATCTCTTTCCGTATCGGGAAACTAACATTAATCAAAGAAAAAGGAAGATTCAAGATAAAGTACTTTAAGATACCCGGAACGGCTGGCCAATGTCTGCTTCTCCCACCGGATGTAAGTCCGCAACAACTCCCGTTCATTCTCTACAATCTGGGAGGTGTATTAATGAACCTGTTCTCGGCAATAGTAGCAATCTTATTATTGACTACAATTCCTTCTATTTTTACTCCCCTCAAACTATTCCTTCTATTTACCGCCCTTATCGGAATTCTATTCGCACTACTCAACGGAATTCCAATGAAAAGAAGCGGTATTGTCAATGACGGCTATAACCTCAGGCTGATGCAAAAGTCGTTGGAAAGCCGCCATGCCTTAATACTCCAGCTTAAGGTAAATGCTTTGTTTCAGGAAGGTACCCGGTTGAGGGATATGCCTGCCGAATGGTTTACAGGAGAAGACACAGAGTACAGTAATCCGTTGCTGACCGGTGTTAAGGGATTTTGTGTATCCCGGCTTATAGATCAGAAAGAGTTTGCACAGGCTGAAAAACTATTGCAAGAGATACTTGCACATCGGGAAGAGATTATTCCTATCTTCGTATTGGAAGCCGAGTGTGAATTACTTTTTCTGGAATTGATTGGGCAATGTCGTTCAGAAGTAATAGAGGAATTATACAGTACTTCCTTGCAACAATATATCAGCCGGTTCGGAGAAACCTCAACCGGCAAACAGAGGTTGCAATGTGCACTCGCACTCTTATGGAAGAAAGATCGGAAAGCTGCGGAAGAAATATATAATAGTGTATGCCGGAAACGGAATCATTACCTCATGAAAGCAGAAACAGAAATGGATATTGAACTCATGGAATGGACGCTCCAACGATGAAATACAGAAAATGGGGACTCCTGGCATTCTGTCTGCTACTCACAGCATGTCATACCGGAAGAAAACCGACGGGAGAAAAGACAACAGTCATTTCTCCTGTAGAAACTATTGCTACAACAGAAGAAACCCAATCGCCCGTTATAGAGAAGAGCCGTATAGCACTTTATCTTGACTCGCTCGGACTTATAAATATCCAAAGCGCAGACAGTAGTATTGCTGTAAAGTTACTGTATGCAACCCCGGAAAACTTTACAGGAGAACTACTCTACGAAGATTTAAAGGACGCCTATCTGCATCCGGATGCTTTAAAATCACTGCTTCGTGCCCAACAGTTATTGAAAGAGAAACACCCCGGATACAGCCTGATTGTTTACGATGCTGCCCGTCCCATGTCCGTACAGAAAAAGATGTGGAATGTAGTGAAAGGTACTTCAAAAAGCATCTATGTATCCAATCCTTCCCGCGGTGGAGGACTCCATAACTACGGACTGGCAGTAGACATCAGCATTCTCGATAATAATGGAGTTCCTCTTCCTATGGGAACGGAAGTAGACCATTTGGGTGTCGAAGCTCATATCACCCACGAAGCTGAATTAGTAAAAAGCAGAAAAATCAGCGAGGAAGCTGTAAGAAACCGGCAACTACTCCGACTCATTATGAGAGAAGCAGGTTTTCGTGCACTCAACAGTGAGTGGTGGCACTTTAACCTGTGTAGCAGAGAAGTAGCTAAACAAAGATATAAACGAATCGAATAATACCATCTATTATGCTTAAAAGAAAACAAAACCTGTTGTTGGTTTTTCTAACAATGTGGTGTATCGCCTTACCGGCACAAGAAACCACAAAGCAACAGCACACATTCTCCTTCCATACCGGATACGGGAATATGCTGAAAGGAACTGCCGGACTAACCAACAGTTCAAAAAGTTACGAGCGTAGCCTTTCGGAAGGGGTTAGCTGGGATGCGCAATATTATTACCGTCCGGCAGATATAGTCGGAATAGGATTCCTGTATTCAGGATTCTCTTCCCAAGGAAGCCACGAAGAAGGAAGCGATCATCTATACACACACTATTTTGCTCCCCAGGCAGGGATCTATTGCCTTCGGACAAAATGCTTTTTCATTCGCTTGGATGCAGGTATAGGTATATTGTCATATAGGAACTACAGTAAAGTATTCGATAAAAGCAGACGCGTAACTGCAACTTCCTTTGCCACTAATGCAGGGCTCAACGCTACCTTGAAAATAACCCGGCAATGGAATATAGAAGCCGATATACAATACGTAGCCTCCAATATTCACAAAATATACCCACGTTATCATAATGAAACGACTACCGTTAAATTCCGCAACGACCCGTTATCGGTAAGCCGACTTAATCTTTCAGCAGGAGTCTCTTTCAATTTTTAACCTGAAATATATACAATATGATGAAGAAATATATCCTCATTCTTCTTTCCGTTCTTTGCTGTATCGGTTGTGACAGAGAAGATGAAACAGTAGACATTACAGTGATGCCACCTGCTACTACTATTGGTGCAGAGACGTTTGGCTGCCTGATAGACGGCTGGTTATATGTCGGAGGCAGATACCGGGATTACGGTTATTGGTTCGGCCCTTCCGTAGACAGTCCGTCAATCAAATTCTTATACAATGAGAAGCAGGCGGAAGTAGACGTATCTGTCATGGTAAAGCAAGACAGATACATCCGGTTTACCATAGTATCTCCTCAGGAAGGACAAGAATCGGAGTTTACTAACGTACGCTTTGGAGAAGAGAAATTAAAAAACGGAACAGTTACCATCACCCGTTTTGATACGGAACGAAATATCATCAGCGGAACATTCAGTGGAGGCCGGATCACTAACGGCCGCTTCGATGTTCATTATAAAGATCAGGAAGAAGATCTCATGTAATTTATGGAACAACTATCACAACCTACTATCGAGTTTATTCGTGCCCATAGTCGGGATGACGTCCGGCTACTGGCATTACAGGCTCCCAGATATCCGGACGTGGATATGCCTGCCGCTATTGTACAAATAGCCGGAAGACAGGCTGCTGCCAATAAAATACCTTCGTGGCAATCTATTGAGGAGCTATGGTATCCGCGTCATCTATCGATGGAACAATGCTCCTCTGAAATAACAGCACAATACAAATCGACGCTGGCAGACGGAGAGACATTAACCGACCTGACCGGAGGTTTCGGAATAGACTGTGCTTTTATGGCAAGCAGGTTTCGTAAAGTATCCTATGTGGAACGGCAAGAAGAACTCTGTGAAATCGCAAAGCATAACTTCCCCCTACTCGGACTGAAACATATTACGGTATATAATGAAGACGGAGTAGCTCATTTGCAAAAGATGGAGCCGGTGGATTGTATTTTTATTGATCCGGCACGCCGGAATGAACATGGAGGGAAGACAATCGCCATATCAGATTGTGAACCCGATGTAGCAGAGCTGGAAGAGTTATTGTTGAGCAAAGGCAAACAGATCATAATCAAGTTATCACCCATGCTGGACCTTACCCTTGCACTAAAAAGTATGAAGCACGTTAGGGAGGTGCATGTTATCTCCGTAAACAATGAGTGCAAAGAGTTATTGCTGATAATAGGAAACGAACCCTCCCGGTTGATTCCTATCCATTGCATCAATCTCACCTCCAAAGAGAAACAAACCTTCACTTTCACCCGGGAAGGGGAACTTACTTCCGAATGTCTCTATACCAAAGAGCTTGGTAAGTATCTGTATGAGCCGAATGCTTCCATCCTTAAAGCGGGTGCATTTCGCAGTATTGCCTCCCGGTTTGAAGTAAAGAAGCTACATCCGAACAGCCATCTCTACACTTCGGATCTATGGATAGAGAACTTTCCGGGAAGATCTTTCCTGATAACCGGACAATGTTCCTTCAATAAGAAAGAAATAAAAGAAACCATCGGGGAGCTAAAGAAAGCCAATATCACCGTTCGTAATTTCCCGGCTACGGTAGCAGAAATACGGAAGCGAACCAAGTTATCAGATGGAGGGGAGGTTTATCTTTTTGCAACCACTCTATCCAACGAGCAGAAGGTATTTATAAAATGCAGTAAAGTATAGAATGAATAAGAGATCCGATACAGGATTAACTGACTCTTTATAAACAATGCGAATCAGTAGTTATTTACGATTGGACGATTGACGATTTACGATTGGGATTACTCTGTCTCTAATAGCGCTGAAACAGGCTTTTAAAAGAGTAACTTCAATCGTAAATCGTCAATCGTCCAATCGTAAATAACCACTGATTCGCATAAATAATAAGTTCTTGCCAAACAAAGTTCTATTATTTTACATAGGATGTTTCTCCGGAACTGCACGCCCCGCTCGGCTCCGGGGAGGACGTTCCTCGGCTCCGGGGAAGAGGTGCTTCGGCTCCGAGGAGGAGGCTGCTCGGCTCCGGGGAGAAAAAGAGGCCAAACAGGCATTGACAATCAAGAGGTTACAGAAGCATATTTTATCGTCTCGGGATATGCATGAATGACAATATTACTTTACATAACTCCAAGCATTACCTAATAAAGCCCATATACAGTAGGCTGCCAACTTTCTGAATGAGAAACGATATGATCTCGGTTTTACCCTTCTTTAGTCTCCTCCGGTTTCAATCCGCTTTTAGGAATAGTCGTCTCATTTCCATCGCGTACTGCCATATAATGCGGAGACATAATCTCAACATCCGCCTCAGCAAATACATCCTGAATACTCTGATACAGATTGGAATAAATCTGTGCTAACTGGTCCGCCTCTGTTATATACGCATTAATCTGATACACCGGATACCAATCCTGCAATTCCGTTTCAAGTACAAACGGTTCGGGATCCGCCGCGACTCCCTGCGTTGCTTGTGCTGCTTTCAGGAGCAACGAATGCACTTTACGCCAGGGTACATCATATCCGATGCTCACTTCTGCATGAATAATCAATCCGTAGGTTCGTGCCGATGCACTATAATTCACTGTATGAGAAGACATGATAAAGGAGTTGGGAATAGTGACCAGCTCATTCTTTGGCGTACGGATACGTGTCACAAGCGGGGTTTTCTCTATGACATTCCCGGTGGTATCATTCAGCTTGATACGATCTCCCAACTTAAACGGACGCATATAGGTAATAACCAGCCCGGCAATAATATTCCCAATCACCGTACTTGACCCCAATGAAACAATCAGTCCGACAAAGACTGAAATTCCCTGAAAGACTCCCGAATCGGAACCCGGCAGATAGGGGTAGATCATCGCAATCATGAAAGCGTATAACAGGAAACGTATAATATGGAAAGTAGGCATCGCCCAATCCGGGTAAAAACCATTCAGTTTCAATCTGTCAGACTGTACTTCTGTAGCCAGGTAATGAACCAACCGCACCAAGTATTTCACAGCAAGGCATATTACAAAAATAGTGAACAGGTTCGGAATATAATCTATCACCCCACCAAATATACTTTTCACCGGATTCCAGATATATGAGAATATCTGATAGGCCAGCTTTTCGGTCTGCGGGAAAATGGAAAATAGCAAGGGGACCGTAAGAACTAACTGAAGCAACATAAAGGCATAACGCAATATATTGGCCAGAAATATAAGCAGATTAACCTGTTTCTGAGTATCCAGCAATTCATAATCCTGAATCGAAATAGGCTTTAGCTTTGTGTCCTTCAATCGTTGAATACGTATCTTTAGTTTCTTAAATAACCAGGTAGTAGCCCAAAACAGCAGATACTGCCCGAGCAATACCAACACAAAAAATATAATCCTCTTACCCAACTGCCACAAGCTGTGTTCTTTTTTCATATCCTTCAGCTTGTCTACCACTATGTGTCGTTTATCGGCAGCAAGCTGGTCACGTGTGCGACCTTCCCACAACCCGTCCTGATCAGTAAATGAAGCCAATACTTTATCGCCATACATTAAATCGGTCACAATGTCGCTACTCTCCAAATACAGGGAATCCGGCTTGAGATTGAATCGCTTGCCCAACTCTGTGATAGCAGTGGCATTCATCACCGCCCGTTGTTGGGGGGTATGTCCGCCCCGTTTGGCATATATATAAAAAAGCGTATCCCCTTCCACAACCACGGGAACACCTTGAGTGAACTTACGCAATGAGTCTATACGCAACTTTTGCTGAACCAATTTTACAGAATCAGCAGCATATGCCTGCAATTTCAGTTGTTCCATCTCCATCCGCATATTGGCTTCGTTCAGCCTGGCAGTTTCAAGTTCCCTTTTCATGTCGGCAATGTTCGCCGAATCAGAATCACTCCTTATGACAGAATGAGTTTTCAACGTATCGTCACCAAGAAATTCACGAACTTTCTCAACCAGCTGAGCAGACGCTCCGATAGTAAATACCAAAGAGATGAAAAGACAAAATAAACGATTCTTCCTCATACAAAAAACACTTATTAACCTTGCTATAGACAAATAAACGTGCCAAACATACGGAATGTTTTTGATATTTCAGTGGGAATGAATATATTATTTGCTCAAAAAGATACGTCCGATAATTCTCAACACGGTTCCAGTTTTAATTAATTCCGTTATCTTTGTAGCAAAAATCAGGACCCAAATGGATATATTACTTCTCATCGGAGGACTTCTCCTCATTCTAATAGGCGCTAATGGCCTGACGGACGGAGCCGCATCTGTTGCCAAACGATTTCGTATCCCATCCATTGTCATCGGATTAACAATCGTTGCATTCGGCACTTCAGCCCCGGAACTGACAGTCAGTGTATCTTCCGCATTAAAAGGAAGTGCAGATATTGCTATCGGAAATGTAGTAGGAAGCAATATTTTCAATACACTGATGATAGTGGGTTGCACTGCATTGTTTGCTCCTATCGTCATCACTCAGAACACACTAAAGAAAGAGATCCCTCTCTGTATTCTCTCTTCCATCGTATTACTGATATGCGCCAATGATGTTCTATTGGACCATGCTGCCCAAAACGTGCTCAGCATCACCGACGGGCTACTGCTTCTGTGTTTCTTCGCTATTTTTTTAGGATATACCTTTGCCATCGCATCCAACGGTAAGAGTGAAGGAGCAGATGAGGAGATACGCCAGTTACCCATATGGCGCTCGGTGCTCTATATCACAGGTGGACTTGCAGGGCTCATTTTCGGTGGACAATGGTTTGTAGAAGGAGCCGGTAATATTGCCCGCAGCTTGGGAGTCAGTGAATCAGTCATCGGACTGACGTTGGTAGCAGGAGGTACTTCGCTACCCGAATTAGCAACTTCGGTGGTTGCCGCATTGAAAAAGAATCCGGAAATAGCTATCGGAAATGCTATCGGCAGCAACCTGTTCAACATTTTCTTTGTACTTGGATGTAGTGCATCCATCACTCCGCTCAGCCTAAGTGGCATTACGAATTTCGATTTGCTGGTATTGGTAGGCTCAGGAGTACTGCTATGGTTATTCGGGCTCTTTTTCGCCAAACGTACTATTACGCGGATAGAAGGAAGCATCCTGATACTTTGCTACATAGCATATACTACAATTCTTATCTATAATATTTAAACAAAGCAAACTCACCACAGAATTCCACAAGAGTTTCGCAGAGTTTCGTTACCTGGCGAAACGCAGATAATCGCGAATCAGCACAGATGAAAAGACGGACACTCTTTCTCATCTATCTATTTGTCTGCACAAACCTGTATTCATCTGCATTTTAACGATAATCCATCGTCCACCGTACTTCCCTGTACGGAAAACCCTCATATGTGCCTATATGAATACAAATATGGCATAAATGCATACAGTTACCCCCATATCACCTTTGTCTCCATTTCTGCTAAAGTTGTCCCCTATACACTATTGTCAAAACTGTGAATATTTACTGAGAAACAACTGCCTATATTTGTGAAGTGATTTTTGAGAACGAATATAGTTTTTTTAAAGTAAAAAGAAGGTAGGATTTAGTTCAGGAAAAAAAGGAGGGAGCCACAGACTCTCTTCTTTTCTAAAAACCAAATTTCCCTTCAGGTAAATTTCAATAGAATAGCAGACGTATGAAATCATTCTTACCCAAAGCAATCAGTGCACTTTTTCTGGCAATCTCTTTGCTGGCATGCCAAACGTCCGTAACCCAGGAGAACAACACTTCCATTGCCCGCTCTGAAATGTTGCTCGACAGTATCTTCAAATACTATCAGGCAGAAGGGGGCAATTTATTTAATGAGAATTATCCTAAAAGTTCCAATGATAAAGTAACCTACCTGGCTTCTACAGATACGGTTACCAAAGACAAAGTAGCCTATTTATGGCCTACCTCCGGGTTGTTTTCAGGAGTAAATGCACTACTCAAAACAACCAGAGACAACAAATATCAGGCACTTCTACAGGAGAAAATCATTCCCGGATTAGAATGTTATTATGACACAACCCGTACTCCTGCCTGTTTTCAATCCTACATCAGTGAGGCCGGGCATTCCGACCGTTTCTATGATGATAATATCTGGTTAGGCATTGACTTCCTCGAAACTTACCGCCTGACAGGAAATAAGAAATACCTGAAACAATCGGAAGAAATATGGAAATTCCTCTTGAGTGGTAATGACGATGTACTAAACGGAGGTATCTATTGGTGTGAGCAAAAAAAGGAATCAAAGAATACCTGCTCCAATGCACCCGCATCCGTACTGGCACTTCAACTTTTTGAGACCACCCGGGACAGTGCCTATTATCAGAAAGGACTGGAGCTATATACATGGACAAAAGTAAACTTACAGGATTCGGATTACATTTACTTCGACAACCTCAAAACAGACGGACGCACCGGCACAGAGAAATATGCATATAATACGGGACAAATGCTGCAAGCAGCCAGTCTGCTATACAAACTAACCGGCAACCGTCAATTTCTGACAGAAGCACAAAACGTGGCCCGTGCAGGAATAAACTACTTCACAGTACCATTCAAGACACAGGACGGTACAGATATCAGGTTCTTCCGCAACCGGGGAACATGGTTCGTGGCTATCATGATGAGAGGATATATAGAACTCTATCTGCAAGATAACAATCCGGAATATCTGCAAATCTTTGCCGACAATCTGGAACTGGCATGGGAAAGTGCCCGCTATGACAATGGACTCATCAACAGTGACTGGAGCGGAGAAAAGAAAGAAAAACAGCAATGGCTGCTTAATCAGGCGGCAATGGTGGAAATGTACGCAAATCTGGGAAACATGAATCTGAAATAAAACAAATATAGAACATGGAAACACGTAAAAAATTCGTTAAGGCAGGGATGCTCGCGCTAATGGTTGCCTGTCTGCCTTCACTACTGATGGCACAAAAAGAGTTTAGGAAATGGCCCAAGGGTTGTTCGCCGCAAGAAGTAGGTGAGTTAGTAAGCCAACGGTTTGTAGCCGTCCCACATCCCAATTTCAACGGTAATCCGGCACCTCCTAATGAAATCACCTATCCGGAAACATGTGCATGGTTTGGTGCTTTGCGTTACGCGCATATCACCAAAAACAAGAAACTCCTCCGCCAACTGGAAGAACGTTTCCTGCCGATCTTTGGTCCGGAACGCAGACTACAACCCCTACCGGATCATGTAGATCATACCGTATTCGGTACTATCCCGCTCCAGCTATATGCACAAACCGGTAAGGAAATTTACTACCACATGGGAATGTGGTATGCAGACGAACAATGGAAAATGCCGCGTAACACCAAACATCGCGAAGCATACCAGGCTTTGCTGGATCAGGGGTTGTCCTGGCAAACCCGCTACTGGATTGACGATATGTTTATGATTTCGGCCATTCAGTCGCAAGCCTATTTCGTTACCAAAGACCGTAAATACATAGACCGTGCTGCTGCCGAGATGGTGAAGTACCTCGATAAGATACAACGTCCGAATGGTTTATTCTACCACGCTGAAGATGTCCCCTTCTTCTGGGGACGTGGCAATGGCTGGATGGCTGCCGGAATGACGGAACTTTTAGGCATGCTTCCGGAAGACAATCCGAACCGGGAAAGAATACTGGAATCTTATCGGAAGATGATGAACAGCCTGCGCGATTATCAGAAGGAGGATGGCTTATGGGGACAATTGGTGGACGACAAAACTACCTGGACGGAAACCTCCGGTTCGGCCATGTTCGTATATGCCATGGTAAAAGGCGTAAAGAAGGGTTGGCTGGATGAAGTAACCTACGCTCCACTGGTACGCAAAGCATGGATTGCTCTGGTTGGGCACATTGATGAAAACGGAGACATCGACGGCGTATGTGAAGGTACCAATAAAACCAACGACCGCCAGTTCTACCTGAACCGGAAAACCCTTCCGGGCAATATGCACGGACAAGCACCTGTACTGTGGTGCGTAAATGCCTTCCTTGAAAAATAAAACAAAAACTCAATAGCCATGAAAGTATACAAACTCTTTGCACTGCTGCTAACCTTCGCCACTGCGTGGGGCAGCCACCTCTCTGCCAAGGTGATAGACGTAAAATCGCCCAATGGAGAACTGAACCTCTCTGTCGATGTAAAAGACAAAATCTACTATTCCGTATCTTACGGGAATGATCTTTTATTGAAAGACTGTTATCTCAACCTCCAACTGGAGAATGAAACACTCGGTAATAATCCCAAGCTCCGCAGTACCAAAAAAGGAGTCATTGACGAAAGTGTAAAACGTGAAATTCCACTCAAGAACGCTGTTGTAAAAAACCATTGCAACACACTACGAATGAACTTTGCTGGCAACTACGCTGTAGAGTTCCGCGTATTCGATAATGGAGTGGCCTACCGTTTCATCACCGATAAGAAAGGTGAAAACATTGTCATGGGAGAAGATTTCGTACTAAACTTCCCGGCTAACTATAAGGCCCATTTGTCACAACCCAACGGTTTCAAAACTTCCTACGAATATCCTTATACACACGTAAATACGGAAGAATACAAAGCTACCGACCGTATGAGCTACCTGCCGATATTGTTAGAAACGGACAAGCCTTACAAGATTCTGATTTCTGAAGCAGACCTGCACGACTATCCTTGTATGTTTCTGAAGAGCACCGGACAGAATGGAATGCAATCTCTTTTCCCCAAAGTACCATTGGAATTCGGAGAAGACGGTGACCGCAGTCTCAAGATTCTGAAAGAAGCGGATTATATAGCCAAAACAGCCGGTAAACGTAGTTTCCCCTGGAGATTCATGGTGATTACCAAAGAAGACAAACAACTGTTGGAGAACGAAATGGTTTACAACTTGTCTACTCCTTGTGTACTCGAAGATTACAGCTGGATCAAGCCCGGACAGGTAAGTTGGGAATGGTGGCACGATGCCCGCCTGTATGGAGTAGATTTCCGTTCGGGGTATAACATGGACTCTTACAAATATTACATTGACTTCGCCTCTAAATTCGGCATACCTTATATCATTATGGATGAAGGATGGGCCAAAAGTACCCGTGACCCGTATACTCCCAACCCGACCATCAACTTAGCCGAACTCATTCAATACGGCAAAGAACGCAATGTGAAAATCGTGCTTTGGCTGACATGGCTGGCCGTAGAGAACAACTTCGACCTCTTCAAGACATTTGCCGACTGGGGAGTAGCCGGAGTAAAGATTGACTTTATGGATCGTAGTGACCAGTGGATGGTAAATTACTACGAACGCGTAGCCAAAGAAGCAGCCAAGCATAAATTATTCGTTGACTTTCACGGCTCTTTCAAACCTGCCGGACTGGAACGTAAATATCCGAATGTACTTTCATACGAAGGGGTATTGGGCATGGAACAAGGAGGCAACTGCCGCCCGGCCAACAGTATCTATCTGCCATTCATGCGCAATGCAGTAGGCCCGATGGACTTTACGCCCGGTTCAATGCTTTCCGCTCAACCGGAAGACAATCGTTCCACACGTGCCAACGCCATGGGTTCGGGTACACGTGCCTACCAGATGGCATTGTTCGTAGTCTTCGAAAGCGGTTTGCAGATGTTGGCAGACAATCCGGTTTACTACTACCGTGAACGCCCGTGTACAGAGTTCATATCCAGCGTTCCCGTCACCTGGGACGAAACAAAAGTACTTTATGCCAAAGTAGGTGAAGCCGTAGTAGTAGCCAGACGAAAAGGTGACAAATGGTTCATTGGCGGTATTACCAACAACGAAGGGCGTACAATCAATCTCGACTTGAGTTTCCTGCCTGCCGGTCAATCATTCACTCTCACCTCGTTTGAAGATGGTATCAATGCCGACCGCCAGGCCATGGACTATAAGCAAAGGGAGAGTAAAGTAAACAATGCGACACAGCTTACCATCAAAATGGTACGCAACGGCGGATGGGCCGGTGTCATCAAATAACATCCCGGAATATGAAACTAAAACTCGTCTATATAGCCGCCCTGATTCTCTGTATGCCAATGTTGCATGCAGAGAATGGCTACGACTTGTGGCTCCGTTATCAGAAAGTAGACAACAGCCAACTATTGAACAGTTATTCAAAAACGTTAGCTAAACTGAACTTCCCTGTAAACTCCGCCACACTGACAGAAGCAAAAAAGGAACTGCAACAAGGACTGAATGGCCTGTTGGATACTAATTTGCCGGAAACAGACGGTATCTCCAAAGGTACACTACTGGTAGGTACTCCGGCTTCCTCAAAAGTACTATCCGGTATCCATGCGATAACCAACGAAATATCCGGCTTGGGCGATGAAGGATTCCTCATCAAAACCCTGAAGGTAAACGGAACGCCCTATACCGTTATTGCAGCCCGGAAGGACATGGGCGTAATGTATGGTGTTTTCCATTTCCTCCGGCTTTTGCAGACCCAATCGGATATCAAAGAGTTAAACATCACGCAGGTGCCCAAACTGCAAAGGCGTATGCTGAACCACTGGGACAACCTGAATGGAACGATCGAACGCGGTTATGCAGGCTACACACTTTGGGACTGGCAGCGCTTACCGGGATACATCGATCCGCGTTATCGCGATTATGCCCGTGCCAACGCTTCTATCGGTATCAATGGCACCGTTCTGAACAATGTAAATGCCAACGCACGCAGCCTGACCACCGAATATCTGATAAAGGCAGCCGCCCTTGCAGATGTTTTTCGTCCTTACGGCATCCGGGTATATCTGACAGCCCGTTTCAGTGCCCCGAAAGAACTGCGAGCTTTGAATACAGCCGATCCGCTGGACCCGGAAGTACGCCAGTGGTGGAAAGATAAAGTGAAAGAGATCTATAAGTATATTCCTGATTTCGGAGGATTCCTCGTAAAAGCCAATTCCGAAGGCCAACCGGGCCCTCAGGACTATAAACGCACACATGCCGACGGAGCAAACATGATGGCAGAAGCACTGGAACCCTATGGCGGTATCGTGATGTGGCGTGCCTTCGTATACGAAAACTCCCGGAACGTAGACCGTGCGGGCAATGGCTATGAAGAGTTCAAGCCATTGGACGGAAAATTCAATAAGAACGTATTCGTACAACCCAAAAACGGTCCGATTGACTTCCAGCCACGCGAACCTTTCCATCCGCTCTTCGGAGCAATGCCTCAGACACCACTGATGCTCGAATTCCAGATAACGCAAGAGTACCTTGGGTATGCTACCAACCTCGCCTATCTGGGTCCGTTATTCGAAGAGTGTCTGGACGCCGATACATACACCAAAGGAAAAGGGACAACCGTTGCCAATGTATTGGAAGATTACAACCGTTCACACGGCATCTCCGGCATTGCGGGAGTTGCCAATATCGGTACGGATATCAACTGGTGCGGACATCTGTTCGGACAGTCCAACTGGTATGCTTTCGGGCGCATGGCGTGGAATCCGGAACTTTCGTCAGAAGAAGTGGCAGATGAATGGCTGCGTATGACGTTCAATAACAATACAAGCTTTGTGAATCCGATCAAAGAAATGATGCAGCAATCACGCGAAACGGTAGTAAACTATCGCAATCCGCTGGGATTGAATCATATCATGAATTTTGCGACTCACTACGGTCCCGGCCCCTGGTACAAAGACCCTCACTGGGATGCCAAAGATTATCATAAAGCGGACGAAACCGGTATTGGCGTAGATCGTACTTCCAAAGGCAGCAATGTTGTCAATCAATATGCCAAACCTTTGGCAGAGATACTTGAAAACCTGAATACCTGCCCGCAAAAAGATCTGTTATGGTTCCATCACCTGCCCTGGGATTACAAGATGCCGTCCGGAAAAATCTTATGGGACGAATTGGTAGCATACTATTATAAAGGAGTAGATGAGGTACGCGGGATGCGTAAACTCTGGAACTCTATGGAAGGTAAAATCGATGCCGAACGATTTAATCACGTCAAACAACTACTAAAAGTACAGGAGGACGAAGCTATCTGGTGGAGAGACGGCTGCGTTCTTTATTTCCAGACATTTTCTAAAAGACCGATACCGTCACAATACGAACACCCACAACACACACTTGAATATTACAAAAGAATCCCTTTCCCCTACAACTGGGAAGGAAAGTATGAATAAATAATCAGACAGAATCATGAAACACATAATCACAGTAAGTATCCTTTTTATACTCTCCCTTTTACAAACCATACAAGCCAAGGGAAAAGATGAATACTGGTATACACCTAAAGCAAGTCCGGAAGAACGGAAAGAAAGCTTCCTGAAATATTATGCCGAACACGGGCGAAAAGATTTCCTAACGGGAATCTTCAACCAGATAGCCCGTGTTGCCATTGGCCAGCCAATGGAAGATGAACCAACCTATAAAGCAGTTGCTTTGGTACGTTCTAACCGCGACTGTAATGACTTCTCAATCAACGGTATGCTACGGCTCCTCTATATGGACCGGGAAAAAACAGTGATTCCTGCACATCTTAAAAAAGAGATAGAGGCTTGCGTACTCGACTTTAAATACTGGTGGGACGACGGACGCCGTGATACGACCTACCGGTGTTATCATACGGAAAACCATCAGGCACTCTACCACACAGCCGAACTGCTTGCCGGACAGCTCTACAAAGACAGGATATTTACCAATGGCATGAATGGTGTACAGCACGTGCAACATGCCAAAGAACGCCTGGAACGCTGGCTGGACTTCCGGTTCCGATTCGGATTCAGCGAATGGCTGTCTACTTATTACGAGGTAGAAGCAATGCTACTCGCCAATCTGTATGATTATGCCGAAGACAAAGCTATACGCAAAAAAGCAGGTATGGTGCTGGATCTGTTGATGTTCGACATGGCTCTGAATAATTTCGAAGGCATGATGGGGTCTACCAGCGGACGTATGTATGCTCATTCTCTTATCAATGGCTCACACAATACCTCTCCGCTGACAAAGCTGATGTTCGGAGTCGGCACTTTCGACCGTGATGAAGTAATGGCTCCCATTGCCCTGTCCACCAGTAAATATCAATGTCCCAAAGTCATACAGGAAATCGCTATCGATTATCAGCGCCCCATGCTCAACCGTCAGCGTATAAGTATCAATGTGGAAGATGCACCCTCTTACGGACTCTCTTATGACAATGAACTGGACTGTCACCTCTTTTGGGGTATGCAGGAATTTATTCACCCATTGGCAATCAAAATGTCCAAACAGATCTCAGAAAAGTACGATACCTGGCCCTATCGTAACTACGACCAATATATCCGTAAGTACGAAGAACAGATTAAAACCTACGGTAAACTGGTAAATTCACACCTCGACCGTTTTGCTTTATCCGAAGCCAACGTGGAAACTTATCGTACCCCGGAATATATGCTCAGTAGTGTACAGGATTACCGTCCGGGAGCTCCGGGTTATCAACAACACATCTGGCAGGCCACTTTGGGCAACCGTGCTATCGTCTACACCAATCACCCCGGAGGCAAAAACCTGAAATATTCGCCAAACTACTGGGCAGGTAATGAAATCCTACCACGGGCGGCACAGCACAAAAATGTAGTAGTATGTATCTACAACATCCCCGAAAACCAGAAAAACGATTATACACATGCTTACTTCCCCAAAAATGATTTTGATGAAGTGCTGACAAAAGGTAACTGGACTTTCGGACGCAAAAAAGACGGCTATGTAGCGCTCTATTCACAAAATGCCACTACATATCAGGCGGGTGAAAGGGGAGATATATGCGATTTACTTGCATCGGGCCGACAAAACATCTGGATCTGCGAGACCGGAACAAAAACAGAATGGGGCGACTTTACTAAATTTGTAAATGCGATCTCATCGGCTAAAGTGTCTTGCCAGGAACTAAATGTTAATTATACTTCTCCGTCTATCGGAAATGTAACATTTGGCTGGCAATCTCCGTTTACTATAAAAGGAAAGGAACAAGAACTCAGATGGAAATACCGTTACGACAATCCTTACTGCAAAGCCTTGTTCAATTCACGTAAAATTGAAATTAAAAAAGGATCGGAAAAACTGATTCTCGATTCAACCAAACTCTAATTCTGACACAATATGAAACACCTTATTATTTACATTTTATCTTCTTTCCTATTATTGACCGGTTGGACTGCCAACGCACAAAATAATTCGATACCACGTCCGGAATATCCACGTCCACAATTTGAACGTGCCGAATGGAGAAACCTGAACGGCCAATGGAGCTATACATTCGACTTTGGCAAATCGGGCAGAGACCGTAAGTTATACAACAGTACAGGATTTAACGAGTTTATCATCGTCCCATTCTGTCCGGAAAGTAAATTATCAGGAGTAGAATACAAGGACTTCATCCCTGCCATGTGGTATCACCGTAAGTTACAAGTTCCGGCAGACTGGCAAGATAAAAAGGTTATCCTTCACTTTGGCGGAGTAGACTATTACTCAGTAATCTATATCAACGGGCAAGTGGCAGGCAGACATTGGGGAGGTAGTTCCTCATTCGGAATAGACATTACACGGTTTGTTAAATACGGAGAAGAACAGCAACTTGTGGTATACGTAGAAGACGACCAGCGTAGTGGAAGCCAGGGAAGAGGAAAACAATCGGGCAACTTCTATTCACAGGGATGCGACTATACCCGTACTACCGGCATCTGGCAGACCGTATGGATGGAAGCAGTAGACGCCTGTGGACTAAAATCTGTTCGTATCACACCGGAACTGGATCAGAAATGTTTCACCGTTCAACCGGAATTCTATGGATTACAAGCCGGACAAAAGCTCCGCGTCAGTGTAAAGGATGGTGATCGTGTAGTCAGCAAACAGACACAAACTGCTGCCACTCCTCTGACACTGATGTTACCATTGAAAACTGTAAAAACCTGGTCACCCGGTTCGCCCTTCTTATACGACATCGAACTGGAAGTATTGGATGCCAAAGGAAAAGTGATTGATCATGTCAATTCTTATGCCGGTATGCGCAAGGTGCATATCGAAGGAAATAAATTCTTTCTCAATAATGAGCCCTGTTATCTGCGCTTTGTACTCGATCAGGGATTCTATCCCACAGGTGTATGGACTGCTCCCACAGATGCAGATCTGAAACGTGATATCGAACTTAGTCTGGCCGCAGGTTTTAACGGAGCACGCCTCCACCAGAAAGTATTTGAAGAGCGTTTTCATTACTGGGCCGATAAGTTGGGATACCTTACCTGGGGAGAGTCGGCAAGCTGGGGTCTTAATACCAGTAGCCCGGAAGCCGCCCGGAACTTCCTCACCGAATGGGAGGAAGTAGTAGTTCGCGACCGCAATCACCCTTCAATCATTGTATGGACCCCATTCAATGAAACCTGGGACCGCCCGAATGACAACGAACAGGCACGCCAACACGACCGTTTCATTTCAGACGTTTATAAACTCTCACACAATTTGGATTATCGTCCGGTAAATGATGCCAGTGGAAATTACCATGTGATGACAGACATCTGGAGTGTACATCATTATGCACAGAGCGGTGAAGAGATGAAAAAACGGTTGGAAATAAAGGACGGTAAGCTCCCCCAGAAAGATGTGAAGAAAGAAGTTCCCTATGAAGGACAGCCTTACTTCCTCGACGAATATGGTGGTATCAAATGGGTGTATGGAAAGCAGTTTGCCAAAAACACCTGGGGCTACGGACAAGGTCCCAAAACACTTGACGAGTTTTATGCCCGGCTGAAGGACATTACATTTACTGTTCTCGAATTTGATTTTGTGGCCGGATATTGCTACACCCAGCTAACAGATGTAGAACAGGAACAGAACGGTATTTATAATTACGACCGTACCCCGAAGTTTGATATGGAGATTATCAAATCCATATTCAACAGACTACCGGAGAAGAAATAAGAACAAAAACATATATCATGAAACGAAACGGCCTACTCATTCTATTGTTGTTTCTAAGCAGTAACCTACCCGCACAGAATTCCTTCGACCTCGTCATTGTCGGAGGAAATCCGGGAGGTATCATGGCAGCCATCGCTGCAGCACGGCAAGGCAAAACTTCCGTCATACTGGAGCGAACCAACCACATTGGCGGACTTCCGGCCAATGGACTTGGAGCTACCGACATTGCAACCCGCGAAGCTACTACGGGACTATTCTCTGAATTCACCTCCCGTATCAGACAGTATTACATCAGTCATTACGGAGCCGATTCACCCCAAGTGAAAACTTGCAGTAACGGTTTTCACTTCGAACCATCCGTAGCCGCCCGTATTTTTGAAGAGATGCTGAATGAGCAGAAAGAGAAGATCACCGTGCGCCTGATGCGTCAGTTTGATGCAGAGAACAAAAACATCTGCATCAGAAACGACCGTATCGAGAGTATCTGTATCCTGAACAGGGAAAACGGACAAAAAGAAACCTATCAGGGGAAAATCTTTATAGATGCCACTTATGAGGGCGATTTAGGAGCCGCAGCAGGTGTGCCGTTCCGTGTCGGTCGTGAAAGCCGGGAAGAATTTAATGAACCGGGAGCCGGAAGGACCTATGAATACTGGAAAAGCCTCCCTGCCGATGGAAGTACCGGGCAGGCAGATAACGCTGTGCAAGCTTATAACTATCGTTTGTGTCTCACAAACGATCCAAAGAACATGGTTCCTTTCACCCGACCGGATAACTACAACCGAGACGAATACGTCTCTCTCATAGAGGATGTATGGACCGGACGTAACACACAACGGGCCATGCTGAAAGTGACAAATGAGATGTTGGAAGAAAATCGCCGGCATATCGCAAGAGGCAACAGAACCAAACTTCCCGGAGACAGCTGGGGGATCTGGAAACTAAGCAGTCTCGTCAACCTGCCGAACCAAAAGACTGACGGTAACAATCAGCACGCTGCTTTCCTTTCTACCGATCTGCCCGAAGAAAACTGGCCATGGCCCACCTCCTCGTGGGAATGGCGGGATAAATTTGCCAAACGCTTAAAAGACTATACTTTAGGGCTTTTCTGGTTTGCCCAGCATGATAAAGAACTCCCGTCCCACTTCCGCAAGGAAATGCTGAAATGGGGACTGGCAAAAGACGAATATCCCGATAATGAATCCTTTCCCCGGCAAGTATACGTACGCGAAGGCCGTCGTTTTGAGGGAGTTTACTTCTTCACAGCAGCCGATGCACTTCCGGTCAGTCCGGGTAAACGCCCTCCTTTACATTCAAGTAGTGTGACCGCAAGTCATTATGCCCTCGACTCTCATGCTGCCCGCAAAAGAGAGACAGGAAGAGTACATCTGGATGGATTCATCAGTTATCCCACAGCCGTTTACACCGTACCTTTAGGAGTAATTCTACCTAAAGACGTAGACAACCTGCTATTGCCGGTACCTGTATCCGGTTCTCACATCGGTTTCTCCACCTTACGCATGGAACCTTGTTGGATGGCTCTGGGACAAGCCGCCGGTATCACAGCAGCACTTGCCATAGACAAAGGAGTGAAAGTACGAAATGTGGATATACCTTCACTACAGGATATTCTGATAAAACAAAAAGCCACCCTTATCTATTTTCGAGATGTAAAACCAACGGATGATGCTTTCCCACTGGTACAATATCTGGGCCTGCGCGGATATCTTCCGGACTGGAATGCTTCATTACAACAGCCGATAGATGAGAGCACCTTACGCAACTGGAGCAATTTGTGCGGTACACAGCTAAAAGCGACTCCCGGACAAACAACCCGACTGAAAGTACTGACAGACATATACAAGTTACAATCGGAAAGAACCGGATTATTCTGACTCCTCCGGAGATAAATAAAATACGCAAAATAAGATATGCCTCCAGTAATCAGTTCTGGAGGCAAAATCATATCACAAATATAATTCAATGTATCGATAAACAAATGCATAAGTAACTGTTCAAAATTATAGGATACTATTATTAAAACGCAGAAACTCGCAGATTCACGCAAAGCATATCATCACTCAAGTATAGCGCAGCTATTTAATCTACAATCATTTGCGTTTCAATAAAACGCTGTCATAGTATGAACTAAATTTGAAAAACTACTTATTAAATTATACCGTTTCTCCTAAATCCGAAATAAATTCCTGTTTACCATCTTTCATATAAAAAATATGTTCTTCTTCACCTCGTGTCCTGTTGCGTAGATGCAACAAAGCATTCGCAGGTACATTATCATATTCAAGACACGTATCAGTAGCTATTTTCTGCCCTAATGAAATCCACCCTTTACTCCCTCCATGATAAAATAATTCATATACATCACCTATACGAATAAAATTATCATCATTCCGGGGCATGAATAAAAAACGGTTTATCTGCACCTGTTTACCGAAGTCAATGATAACAGGTATATCAATACTATCCGTTTTATAATACGTTAGCGGATCACCATCAAACGCGTAATCTAATACACGCATGACGTACGATTCCGGTGCAGCATCAATCTTAACAGGTATTATCAGACTATCCCGGTCACTATAAAATTGTAACTCCGCCAATTCAATAAATCTGCCCATAGCAGGTTTCATACACATATAGCGGCAGGTAACCGGTGCCGGAGGTAAAATCATATTATAATTTGATTTCAATGTATCAGTCACCACATAATGATAAGTATAGCTTTGAAAATCCTTCGTATTCGAAAAATAGAATCCACTTCCAACCATATCTCCCATCCTCACCTTACTCCATTTATATAATACCGCTTTGCGCAGTAACTCTACCTTCCCGCATTTATCCATGTCAGGCACAAATTCCTTTTTTTCTTTACCATCAAACAGAAAAGGATAATTCACCGACCGATACCTATTCCCTTCATAGACCAAAGGCACATATACACATTCCGGTTCCATACAGCGAAAAGCAGCTTTTCCCTTTTCTATTTTAGACATGGCTATCCCTACCCATCTATCCGGATGAAATGTTCCTAAATATCCATATTGGCCGGACAAAGAATTGCCAAAATCAACATCCAGCGCATTCTCAAAGTAATTGCACGACACATCTTTCCGATACCTGTCTTTAAAAAAAGCAGGAATATGTGTATCTTTATAAACACCGCTATATATTTCCGGCTGTTGGGCGTACATCCTTCTAAATACTTTCCCCATTTTACGATGATCTGTTTCAAAAATATCCCGCTTAATCCTCCCATCGGCAAACAAACAGGGTACATACTTACCTGTAGTATCCCTCACAACATTCCAGGTATGCGATTTTCTTGATTCCGGAGAATAAGCATAATAATCTACCGTAACAGGAATGCCCAACGCCCTCATTGTATATACAAAAAAGTCACATGCATCTCTGCAATTCCCCATCGGATGTTCCAGTAAAGTAGCCCCTCCCTGATGAGGAATACTAAAATCCCAACTATACCGGAAGTGTTCTTTCATCCGGAGTCCCACTATATCTGCCGCTTCAATTATATCTCTCGTATTGATTGAATCAAGTATATACGCATATTTCTGATAATAAGCATTTCTCCATTCTCCCAACGGTTCATTGTCTATCCGATAAGGCAATAGAAGTTCACAAAAATCTTGAAATGACAATTCTTTGTTCCATGATCGTGAACGCCAGGCCTCAAAAGCAGTATCAATATTCTTCTGTAAATATTCAGCTGTTATCACATGAGCATCATACACTTTATGCAATTTACGATAACCCACATTACCCCATTTCTTTATCAAATCCGGTTGTATAAGTCCAATACTGTCAATCGTTGCCATAGCCTTTTTTACGCTATCCAACTGCCACCCGTCATAACTAAAATAGTGTGGCATATTCTCAATTAAAAAACAGGCCGCACTATACTTCAACCCACTATCTTCATAATGCTTTAGCACTTTTTCCAACTCTATCCGATTATCACCGGCAAACTGAAGTGCGTACTCTAAACGGTCATTCTGCGAACAAGACGAAACGCCCCATATGAACACCCAATAAATAAAAAAATTTCTCATAGCAAGATATCTTGTTATAACTTTGTAAAAATTCTCTCCCAACGCACCGTGTCGGCTTTCCTATCTTTCGAGAACCAGATAAACTGTCCGACTCCCAAAATAAAATCATCGGGCAGTATTCCCCAGAAACGGGAATCATACGAATCTCCTGTATGATCTCCTTGCATAAAATAGTAATCGTGTTGAAAAGAGTAACTTGTTAATAATGAATCAGAAAGATACACCTTCCCTTTCTCCAACTTCATTTGCCGGGTTGTTTCATATTCGATACACTTATAATATTGATGATAATTTATAGAATCAATCTTTATACAATCGCCTTTTCCGGGTATATATACACTATTTTCTTTCTTATCCCATTGCCAACGATAAGTCTCTCCAGGTATACCCACACAACGCTTACAATAAAAAAGCTTCATACTTAGTATCATTTTCTTCTTATCTTCAGAATAAGGAAAGTTGAAAACAACGACATCTCCCTTTGCCACTGCCCGAACCCCTTCCTTACGACAGACTGTTAAATCACCGTTGGCATTTTCTTTCAAAACTCTACGCCCGGGAATCTGAAGATTAGCAACAATGTAATCTCCCTCAATCAGTGTTGGAGACATAGAATAAGTAGGAATGACACAGGAGGAGAGCCAATAGAGCCGTACCCATACATATCCCTGAAAAAGCAAAAAAAGTATTCCGGATACACACATACATCTTTTTAGTGTCGGTTTCATATTCTTCATATTCAGATTGCATCCCCTTTTATTTTTAACTTTATTGGAGCGTCTTTCACATTACAGTATAGTAAAATCGATTTATTGATATATTCCGGATATTCAGCTTTATATTTAACTGTCAACCGAAATTCCCCTCCTATTTCTATTGGAGACTTATTATAATCTACACTAACGCAGCCACAAGAAGTTATAACGTCATTAATAACCAAGCGGTTTCTTCCGATATTCTTCAATATAAAACAACCCTGCTGCTCTTGTAGCCAATCAAATTGTCCCATATTAAGAATATTTTTATCAACTCTTAGATCTGTTTGTTCTATAGTCTTTTGTTTATCAGTTATCCTATTCGAAATAATATTAAGATACAACTGTTTTATATTATTATTATGCACAGGATTTCCAATAGCGACTACCCGGTTTTCTGCATTTAATAAGAAGGTCTGAAACATTAGATTTGAAGGAAATTTATTCAAAATATTCAAAGAATCATTCTTATCAATGCAAACCGGATAATAAAATTTATTATGCTTCAATATAAGATTAACATCTGTCTTATTACTATTTGAAATATAAAACATAACAGCTATCGATTTATTCGATTCTTTTTTTACCTGCTTAATAAATTTATCCCATTGTATTAGATTTAATTTACAACTAATACAAGATAACGAGTCTATATAGCTAAGCAATAAATAATCATATCCGGGTTTATGTTCCACTGTATCACCATCAAAAGTAGTATGTGCCATCTTCTGTGGAAAAACAATTTCTTTATTGTTCCATTTTTCTACAAGCGATTTTAATTCTCCTTTCCCCTCATTCCCATTACAGGAAAGCAAACAAAATAAACAGATAAGTCCTTTTATTAATAACCTCATTTTAATCGAAATTTTATCAAAATAGGATTCGAGTTCTCATTACATTCATTAATCATCTTTCTCAAAGATTCATCTGCAATAGAAATATCAGTATTTTTTTTCATATATTCTTTCATGAGATAGCCATCAGCAAAAGCAAGATAATAATCTCCGGAAACTCCTACAGGCATAGAAAAAAGATTTCTGATAACCCCTTCATAATCCTTAGTAATCTTAAATAATTGTTTTTGCCTTTTATCGTAATAATAATTTTGATTTACAATCAAATTATTATTACCTTTACTTAAAGAAAAAAACAAATAGTCCGAGGTTTCGTGAACAGGTCCTCCGAAAGCCGTATAGCCATCTTGTTTTATCAGGCAATCTATCTCTCTCCATGATAACTCTTCCTGTGATTTATCCCAAATGCTACGTTTATGTTTGATTACATATTTAACATAATACTCCTTAGGAGACTTTATACAATAGACCGTATCCGACAAAGTAGGAGTAAATAAGAGTTCATTGCAAGAATTATATTGAGCGATTCTCGATACAGTGTATCGTTTTTGTATCGGGGCAAAAGGAAAAGCTTTGCAACAAATAGAACCACCTCGAGATACGGCTATATGATAATTCAGATTTTCATCATAACTCTGTCCAAAACCAAGTTGGTTGATTATATTTCCGTCCATTGCATTGATAAAAAAAGCAGGACATGAAGCTTCTTTACGTAAAAATTTCCCATCCAAATCATAATATAGAGTTCTACTTGACAACCGATCTTTCAAGCAAAGCTCCTTGATGGATGTATCAATAGACATACCAGCTAAACCAATATACTCTTCCGGCCCTTCACCCCGATCATCTATCACACAAAGCAGCCTCCCATTCATATCAAAAATAAAAACACTCTCTGCTATATAAGCGTCCAGAATGTAAATCTTTTCATTATACAGCAAAACTCGATCAACTTCTCCTATCAACTCTTTAGAGTCTAAGGGAATATACGAGATATCAACTAATTTATTCTGTAAAGAATCAGCACTAATCTCTATAGGGTGATCCATATTGATTTCCAGATATTCATGGGAGAGCCTTTGCATCATAGGAGATTTTTCTATACTTGCAGAAATATGTTCACCATAACTGTTACGATTTGTTTGATTACAAGATACAAGTAAAAAAAGAAAGGTACCAACAAAAAAGAACCTTATCTTTAATAAAAAAAAATTAATCATACAAATTATTTTTTAATGTAGCTGGTTAGATTTATCAAAAATAAATCTAACCAATCACGGATTTTACTCATTTCACAGTACAGGAACTTCCATTGACACAATTACCCGAACCATCACCACACACAACTTTTTTACCAGATACTTGTTCGGTTATCACTATACCCGCATCAATCCCTGATGTAATCACACAATCAGTTAATACAGGACACCAGTCTCCAAATCTCGAATTATACCAATGTTCATCTGTATCCCAATCTGTTCCATCCCATCTAAAGCCGGACCCACCTTCATTAAACTCTCCTTCGTTTGCCAACGCTTCTACATTTGCTAATGCCATATCTGATATAGTTGGATTAGCTTGTGAAAGATAAACATTATAGCCTGCAAATATTGCAACTACAATAACATAAATATTCAGATAAATAAATTTTCTCTTCATTTTTTTCTAATTAGCAGTTAAATATTTTCTAATTCATCACAAATAATACATACATTTATTATCTCTAAACTTTCATATCGAAGCCCCTCCTTTGGCTATCCAGAATGGACAAAGGAACAATTCAGTCATACCCTTTCGAAACATTATGACTATTGAACCACTATCACATTCACTCAACAATGAATAATACATAAAATTATACAAGCAGATATTATTTACTTCATAATACAAAATCAATCCTCGTATTAGTCAGCATGAAGTATCTGCAGTAGCTCTATCATATCCGATCGCATTTCATCAATAGCTTTTGACTCTACTTTAGGCTTTTTGAGTAAGACAATAGAAGCCATCTCATCGACTTTGTCCTTGTCAAAGAACATTGGTTCAGCATATAATTTAGCTAATAAATAGTAAGGATAGATACGTCCGGGCAATAAATGAACAGATGATTTAAAACTATTTTCTGCAGCTAAATAATTCCTTGCTTTTTGATAATTTCGTCCTTGCAAATTATACAGCATCGAGCCATTACAAACCATTAATGCACGCTTCAATATTAAATTAGCTTCGTCGTATCTCTCCAGTGCTGTAAGACATTTGGCATAATCCAGCATAAAATTAGAATTGTGCTTCAACACTTCATAAAGTTTACCATAATCTTCTACTGTCTTGTCCACTAATTTATCCGAGTATACAAACTTTGCACGACACCAGCTATCATCTACCTCTTTCAAATAACGTAATGAGTATGATTCCCCCATACTTCCCAACAAAACAGCCAATGAGACCAACGAAGGAAGTAGCAATAATCCCTTACAAGAACACCATTCTTTCCATTCTGAAAAACAAGCAGCCAAAAGCAAAACACCGGCCACCCCAAAAGATAGTATGTGTGAAGGATAAGAATATAACGAAAACACAAATAAAGACAACAAAGCAGAACAAGTACCATAATTCTTAATACGTACTCCTTTTTTTAAAACCAGAAAAAAGAAAAAGAAAAAGAAAACTAATATTAAAATACCTCCTTCTATACATATTTGTAACCACTCATTAAAAGCATACTCAGGAGAGCCTGCTACATACTCTTCTAACTCTGTATAATTGCCGGAAGCAAAATAAGCGGATTGTGCCCGACCATATACGGAAGGAAAACTACCAGGTCCATACCCTAATATCGGCCGTTCCAGAATAGCAGTAATAGTATTCTTCCAAATAAAGATACGCCCTGCAGCCGAAGCTGATTTTATCTGAAATAACAGAAAAAAGCTAAATAATAGAATTCCCAAAGCTAACAAAGAATATAATGCCAGCATACAAGGATGCTTTCTTGCATATTGCTTTAGCGCATTGATCCAGTTTAAACGTACCGCCAATAGCCACAAACAACTAACAAATACTGCCAACCATGCCGAGCGGCTCATTCCAGCCGGAACAACACTCAACATCAAAAAGAGAGCTAAATAGCAAAAATAACGAGGAAAACCTTTAGACAGCAATAAACGATCAAGGCATAAAGGAATAATCATAGCAATATAACCGGAATAAGGTCCCGGGTTATAAAAAGGACCTGTTATAGAAAACAGAGCGTGATTAGATTTCTGACAACCATAAAGTTGGAGTAATCCCCAAATAGCAAACAAAGCTCCTACTCCAATAAGGCTAAAAATAAAGCAAGATTTTAGATTTAAAGAACTCGAGAATATGATTCGTGCAGCAAACCATAATAGTAATAATAAGAAAGCATAAATTATCTTCCAATTAGCCAGTTGAAGTTGATAATCATAGCGGGCAGCATAATAAGCAACTATTAAAACCAGTAGAGCATCAATTTTAGAAAACCGAAAATAACTTTTACCTATAATAGATAAAAATAGCGAAATAGCAGAAACTAAACCAATACTTAGCGACAAAGGTAAGAGCTGAAAATAGTTGTCATTCATTTTAAATGGGAAGAATGTACTACACAATGTAGCACAAAAAACCAAGACAATCAAAAACATGAATGCAACATATTTTAAATGCAAATTACTATGAGAAAGCACTTCACTAACCTTATAATCAAAAATAGTTTTCATAGCGTCGATTTTTCAATAATACTATACTCACAAAGGAGTTCTAACGTTACAAAGGAAGACGAAAAGTATTGAAAACATGTATACAATAGTGCCAAAACTGTCTGAATATACAAGAAAACATAGACGGAGACAGTTTTGTCCAAATCAATTTCAATAAATATTGCTTTTCGTGATATTATTCAACATTTTGTCTAAAAATGTGATATAGAAAGGAAACACTTTTTTGTTATAAGTACTGATTCAATATTAGTATACTATATAAATACGAATTTATTGAAACACAAATGAACGCAGATTTTCGCGAATTAGAAATCCTTTTCTAAATATACGTTTCAATAACATTTTCATTTATTTCCTATTATCGTTTTTATGTCTGTGCGCATTTCCTCAACAGCTTTAGAGGGTACTTTAGGAGATTTATTCAAAACTATATCAACCATTTTCATAGCCTCTTCCTTTTTAAAGAAAGACGGAGACAAATAAAGTTTCGCTAACAAATAATAGGGATATATACGTCCCGGCAATAAATTGATAGAACGCATAAAATATTTCTCAGCATTTTCGTAATCTCTCATTTGTTGGTAATTCTTTCCAATCACATTCAAAATAACAGGATCACAACTATACAAAGAAGCCTCCTGCAATATTTCATTTGAGTATTTATATTTTTCCAGTTTATGTAAACAAAGTCCATACTCAAACAAGAAGAGAGCTTTCTTTCTCAAAACCGGATATAACTTCTCATAATCCTCTTTTGCTGCAGAGTATGCTCCAACATCATATCGAGCTTTAGCATCTTCCCATCTTATAGATTCTTTATATGTATTTGTATTCAACCAATATCCTCCTAAAAGTCCTATAAACACAGCAAAAAGACTCCAACCTTTCCAAGAATTATCTAAAACGCAGGAGACCAATAAGATAATTAAAGTTATCACAAAAACAGGAAATTGCATCGGATATGAAGAAAAAGCGACAACCATTAATGAAATAAGACTTCCACAAATGCCTATTCTTTTTTTCGTCCAACCACTATAAAAACAATAAGCCAATAACGACAATACACCTATCAAAAAAGGTATACCACCTTCCAACGCAACCTGTATATATTCATTAAAAGCATATTTAGGATTTCCAGCCACTAATTCTTCCCAATCAGCATACATTCCTTGGGCAAAATATTTTTCTTGCGTAATACCATAAGTTCTGGCAAAACTATTATATCCATAGCCCGTTAAAGGTTGCTCTAAAATAGCAAGGCTACTTATTTTCCACATGAAAAACCTTCCATTTGCAGAATTTTTCTTCAAGAGAAAACAAGCAACTATAATAATACAAAAGCAGATTGCTGCAAGAAATGCTATTTTATAAAACTTTCCTTTATTCAACAACCATACTTGCTTACATCTATCCACCCATGAATAATGAATAGACAATATCCACCCTCCGGCAACAATCACTGCCATCCATGCAGAACGGCTCATTCCTGCAGGAAGAACACAAAGGCATCAGTAACAAAACAACCAATGAGAAATAGAAGCAAGCATTATCTACCCATTTTTTCTCTTTTACTGCTTTGAAGTATAAGTATTCGTTCAAACAAACAGGAAATACCATGGCTAAATAACCAGAATAGGGACCCGGATTATAAAAAGTACCCGTAATAGAGTATAAATAATGATTTGAAAAAGTGACCCCCAATATTTGACATATTCCCCAAACAGCTTCGATTCCTCCCAACAGAATGAGTTCCCATTTTATTATACAATAGAAAACCATTCCCAAATTATTTCCACTAAAAAATAATTTCGCAAACAATGCACCTATCATAAATAGAATCCCCGCTCTTCCCAACCACATCCACTGACCGGACATTTCACCTGCAGGGATTCCTGAAAATGACAAACACCCGACCATTAATAAAGAAAATGTCGAAATTGACAGTAAGGCAACACTAACTAAATTATTCCATTGCATAAATTTATCTTTGCAGGCCATGTTTACTATTAGGAAAAATAGATTATGATCACTTAAACACCCATTTATTGACAATCATAACTTGCTCATTAAAGTCCATATTCTTATACTGTTTGGGACAGTCATTAAATTGATATTCATCCGTAAATGTTGTTACCAATGTATTAGGAAGATTGGAAGAAATCATAGTCCCTAAAGAAGAATAACCGGGAAAATCAATGAAAGGCTTCTTGAAGACTGTCATCTTTTGTGCCTTTTTAGAATATAGAGAAAATGCTGCAGAAGTATAACCCGGTAAAGACCACAATGAAAAAATATAATTGTCAGTATTAAGAGTTATTGAACTATCAGCATAACCTTCATTGACATCCATCTCTCTATCAATGCCCTTAAAATCACCTAACATTTTCGCATTTGCTCTCAATTGTATCGTTTTTTTCAATGAATGTTTTTTTATATCAAAGGAGTAATAGGTTCCCGTGGGAGATTCATAAATACCTATTAATCCCTCCCCAAGCATAGATAAGGTATTCCAGCTACTATGAATATAAGGATAGACATCTTTATTTGCATACAATATTTCTGATTTCTCCCCTTTTTCATTCATAATCCAAATCCCACGATTATTTTTTGCAGGTGCTATCCGATGACATAGAAATCTCCCATTCGACAAATATACTATGTCCTCATATACAAAACTAAATGGAAATGATATTGTATTTATAAAATTTCCCTCCTGAGTGTAACTAAAAATCCTTCGAGTATCAAGATCACTTACAAACACGGTATCTCCATTCAAAAAACAAGAACTACACGAAGAAAACTCTCCCGGTCCATTTCCAAGTTTTCCTATCGTATTTAGAAAATTTCCTTGACAATTAAAGCGGAATATCTTTGTTTGTTTTTTATCAACTACATAGATATTTGTATCGGTAAACAAAATCTCCGAAGTTACACCAAAAAACAAGGGGCTTGGAAGTTCCAGTCTAACAGAAATTAAGGTATCAATAAATGACGATACCGATACTTCTTCAACTGGATTAAATAAATCCACCTCAACAATGGGAAAAATATCTTTCTCATTATTTCTATCCTTACAGGATACAGATACCAACACACCCAGTATTACTATAACAAACTTGATCAGAATTTTCATATTATTTTATTTTTAATGATTAAGAGAATATCCTTTAAAAATATTCTCCTAATCATATTATTTTACTTGCAACCAGACAACCCTTTCGCACATCCGCTATATTTACTCTCATCCTTTTCACAACATGGAACCACTGTCGCATATGGATAATTTCCTATAAATACCTTCATAGAACTCAATTTACGATATGGAACTAAAGTTCCATCTATATCATGCCCCATTTCCGGATTAGTAGGTTTATCTACATTCTCCGGATCAGTAGGTCCATCCGTATGTTCCGGATCAGAGAACGCTTCTATATTTTCCAACAACAACTCTGACATCTTTTGATCTTTCTGATATGTATATCCAGCAATAAATAATACTATTAAGGAATAAAATGCAATTTTCATTTTTTTACTTTTTTTACAATTAATAATCTTCCTATATATATCACGCACTTTTCTATTAGAAATCGGATCGCCAACACATATAATTTTATTCTTTTTATCAAGTAAAAACACATGGGATGTTTTTGGAGGAACATCATTCAAACTCCTTATTTCTAAACTATTATCGATACACACAGGAGTCACGAAATTAGAACTTCTAAGGACCATATATACTTCTCTAACAGATATTGGACTCATGATAAACAATAAAGATATGGTTTCGCAAGTAGAAGAATCAATATCCGCTATAAAACGTTGCCAATCATCAATTCTAAGTTGACAACCAATACATGCTGAAGAATCAACAAGAGCTAATATTTTATGAAATTCCATTTTTATGATTAAAAACAGTAATAAACCTATAATAAAAAGCATCCCTCATAACTTAGATATTTAATTAGAATTGTACGCACAAAGGAATTTTTACGTTACAAACGTAGGTGAAAAGTATTTAAAATATGTATGTAATAGCGCCAAAACTGTCTGTTTATACAAGAAAACATAAATGAATACAGTTTTGTCTGAATAAATTTCAATAAATATCACTTTCCATGATGTTATCTAATATTTTATCGAAAAAATACGAGATAGAAAAGCTACATTTTTTGTAGTACTAAATAATATCGCTAACAAATTATTGTATGCTATTTACAGTTCGGTAGCTCAGCAATAACGATATGATAGGGATTGCATTTAGCAGAATCCAGAAATTGTAGTTATTTCAGAAATACAAATAGGGCGAAAGGAGAGGTAAAGGAGAGTCTTATAGATTGAAAATATGCTACATACGCGCCCTTAACCAGCACGCTAATAATCAATGTATTACAAAATTTATTTTTTCTCTACGAAGATCGAGTCGTTTCTCTACGGAGATCGGGTCGTTTCTCGTAGAGCATCGAGGCGATCTTCGTAGAGAAACGAAATGAAAGTTTGCATATTTAACAACAGGCATAAAGGGTGAAGAAAACAGCCTCGCCTTGTTGTAACGAAAAAGGAAACGGGATAGAGATATAAACACCCTTAAAATAATCTTTCAATAAATATAGTTTAGATCATCAGTAATGGATAATTGAATAAAGCCTAAAGCAGGCTCTACTTTTTGAATGTATATCGAATGATTATCGGATTACTATCCGGATTTACAGAATCATATCTTTTCTTGTTGTCTTCATCTAATAAATCCGGATTTATAAATCGATCTAAAGCCTCCGAAGAAACAATAGAATATGCAAACGACTCATCTAATATTTTGGGAGCTGCAATATCAACTTCTTTAAATCGGTTACAAATGACAGGATATTGATAAAAAAGTTTATATATCTTATTTTTTAAGCAAAACTGGGTAACATAATATCGCGAATTTTCACAATAAGTGATAAAAATAGAATAGAATTACTTAAACACCCATTTGTTGACAATCATAACCCGCTCATTAAACTCCAGATTCTTGTATTGCTTCGGACAATCATCAAATTGATATTCATCTGTTAATATGGTTACTAATGTATTAGGTAGATTAGAAGACTTCATCGTTCCTAAAGAAAAATAACCGGGAAAATCCACTAAAGGCTTCTTAAAAATTGTCATCTTTTTTGCCTCTTTAGAATATAGAGAAAATACTCCGGAAGTGTAACCGGGCAAAACCCACAACGAGAAAATATAATTGTCAGTATTAAGTATTATAGAACAGTTTGAATACTCTTCTTTGAGACCAATCGTACTATCAATACCTTTAAAATCACCCAGCATTTTCGCATTTGCTCTCAACTGTATCACTTTTTTTAATGAATGATCTTTCGTATTAAAAGAGTAATAGTTTCCGGTAGGAGGTTCGTAGATACCAATTAGTCCGCCTCCAAGCATAGATAAGGTGTTCCAACTACTATGAATATAAGGATAAACATCTTCATTTGCATACACTACCTCTGACTTTTCCCCTTTTTTATTCATAATCCAAATTCCACGGTTATTTTTTGCAGGCGCTAACCGATGACATAAAAACTCCCCATTCGGCAAATATACAATATCCTCATATACAAAGCTAAACGGAAATGAAATCACATTTATAAAATTTCCCTCCTGAGTATAACTAAATATCCTCCGAGTATCAAGATCACTTACAAACACAGTATCTCCATTCAAGAAACAAGAACTACACGAAGAAAATTCTCCCGGCCCATTTCCAAGTTTTCCTATCATATTTAGAAAATTTCCTTGACTATTAAAACGGAATATTATTTCTTGTTTACTATCATGAACATATATATTTGTATCGGCAAACAAAACATCTGCAGTAACACCAAAAAACAAAGGTTTTGGCAACTCTAATCTAACCGAAATTAAAGTGTCAATAAATGACGATACCGGCACTTCTTCAACTGGATTAAATAAATCCACCTCAACAACAGGAAAAATATCTTTCTCATTATTTCTATCCTTACAGGATACAGATACCAGCACACCCAGTATTACTATAACAAACTTGATCAAAATTCTCATATTTTATTTATTTTTTAATGATTAAGAGAATACACCCTCTTAATCACAATATAGAGCAAAATAATTCGCACAACCAATATTTAATAAGTCTACTCTCTCCCAAAAGAGTTGATGCTACAAAGAAACATAAAGTATATTCAAAAGATGTATACAACAGTGCCAAAACTGTCTGATTCTGTAAGAAAGCATAAACTACAACAGTTTTATCCGAATTAATTCAAACAATTAACACCTTCTATTAAATTATCCAATATTTTTCTCACAATAAAATGATAATTCCAACCTCTTAATCTGATTTTATAGTTGTCTAATTGAGAAAAACACTGTTGAAATGTATATATTAGCAACAACAAAGCATATTAGAATTAAACAATTGAAACATACTATATTGCATGATTATTATTTGATTTCTGATTATAAAACACCCGGATGTTTTTAGTGATAACATCCGGATGTTCAACAAAAGAACATCCCCATGTTGTGCTCCAAAACATGGGGATGTTTTTAATTCTCATCTTTGTAGATAATAGATGAAGAAAGCAAACGATCTATAGAGATAAAGTACGTTATGATTAAGTATAAGAAAGTATATGTTTAGAAGAAAACAATCAATGCCTCCATATCAATCATCCTCTACGTAAATAAAACAACATAGGTTATCATTTATATAAATAATCATTCTCAACATCAACGAACAATAATCTTCGCAGACTGTATCTTTACTCCATCCTGATTTATATTCAGAAGATATACTCCCGGAGTGGAAGGTGCCGACAACAGCAACGGGCTATTCGAATAAAAGTCTGAACGAGATATACTTAAACCATCAATAGAGAGTATCTCAATCTGATATAAACCTGTTTCAGCCGTATGAAAATGAATTTCCATCGCCTCTCCTTTCACCGGAGATGACGGATGAACCACAAACTGATTTCCATTTACAGACGGATTAACAACTCCGGTTGTTGTAGCGACTGCATACGCTCCGACAGGAATATCTATCATATCTCTATAATTATTACCATCCATATCTCTAAAGACATATCGTCCGGGAATATTTGATTTTGTCCCCGCTTTAGCACACGGTGAACTGGCAAGCAGATGAAAATCACCATTCAGAGGATTTACAAAATTAGGACCGGATATATTCTCATTCTTTTCGTGCAATACAATGACTGGCTGATCTACTGTGGTAGTCGCTTGTCGGACAGCACAATTATAGGCGGGTATATCCACAAAATCCAAAGGGGAATTATCTACGTCATAGTTATTCCAAAACAAAGAATTTTTGATAGCTGACAAAGCAGCACCTAAAGCCATTTCTACTGCATACTCTCCTTTTTTCATCGCAACATTATTCACAATTGTAGAATTATAAATGTAAGCTCTTTCGCTCATATATATAGCCGATGCTTCGGGAGCTTGATTATCATATACAAGGCAAGAGATAACATATGACCCCTCGTTCAGATACAAACCTCCTCCCATTCCTTTGATAGTATTCGTATCCACTCTCCTTACTCCACGCAACTTATTGTACTGCAAAGAGTGTATCTTATTAATAGAGTTACTTGCAAAATTCACATACCACAACTCTCCCAGCCCAGTAGTCGACGCTGCTGTTGACGACCAGTACCGATTGCCTTCAATGGGAGTTTTATTATTTTTTTTCAGAGTTTCATTAACCAGGACTCCGGTTTCAGACAGAGTTCCGGATAAAGTGTCCGGTGACAGGAGAGTGCTCCATTCGCCGATAGAAGGTATGTACCAATCAGAGATTGTTCCGGCTGAAGTAACCGGTTTATACTCCGAAAGAGCTTTTGCAGCCCGGGATTGCACCAGTGCCTCCGTATTCTTTTTACCGTCCCAATCTTGCAAAGCATTCTCCAGTTTATAGTAGCTTTTCAACCCAACAACAGAAGACTGGAAATTTTTCCCGTATTCTTCAACTGCCAAAATATGAGCTTTACCTTCACTTGCATAAAAAATAACTCCACCCAATGACTCTATATAATCACCTATATTAGCATTACCACCTATATTATGGCGTATAATACAAGCCTCCAACACAGTATTGTTGAAAAGACAAGCCCCTGCTCCGGACAGGGCATATCCATTCTGAATAACAAATCCCGATATAACAGTACGGGATGAGAAGTCTTTCTCCTGAGTAAGTACTCTCTGCTTATTCCCTCCATCCAAAATAGTCAGATTCTGTCCGCTTCCGGGTAACTGACGGTCTATAAAGGATCTTTCCGTTCCATCAAAACCTCCCCCCATACAAACGCCGTCTTTCAGAGTAAATCCGCCATAATAAGTACCTGCGGCAACACAAATTGTATCACCGGCAGATGCATTATTTATCATATCCTGCAAATTGTTTGAAGCATGAGCCCAAGAGATACCAGACCCCTGACCGGAATTTACCGGCTTCACATAATAACTCTTTGCCGACAAAAAAGATACAGCAATAAGAGAGAATAAAATTACTAACAGGTTTCGTTTCTTTATCATGATCATTGAAGAGTTAGTTTTAGATAGTTAGTAGACAAATTTTTCCCTCCATTCGAGGAAACAGCCGTTAAAGACATCTTAAAATATTTGGTGCCGGAGGTATGGAATGTATAATCTCCCATATCCAGTGTTTCCATTTTCTCAGCACCCGTTGTTGCCTGAGAGAATGGTTTTCCGATATCCGTATAATTTATATTATCCTCGGATACTGCCCATCCACACTCCCCACGGCTACTTTTAGACAATTTATAATTTAATGATATGTTATAAGTCCCCGCTGAAGGAATCTCTAATTTATAGACAACATAGTCTCCTACCGCATTCATACCGGCAAATGAACTGTACCCCCCTTCCGAATCGGGATTACCATTAAAAACAGAAGACATTTTTATCTTATCATCAGAAAGAATAAGATTGTCGTGCAGGTTTTCCAGATCATAGCGCAAACCACCACTAAAGCCAGGATAGCCATCCTCCTCTTCTTCGCCCTCGGGAACAGAAGTGCAACGTAATTCTCCCTGTCCATTTTCGTCTAACAGGATCCGATAGTGATTTACTTTATTTTCCGCCTGATAATATAAAATAGCCAAAGCCTCTTCGTTCGCCTTTCCTTTAAGAGTAACAGTCAGTACACCATCCATATAGTTTTCCTGGTAGTCATCTACATTCTCGTTCATATAAAGCACCTGCACCGGCTGACCGGCTTTCATTTCCTGTATCCAGAATGCTTTTCCACGAGAACTGTTCTGGTACATATTGATAGCAAATGCCCCTTTCTTTAAATCAGCTCCCGTAAAAACACCCTCAAAATGATAGGTAAACTGCCGGGTATCATCAAGTGTTATATCTTCAATCAGATAGTACTTCCGATCATCCAACCAACGAATCGGAAGAGGCATCTTACCAATATGTCCTACTTCGCCACAATTACTACTGATTAGTAAAGCCTTATCTTTCTGTTCAGTAGTATACATCCAGGATAGGGGCCCCGAACCAAAATCCCAGTTTGCCACTTCATTGCTATCCCAACCCTTCCCCAGATAAACCGGGCGAATAATTTGTGTAGACATATCAGCAATACGTTTACTTCTACGCCATTTATTGAACTTAGCCATCAGCTCTATCCCTTTCTGACTCCACTGATCGGGACAAACACCGAATTTGATATCACGGGCTACCATAAATTTATAATAATCCTCCATCAGGGCACTATGTGTACCTCCAAAGTAAACAGAATTGAGAGGGTAATGCCCAAAACAATAACTTACCATCCCAATAACACCTCCTCCGGCATCTCCTACAGAAGTCATAAATCCGTTATAAGGAATATGAAGCAGTTCCACCGCCCTGTCTCCCTGAGTAGGATGGATATCCAGTTCACTGGTTACTTTTACGATGTATTGCGGATACTTATCAGCCAGCTCATTCATCAGGTTCTTTGTTCTGACTACCTTCCTGTAGACATTGTCACTGGGATAACTATGCGAAGTTTCATCAAGCACTTGCCACATCTCTGTAAGATCAACCATCTGATGAGACATATGATGATCCTCCAACAATGTTCTTACTTTCTCTCTTTTTGCTGAAATAAAAGCCGGATCAGACAAGTCAAACCCCATGTTATGATTGCCTCCACTCATACTGTACCACAGACCAAACATAAGCCCGTTGTCATGGATAAAATCGGTTAATCCTTTAAAATCGGTCGTTACCATAGGAGAGGGAACTATTTCATCCCGGTGTGTGCCACTATTATCAAGACCGGTATTCGTACTGTTAGGGTTATTCCATCCATCATCCCACATCACCATATCCATTCCTGCCTCCTTTGCTTTAGGTATGACAACTTCACGGTAAAAACGGTCAGTACGCTTTCCGGTAGTAAACCAGTCCCAGTCATTTGTATTAAATAAAGTTTGCGTATCGTGATATTTATAGCGCTTACGCAAATGCTCTTCTACTGCCATTTTACCGTCTACCATATCTCCGGTAAATAAAGTGAGGTTAACCGCTATATATTCAAATTTCTCTTGTGGAAAGAGTACCAACTGGAACGATTCCGGATGGGTAATCACCTGTACATAATCGGAAGCGGATGAAGACCAGGCTGTTGCACCGGCAAAAGAGCGGTGCATATATTCATAAGCGGATGAAGGAACTTCCGGGCCATACTGAGTCCGCCAATTCACTTCCGGTGCCAAATACCATCCTGTCCCATCTTCGTATCTGTTTAAAAGAACTTTAGCCACTCTTTTTCCTTTATTATACAAAGGAGCTTCTTCCACACCTCCAGTAGTACTTTCCCACTTCGTATTGCAGGAAAAATGCAAATGATGAGGATTGTTAGGAAGATTTAAACGCAAAACGGTTGATTCTTCAATAACAAAACGATAATTACCGGTGAGGTTCTTTAAATAGTTCTGTATACGTAGCCCTGACTTGCCATCATAGATTTCGGCACATATAGTTACTTCCAAATCTTCGTTTTGAACAACAACAGAAAGTCGTTTTCCCAAAGACTCTTTCCCGGAAAAAGTTGTCATCAGAATGTCTTCTACAGAAGAACCGGCCAGGCTCCATCCTTTCATTCCGGCAGAATATTCAAACGGATAGGATACAAGTTCTCCTTCTTCTGTTTTTTTATGAGCCACCGCCCTTCCTTTATAATGGAATAAAGAGGAACTTCCGTGTCCGGTCAGGCATTCTGACTGAGAAGTTTTATTATACAAATGAGTAAAAAGTAATTGCCCTGAAGAATTCAGTTCTATTTGAGCTGACAAGGTTTCATTTTCAATAAGCCACACCGAAGTTCCTTCCCGGGTTGAAGGAGTAATGCTGGCTTTGTCTTCGGCAGCAATAGAAATAAAGGGCCACAATAATAACAAAGGTAAAAGAATTTTCTTCATAAATCAGCGGATTTGTTTTCATACTATTAAGAATCAGCTGCACCAAAGTGCTTGACTCTACAAAAATATGTGCCGAAATACAAATCAAACTTCTTTTTTGTGACAAAAATGTCTCCAATAATGTCTTTACACTATTGAAGTCACTTTTGTCACGAAAAAGGACACTTATAGATGCGATTTTTATGATAGAGTCTCATCCTTATGATTATGAGCCTCGCGGAACTCTCTCGGAGTGGTATTGAATCTCTTATCAAACTCTTTATAAAAATGAGAACGATTATTGAATCCCGACTTATAGATAATCTCCTGAATCGTGAGCTTTGTAGTTTTCAGTAACTTAGCCGCATGATGAACCCTGTAATCTTTGATAAAGTCTTTTGGAGGTAGCTGATCAAGCTCTTTAAACTTGCGATACAAATTACGAATACTGAGTTGCAGATAACTCGCCATATCTTCCGGAGAAAGTTCGGCATTATCCATATTCTCATTAATAAAGGCAATCACATTCTGCATGAAGTCCTTATCTTCTTTCTGCATAAGTTGCCCGTTTGTAAACTCATACGCACTGGCAGAAGAATTATAGTACTCTTTTAATTTATTGCGATTATCAAGCAAACGGTCTACCACCGCACACAGATAAGTCGCATTAAACGGTTTCGGTATATAGGCATCCGCTCCCGCTTCGATACCCTCTATTTTTTCTTCATTCGTATTCTTTGCCGAAAGAATGATCAATGGAATGTACATCGTATGCTTATTCTGTTTGATCTGACGGGTGAGTTCAAAGCCGTCCGTTCCCGGCATCATGATATCAGTAATAACAAGATCGGGCATCTCGGCTTTCAGGATAGCCATTCCCTTCTCGCCGTCATCAGCTGTTACTATCCGATATTTGTCAGAAAGAATCTCCTGAACTAATCCCAATATCTCTTTATTGTCATCAATAACCAATATCTTCGCTTTCATGTCATTTGGAAGTTGCTCTGACGAAACAAGCGGTACAGGTATCGTTTCATTCTCAGTTGTTTCAGACATTTCTGCCTTATCCGGCTGATGGGAAGAAACAGAGGAAATCTGTTTTCCATCTGTCAACGGAGTTAACTCCAGTTCGGGCAGACTCACAATGAACTCTGCATATTTATCAACCTCACTTTCAATATGAATTTCCCCCTTTAATAACTCAACCATACTGTGGCAAATAGCCATTCCCAAACCGTTACGGGAAGAAAGCCCTTTCACTGCATTCTCTTCTATATTATCCAATATGCTATACCGATTGAAGATCAGCTCCCTGTTTTCTTCGCGAATACCTTTTCCGGTATTGTACACCCGCAACAAGAGGTGACTATTTTCAGTCAATACTCTGATACGAATAATACCTCCCTCCGGGGTATATTTAAAAGCATTGGAAATCAAGTTATTCAGTATCTTAGACAAACATCTGAAATCCGTATTCCAGTAAATGGATTTATCGACCTCCATCTCAAACGTTACTTTGTTTTGTTCCGCCAATTCGGAGAAGGAAACTGAAAGATCATTCAGCACTTCGTTGATATTCACCTGCTGGATATTACATGTTTTATGTCCCGTCTCCATCCTTCGAAATTCGATAACTTCCTGTATCAGCGCATTCAAACGTTCTGTATTCGATTTGATAAGCCGGACATACTTCCGGGTAAATGAATCTGTATTCGGATGTGTCAGAATTCGTTCACAGGGTCCGTAAATCAAAGTCAATGGTGTACAGAACTCATGGGTGATGTTAGTAAAGAATCGTAATTTTTCTTCATATACCTCTTCTTTATGGCGCTCCTCAAGCTTCTCGGCAATGATTTTTCTTTTTCGCTCATTTCGTTGCCCTATCCAGCGGAAAACATAGAAACCAATACCAATAATCAATAAAAAATAACCGATCTTGGCATAAATACTAAAATACCAGGGAGGAAGAATAACAATGGTAATACTTTCATATTGATCTTTAGAACCATCGGTACCACTATTATAGCGTACTTTCAACACATATTTCCCAGGAGGAATACTTGTGAAATGTGCCTCGTTTGTCTGTTCGGTATTCATCCAGACATTACTGAAGTTTTCCAACAGGTATGAGTAACTGCTATTTGCCCCATTGATAAAGTCCATAGCAACAAAAGATATAGAGAAGAAATTTTGGTTGTGTTTCAATTCCAGATATCGATTCTCGCCCTCTCCTTTCATCAAATCGTTGATATTATAGTCTTCATTGAAAATACGTAAACGGGTAAAATAGATCTCGGGCACCATTTTATTTTCTGTTATGGAATCCTCTTGAAGCCATACCACTCCATTGATCCCACCAAAAAAGATAGAACCGGTGAACGGACTCTGATAATAGGCATTATCACTAAACTCAAAAACATCCAAACCTGTTTTGTAGTTATATTGACGAAAGACTTCGCTATCGGGGTTGAACTGAATAATACCGGTATTGCTACTGAGCCACAAATTGCCACGGCTATCTTCTTTCATCCCATGTATCGTATTATTAGGCAAACCTTTATTTTCACTGTAACTGGTAAAAGATACACTATCTTTCTGATAACTGTCCAAACGGGTCAAACCATAGCTGGAGCCGAACCACAAACGTTGTTTACTATCCTTCAGAATACAAAGAATATCATCAATAGGCGGAATACCCACTTTGTTAAACCGGATATTCTGATAACTACCTGTATACATATTGAAACGAAACGCTCCGGAACCACGTGTACCGAGCCAAAGAATAGAATCATTCTCGGCATACATCGAATAAATCTGTATATCAAAACGCTTACCTCTTACCTCTGAGAGAAAAGCCTTGCTATCCTTGACAATAGGTTTATTGCCCTTCCACTCCACCGACAGTTTTAACAATCCTTTGTCTGCTCCTACCCATAAAACAGAATCACTGGCTTCATAAATAGTATGTACATACCGGGCATCGGAAATACGATGTATCTTCTGATCATCATAAGAATAATAACTGATTCCAGGTCCATCGGAACAAATCCAAAGAATATTTTTCCGGCTCAGTGAAAAAGCGAAAACAGAATTATTAGCCAGTCCATCCTGCATCGTATACTGAATGACATTGGAAGAAGAATATTCTTTTGCCATGCGATAGTTCTTGATACAGATTACTCCATTATCTTTTGTTCCAAGCCAGAGGTTTTCGTCTTTATCTGTCTGAATAGCACGAACCGGGCGTTTTTTCTTGATAGGAAACTGATTCAAAGTTATGTTACAGAAAGTATAAGCATCTTTTGTATAAGCAAACACACCTTGCCCATCAGTACCAATCCAGATTATATTCTGTAATTCGTCTTTCCACAACGAAAAAACGCCACAATTTATATCAATCTTTTCACTTCTATAACCTTCCTTTGCAATAAGCCGGAACAAACCGTTGGTCTTAAAACCAATCAGAATATCATCATCATCAAAAATGATGGTAGAGATTATGCCGTTCTGGTTGACAAGTTCAGAGATATTCGCGATATACTCTGCCTTCCCCCTATTCACTGTATATAAATCACGCTTGAGATCAACAAAAGCGAAACGCCCCCCATTATAACAGAAGTTTATTATCTCTGCCGAATGAGTGAGACCGGGATGTCTCACAATCCGCGGCGTCTTTTCATTTTTGAAGTCGACAGTAAACTTCCTGACTTTGCCTTGTAGTGTAATCCAGATAGTATCATTGTCATCAATGGTAAAATTGTGAGCATATAAGTTCGTTATGTCCTCTCCAACAGAGATATCTATGAACCTTTTATTCACCTCATCATAAAACGAGATGAATCCCTGTTTACCTAATACAAAAAGATGATCTTTGCTGTCCTTTGCTATAAAATAACTATCACGAAACTCATCATAAGATTCTTCTATGCTGTTTTTCTTACGGGAGAGTTTATTCAGTCCCCACTTTGTATTTACCCATAAACACTGGTCTTTTGTTTCAATTATTTCTCTTATTACATTGCTCGAAAGACTCTTTTGGCTATTGACATGTGGTTTATAGACATAAATATCCCGGCCATCATACATATTCAACCCGTCATAAGTACCCACCCACAGAAAACGCTCGCTATCTTGAAACAGACAGATAACAGAACTATTGGAAAGACCATCCCGATTGGTTATCTGTTTAAGATTATGAGAATAGGCAAAGAGTGCAACTAAAGAGAATATTCCTATCAAAAAACTCCTGATTCTTGTTTCCATATTATCCTACATAAGGTTAAATTCAATTCATAGTAAAACACGATTTTCTTCAAGCAGTAATCATCTAATATACATTAATACTTTATCACCTGTACAAAAGGCTCTTTTACATTACAAAGAAAACAAAAAAGCAGGGATTGACAAAAAGAAAAGAGTATGAAATGATATCTTTAGAGAGCTATTACTCATAAGAATCAGTAGCTGATCAGATAAATAGTACTCTGTGAAACTTTGTGTTACTCTGTGGTGAGTTCATATCTGTACGGTTTTGAGCTTAATGGCGTTTGTCATTGCCATCAGTCTCTTTCTCCGGTATTGATAAAGCTCTATCCCGTAGAGTAACGTAGGAAGCCTCGGTGTGTAACATTGTTTTAGATGTACATGTAAAGCAGTACGACATGTGCATGTGGGACAGCACGACATGTACATCTCATGCAGCTTTACATGTACATCTAAAACAAGACTACTCACCGGGGAAAGGGACGTTCCTTTCTAAGAAAAACAAAGTACAACACCGAACAAGGGGATCGATACCGTCTATGGATACTTCCGCTACCGAAAAGATTGGGCCATAAGCTTCGTCACTGATCGGTTTTGAATGTATTTCACCACAGAGTAACACGGAGTTCCACAGAGTTTAAATCTTTATTGAAACGCAGATGATCGCAGATTTTCGCAAAGGGAAACAAATGTATGATATAGAACTACAGTCTTTTAATCTGCATTCATTTGTGTTAATTCGCGTTTTATCAGATAAATAGTACTCTGTGGAACCTGTGCTACTCTGTGGTGAGTTTTGCTCATTTCCGATCAAAAAAGTAATTTCGCTGAATAAAAATCATTATCTGTCTGTATATGTATCACATGCAATCCCGACAAAGAAAGTTGCTTCTCATAAACTCCACTAAAATATTGATCTTTCCATACTGATCTTCCTACGGAATCATAGATACAAATACTCCCGCCACTCCCATTTTTCACTACAACTTTTAATCTTTTATCTTCTATGGTTACAGAATATGGCTTCAGATCGGAAAGCACATTTTCCAAGCCAACCGAAGTATCCGAAAGTAACTGGAATTTAGATAGCTCCAGATTATAATTATCCCGGCGTCCCAATTCTTCCAGGCGGAAGTATTTGTAGGATTTCATCCGGTTTGCGGCATACTTATCAAAAAGCTTTGCCAGCTTCCCGCTACGTTCCAGATTGCTTATCATTTCATAAAGCATAATACCACTAAGATGGATGGATGAGTCGGTGATAGTATTCTCCGGAAGTTCGGCCCAATTATGTCCGAAAGTTAAATTATCTCCTTTCAACATGGCAGCGTGATAACAAGACAGACCATTTTCAAGAAAGAAGCTGGTAAACTCTTCTTCTGTCTCTTCATCCAGTACATTGTCTGTAATCATCTGAGCCAGATAACGCATAAAGATACCTTTGAATAACCCACCGTCACCAGAGTTTTCTCCTTTCAAAACACCAAAAGCAGAGAAGCGTTTCCGATCATTTACTACATATTTAGCGGTAGTCAGTGCAGAATAATAGTACTTTTTATCCTGAGTAATGTTATACAATTCCAAACAGCCTCCTAACCAAGTACCTTGATTATAAGTCAGGAGCATTCCCTCGTTATAGTTACCATAACCATCCCAAACACCCCCATATTCGTTGACCAGCGATACTGACATCCAATCATAAATTTTTGTAGCGAAGTCCAGATATTCCTGTTTACCGGTTTCTCTGTAAAGACGAGCAGCCAGAATCATAGCAGGGCCATTGGAGCAGGCATTCTTAGAATTCGGGCTATTTTTCTCCCACATCACACCTCCACCATGCACATCGGTCCATCCCCCTTTTATGTAGTCATAAAGTTCGGTCGTTACATCCATCCACTTCTGTTCCTTCGTAGTCTGATAAGCTCTTAATGCAGCAATGGCCATCCATTCCATATCATCGTAGAAACTATTCCACCAGGCATCTTTTTTTGAAGTATTATTTCGAGGAACACCAATATAGAGTTGATTCATCTTCAACTGATAAGCTTGTAATTCACCACGTGAACCGCCAACTTCCACCCTCCGTTGATAACCATCTACCAAGGCATCCAGAGCATGGGCCATCCACCAGTAATTAAACCCGGTATGAGGCGGAATACTATTCTTTTGCAAATAATATTGTTTGGTGTTATCCCAGTAACGGGTATTCAAAGCCTCATGAGACAATTTAGCAAGGTCATACCAGTCAAGTACTTTTCGATTAAGATCGGTCAATGAAAACTCCATTGAGGAATGTGGAACATTAAAGAAGTTCCGGTTAGTCTGCCTGTCTAAAACATCCCACTGCTCACCATCGTTAGAAGCTTTCAAGACCCAGCTACGCGGAGCATTCCCATTGGTTCCCGTACAGATACGATAACTCTTTAACTGGATAGCAGACGGTAATTCATACTGAATATACCCACCATTGACAGAACGAAAAACAACTCCCTGATTCATATCATCCGAAACCAGATTTTCCAGTTTTCCTTCTGACGGCGAATATGAAGAACTAATAGTAGCTTCGCTGAGATCTACCAGCTGATCATTACTAACCTGAAAACCCAAAAGCTGTAGTTCCGATAGTGCTAAAGACTCTCCGCCATTCACTTCAGTTATACTGATACGCCACCACTGGCGGGCAAGTTCTCTTCCAACAGAAAAGTATTTAGCGGTATAAGCATCTGCAAAAGTCTCAGCATTCACTCCTTGTACCGCCCTCCCCCAATTTTGTCCGTCCTCCGAACATTTTAAGTTCCAGGACTTCGGGTCATTTTCTCTCCCTGTATTAGCATTCACAAGATTAACTCCCGTAACAACCAAAGGAACCGGAGAATAAAAATCAATAGACCAGGCTCCGTCAAACTTATCAAGTGTATAAACCGTAGTCAGTGAATTATCAATCAGATGGCTTATCAGGTTCTGATCTCCATAATTGACCGTTATATTCAGATTCAAATCTGTCAGGTCATTATAAGCAACCACTTCCTGTGCCTGTAAGTTCAAGCAAGGAAACACACAGCAGGCAAGACCGCATACCGTTCGTGTAATAATCGATTTTATATACATATAGATGTTGTTATAAATAGATTTAAAAATAAAAATATCGTTCCACAACCAAAGAATGGTTTCTGCGGTTATAATCACAGAAAAGTCCTCACTTAATGGCTGTGGAACGGTACTTTACTTTTTAGAGTCTGAGAAAATAAGAGCTTGTTTAAATTTTCCTCTCAAAAGAATGCTGAGGAAAATTTAAACAGGCTCTAAGCTTTCCGCATTATTTTCTGATTAAGACTTTGTTTGTCTGACTCCCACTGTCATTAGTAGTTACAACAACATATAAACCAGCTTGTACAGGAACATTGCCAGAAGTAGCAACAGTGCCCTGAGCTACCATTGTACCGGTAGTTGTATAGACTTTATATACCGTAGTTTCCTGAGCAGAGATAGCAATAACTCCATCCTGAGCAGACACTACTGTATTATTCTCGTTGGCAACAGGAGTTGTGATTCCAACACCAGGACCGGAATTCGGGAATCTTTCAGGTGTCTGCTCTGAGTTCAAGAACTGTAACTGCACAAACTGAATATCACCTCCACCGTTAATGGCAGTAATATCTAACTTGAAATCCCAATATTGTTTACCTTCAGCAATATCAACATAAAAACGATAACAAGTATAGCGGGCACTTGGAAGCGGAGCAAATGAATATTTATTAATTTGTTCCCAAGCCAACGGGTTACCATTGTCATCATATTGGCGACCATACAAGGTAAACTCTGTCGGGATACGTTCAAAGTTTCCATAACCGGTAGTCATTGTAAATGACTTAATATCCAAAGGTTCTGAATATGATTCTGCTGTAGTAAATTCCAAAGACATTGTCTTGGTACCTGTCTGACAGAATTTTGTTGCCCAGTTATCATCAAACAGATTCTTAACTTCCTCATTTTTAATACCGTTTACTGAGCTTGTCCAAATCAATGCACCCTCTTCCGGAACAGCTTCGGTATAATCCTTCGGATATCCCGAGCTTTTTGCCGTATCAGTATCTTTACCGGTAGGTACACCAAAAAGTTGAAACTCCTTAATGTCAATAACCCCTTCTCCACTGGCTACTAATTTAAAGAGATTAGTTCCGGTAGCAGCTAAGGCATTCAAAGTTGCACGATAAACACTTCCATTCTCTGCAGCGACAAAACCAATGCCTGTAGACTCCCAGGTAGCTCCGTCGTCATAAGAAGCCTGTACACTCCAGCTTGTCACATCACCTGTATTTTCATCACCGGGAGTCACTAAAGCACCCGTAACAGCAATATTGGGAGAAGCGGTATCAACAATCTTTATAATCATCTCCAAATCATCAGCATTTACCTTTAATGAAGTATTTTCATTATTGTCAATTGCTTTATAAACTTCTTCTTTAGAAACACCATCAATTGTTACTGCAGCCTCATCGGTATAGTCCCACTCCAAACAGAACGTTTCATCTTTAGGTTCGGGAATAGATAACTCTGACTCAGTGGCTGTAAAATAATCCAAATTAGCAGCATAACCACCATAAGCTCCGACTTCGATACGGTTGGTACCTGCCTTCAGATAAACCTGGGTAACAATAGTTGCCGGATTACCTTTTGTTCCGTTCCAACTTGTATCTTCAGATTTTTCAGAGAACTGGACAATACTCTTTTTCTGTTTGTTTACTTTAATATAGCATTTTCTATTCGTATCCGTACCAAAATAAACAATTGACAGGTCATAAGTACCATCAGCCGGTACATCAGTCAACTCAAAAGCAATGGCGTTATTACTTGCCATATTAGCAACAATAGAACCACCTGAAGCCGTTGTCTCTTCCGCCGGAGTATCAACTTTAACAGCCGTTCCCGAATGATAAAAATCAAATGCATCTTCTGCTTCTACTTTCACTTCGTAAGCAAATGTACTGAAAGCTGTAAACATCAGCATACCGCCTAATGTTAATCCTTTCCTCCAAAAATCAAGATAGTTTTTCTTCATAATAGCAAATTTTATAAGTCAATATATAAAGAGCCTCCTCCTTACAGGAAAGAGGCTCCGTTACTTCTTTATTTATTCAGTTACACTCAGTTTTACAGAGTGGAAATAAGACTCCGATTCGGGTTGAAGCATTACCCGGATATCAACCAACTGAGCCTCATAAGAGAGATTGAACTTAAAGGTATATTCTCCGATAGTAGCTGTCGGATCTACCATGTCCATCGTCCAGTAATCCAGCGCTGTAGTTTCTGTAGGGTTTTCTGCCGGCGGAGTTTTATTATAACTACCGAATGGCACGACTATTTCGTTTCCATCTTTATCCGTTTCTATCATCTGGAATTTGTACATCTGACTTTTCCCTCTACCGAATTTTACCCATTGCAATTCGTAGTTTGTCAATTCCCAGGTAGAGTTACCAACAAATGTAAGCGGTACCAAAGTATTGTCTACCCACCAAAGGTTGAAAGACTTAACCTCATTTATAGTACAGGTTGCTTTGGTAAAGTTCAGTACAACATGGTAAATCTTATTGTTACCTTCAATCGTTCCATTATCATCTTCTACCAGGTCAGTGCCATCAGCTCTGAAGCTACGTATATCTCCCTCTTTGGCATTTACAAAAGAATATGTACCATTGCCCAGTTTCATAAAACCTTCGTACTCACTATCTGTAGTCTGTTTCAGAGGAATTGCACCGGCAATATCGCTCTGCCCTGTAGCTTCACCATATACAAATATCGCTTTGGGAGTTTCGGCAAATCCTCCCTGACGGGTTACTTTTATTGTACGTACTGTAGAATTGACATGTTCCACCAATCCGGTGATGGCACGTACACGCCAATAGATCTCACCAGTTTGTAAAGGACGTATCCCTGTCCGCTCTGCAACTATATTCATTTGTTGTTGCGACAGCTGAACAACATTGGCATAACCCAGTTTATCCGGCGTTATAGTCATTGAAGGAGTATCAAAATTCTTATCCTTGCCGGCAAATTGTACTTCATAAAAGACCGTTGTACCATCCGAAGCTTTTGCGCGATCCCAAGACAAATCTACATATTCTCCCGGATCAGTATCCGTGTAAGAAATAGTAACTTCCAAATCAGGAGTTAATACCTGAAAATCGCCAATAGTAACAGGTGTTGTTTCATCCTCCGAACAACTCACAGCCAGACAGCTGCACAAGAACAATCCTAAATTTTTAAAACTAAATATATTTTTCATAACTGTACTCTTTGGTATTTATTAGTCAATAGCCTGCCATCCCGGATTTTGTACCAGACGCTTATTCTTATAAATCTCGCTCTGTGGAATAGGCCATAAATAGTATTTGAAATCATGAGGACGATCTTCTGTCTTTATCACCTGATAGAACAAAGGACGGGTGGCGGAAATATTCAGCCCATAAATACATTTGTCCGTTTCTTCCATTATCTTCCAGCGACGTACATCATAGAAACGATGATTTTCAAAAGCCAATTCGATGCGACGTTCCCGACGAATCAACTCTCTGATGGCTTCTTTCTCTTTTGATTTCAGCATGATAAATTCAGGACCATCACCATACCCCGGAAGGCCCGCACGTTCACGAACTTTATTCACATACTTCAAAACCTCATCCACATCTCTCGCTTCACATTCATTGAGAGCTTCGGCATAATTCAGATAAATCTCTGCCAAACGGAAAAGAGCCTGTTGCCGATTGGACACATTCTGACTATTTTTCCAGTCTACCGAAGGATTACTGTATTTTCGAAGAATATATCCGGTTGTAGAATAGTTACGAGTTTTACCTGTATGTCCTGTATTTCCTCCAAAATAAAGTTCGCAGGTTGCTGCATTCTTTGTAGCTACCCATTTACTGTTGTCAAAACAGATAGATACATAAAAGCGCGATTCACGATTCACATACATATTGGAAGTTCCTTTAGGAGCATAACCTATTGTTGTGGCACAAGTTCCTGCAGTAGTGTAGTCAGGATCCTTGTCTGCATAAGGTTCATCTGCGATAGGCAAGCCTTTAGACGTAAAATAGTCATCCACAATATTCTGGGTAGGGTCCCAGCCAGACCATCCGTTACAGAACCGGGGAGCATTTGCCTCAAAAGACCAGAAAGAACAGTTGTTACGTGCCCAGATTATCTCATTATTCCATCCTGTCAGGAAAAGCTGTTGATACGAGGCATATGGGTCAATACTACCGTCTTCTTTATTTTCCGTATACAGAGCAAAACGATCTGTATAACGGTCAATAAAGGCTTTCGCCGCTTTAGCTGCATCTTGCCATTTTTTATCACTATACGTCTGATTTACCAACTGGTTGCCATCCTGATCTTTGAAATTAGCATAATCAGTGTTACCATTATACAGAGGGCTGGCAGCATAAAGCAACAGACGAGACTGAATAGCTCGTGCCGCAGTTATAGTAGCACGACCATAGTCTGTAGATTCTTCATACCAATCAGGCAAACCTTCATTACATGCTTTCTCCAGTTCATTATAAATATACTGTACACACTCATCCACACTACTACGCGGAATACTCATTTCATCAATAGAACCATCTACGTCTACCTCTACTTCAGGCATAATTACAAACGGGCCATACCAACGGAAAATGCAAAAGTAATAGTAAGCACGCAAGAAACGGGCTTCTGCCTTATATTGTGCTTTCAGTTTGTCGGTAATGTTAACATCCTGACACATATCTATATGAGAGATAAAAGTGGCAGCCGTACGAATGGCCTTATAATAACCACCCCATTTCTGTCTCCATCCTTTTGAAGGACTCATACCTCCCTCATTGATAGAGTTCTCCTCATATTCAGCCCAGGGAAAATCCATCTCATCACAAATAGCAGCACAACCGTCGGTTGGGTCCCACTCCCGTGGAAGAGTGGCATAGGCTGTATTTAGAAACTCTTCTGCTCCTTTACGTGTTTTGAATATTTCTTCCAGAGATATCACATTATCGGGCACAATATCCAGGTAATCGCCACAAGAAGTCATCAATGCCCCTGAACCTGCTAATAAACAAGCTATAATATATCTTTTCATCTTCATATCTTTTGTTTTATTTAAAATTGGAATGACAAACCTAAACTATAGGTACTGATATTAGGATATTTAGTACCGGTACCGTTACCAAGTTCCGGATCCCACATATCAAAGCCAGAGATAGTGAAAACATTGGTAGCGAGTACATAAAAACGTAAATTAGAAATATGCCACTTACTGGTTATTGTTTTAGGAATCGTATAACCGAAGTCTAATGTTTTCAAACGAAGGAATGCACCATTTTTAATCCAGTGATCGCTTGTTGCATAGTTCTGATTTGTTCCGCTTATCGCCAAACGGGGATAAAGGGCATCTTGTCTTGGATTATTTTCCGTCCAACGGTCAGTGATGTTAGAGAAAAGATTACCTCTGGCGGTAGCATTCTCAAAAGGAACAAAGTCTGTACCATTCATAAAAATATCACAGCTACCTACACCCTGGAAGAATGCACCTAAAGAGAATCCTTTCCATTCGGCAGTAGTACCAAAACCATATACGATATTCGGAACGGTACCTTTGCCAATATAAGTTTTGTCATAATCATCAATAACATTATCGCCATTCAAATCACGATATTTCAGATCACCAGCCATTACAGGTTCTACCGTTTTCGCTACATCCGGATTATTGATATCATCATCAGTATAGAAGCCTTCACAGATATATCCTAAACGCTGACCAACAGAAGTTCCACGACTCTCCATCCATGGATAAGGTTTGGAAGGAGTATCGTCTTCAATGATCTTATTCTTGTTATAACTCAGATTTCCTTTCACTCCCCAGATAAAATCACCGAATCTCTTATTAAAATCGGCATTCACCTCAAAACCTTTATTCTCTACAATACCCAGATTACCGGTAACAACTACATTAATTCCGGCTGTTGCAGGTATAGACTGACGCTGTATAAAGATATCTTCACGTCTTTCTTTAAACACATCAAAGTTTAAAGTAAGATCCCCCCGGAACAACTCCAAGTCCAATCCGAGGTTGGCTTTTGTAGAAACTTCCCATCCCACATTTACGGCATACTTGGAAACATCTTTTCCTCCCGTCACACCATACGTATTATTAGGAAGTCCAAACTGATATACATTACTGGAAGAACTCATTTCGGACAAAAAACCAAAACGATAAGTGGTATCACCTATTTTAATCTGGTCACTACCTACCTGACCATAAGAAGCACGTATTTTCAACAAACTGATAACATCTGAAACCGGTTCAAACCAAGGCTCATTGGAAGCAACCCAACCGGCACCAAATGAAGGAAAGAAACCATAACGTTTACCCGGAGTAAAGTTCTCAGAACCATTATAACCAAAGTTCACTTCTGCCATATAGCGATCTTTGAACGAATAAGTAGCACGCCCGGCCAAACCCTGTGAACGATAAGGCAGTGAGTAAGTCAAAGAATTCGAGTTCAAATCCGAACGGTCACTTCTATTAAAAAGAAGCATACCGGTAACAGTGTGGGCATCAGCAAAGGTTCTATTATAATTCAGAGCCGCTTCCATATAATATTTACGCTGGTTTTTATCCGTACCCCGTTCCAGCTTTAAATACTCATCAACAGAGTTACCTTGCTGTACAATAATTAATTCCCCATTCTCATCACGAGAATCAGCCCAGTATGTATTATAACTACGCGTTCTGTTCAGGTATGTTTTGTTCTCAATATCATAAGCAAACATACCCTTGAAAGATAATCCTTTTGTGATGAAATCCAATTTTTGTTCCAGACTCAAATCAGCCATTACCTTACTGTGAGTCGTACTTCTATATCCTTTCTTAGTCAATTCAGCAAGTGGATTCATCAAACCACCACCGGTAGAAAGAAACGGAACTCTATCACCCGGATAAATTACAGGCATCTGAATAGCCGGAATCCGGAATACAGCAGAAAAGATATCGTCAGACTTCACATAAGGTGAGTTCTTATCCGCCATATTTCCTTTAATGTTAAGTTTGAGGTTTGTAGTAGGGGTCACCTTCATATTCAAACTGGAGTTAAAGTTATAACGGGAGTATTTTATCTCCGACTTATAATCCTGCATATTGTCTACCTTAAACAAACCTGCTTCGTCATAATAAGACAGAGATACATAGTACTGAACATTTTCAGAACCGCCATTTACATTGACAGAAACACGTTGGTTATGCCCCCAATCATTAAAAATCTGATCATACCAATCTACATTCGGATATAAATAAGGATCCAGACCAGAAGCAGTCATTCCGATCTTTTCTGCAGAAAACAGAGGATCTTTACCACGGGTTGTAGCAGCTTCATTGGCGCATTGCATATAAGTAATACCATCGGCCAACTCCGGTAACTTAGTAAAACGGGTGAAACCATAAGTATATTCCGCACGAATACGAGGTTTACCGATTTCACCATTTTTCGTTGTAATAATGATAACACCGTTTGCACCACGTACACCATATACAGCCGTAGCAGAAGCATCTTTCAAAATAGAGAAAGATTCGATATCTTCCGGATTCAAGTCATCCATGGAACGCTCTACACCGTCTACCAGAATCAAAGGAGACGTACCTCCTAAAGTAGCAATACCACGTACCCAAATATTCGCAGCATCATTTCCCGGTTCACCGGTCTGTTGTAATCCTACAATACCTGAAACACGGCCAGCCAAAACAGTAGAAAGATTGGCTACGGGCTGTTTCAATTCGGACACAACTTTAATACCCGACTGTGCCCCAATCGTAGAGATCTTTTTCTGCGTACCATAACCTACCACAACAACTTCATTCAACTCCTGGGCATTTTCTTTCAGAGTAATAACCATAGGCTGCTGTGCAGTGACAGTGACCTCTTGCGGAACATATCCCAAATAAGTTACATTTAATACGGAACCGATATTGGCATCCAGTGTGAAATTACCATTAAAGTCAGTAATAGTACCAATGGTAGTCCCTTTAATAAGAACATTTGCACCAATAATCGCCTCTTGATTATTGTCGACAATCTGACCTGTCACCTTGATTTTCTGTTGTGCATTCAATATTCCCATGTTCAATAGAAACAACATAAGAAGCAGATGCTTCAATTTTAATTTGATATCCATAAATTTAAAGTTATATTGTAAGGTGTTAATATTATTCACACGAGTTATTTATATAAAATAAGAACTCAAAAAAATAATAATATGATAGCATCCGGAAGCTAACTGGAATTGTCTTTCATAGCACATTTTTTAGTTTTAACCGTCACAAATATAAAGCAAGTTGCAGACACCCAAGCTCCATCCTATGCCAAAAATGTCCTCTGATAACAGACGCATTATTGGAGACACTTTTTGCACTATTGGAGACAAGTCACAAACCAGGACACCATGTCTACAAATCAACACAATACCGCTAAATACAACATCAGTTCGATAGAACCATCACCTTACGTACCTCCCCGGGTGGAAAGCACTCAAAAAAGTAATACTGACAGAGAAAGAGTTTGCAGCTCACACGTTGTAATTTAAAGATTATCACGTATCTTTGCAACTCAAATAAATACAAATTATGGCTATTACAATTAAAAGAGTATCCGGAAAGAAAGAGCTAAAAAAGTTTATTCGTTTCAATTATGAAATGTACAAGGGCAATCCTTATTCTGTTCCCGATCTTTTCGACGATATGCTCAACACATTCAATAAAAAGAAAAACGCGGCATTTGAATTTTGTGAAGCTGAATATTTTCTGGCCTACAAAGATAATAAACTGGTAGGACGTGTTGCCGCTATCATCAACCACAAAGCCAACGAGAAATGGAATAAGAAAGACGTGCGCTTTGGTTGGATTGACTTTATTGACGATCCTGAGGTTTCTTCTGCTCTACTGAAAACGGTAGAAGAGTGGGGAAAAGCCAAAGGCATGACGCATATCCAGGGACCTTTAGGATTTACTGACTTCGATGCAGAAGGGATGCTCATAGAAGGATATGACCAGCTCAGTACGATGGCAACTATTTACAACTATCCCTACTATCCGCAACACATGGAAAAACTGGGATATGAGAAAGATGCCGATTGGGTGGAATATAAAATCTACATTCCGGATGCCATACCGGACAAACACAAACGTATCTCTGAACTTATCCAAAGAAAATATAATCTCAAAATAAAAAAATACAGTTCATCCAAAAAAATCGCTGCCGAGTACGGACAAGCCATTTTTGAATTAATGAACGAAGCTTATAGTCCGTTGTACGGTTACTCACCTTTGTCACAACGTCAGATAGACCAATATGTGAAGATGTATCTCCCGATTGTTGACTTGCGTATGGTAACGCTTATCACAGATGCCGATGATCAGTTAATTGCGGTAGGTATTTCAATGCCCTCACTTTCAGAGGCTTTGCAAAAATCTCATGGCCGTTTGTTACCCTTTGGCTGGTATTATTTATTAAAGGCCTTGTTTATGAAACGCCGGGCAAAAATGCTTGATTTGTTGCTTGTAGCCGTGAAACCGGAGTATCAAAATAAAGGTGTTAACGCATTGTTATTTTCCGATTTAATTCCGGTTTATCAAAAATTAGGTTTTATCTTTGCAGAAAGCAACCCTGAGTTGGAGATGAACGGGAAAGTACAAGCTCAGTGGGAATACTTCAAAACGGAACAACATAAACGTCGTCGCGCGTTTACAAAAAAGATAGAATAATGTGTCAATGTACTACTATGTCAATGGTACATTGATATAATAGCATATTAAAAAATTATTATTTATGGAAGAGAACGAGCTGATACCTGTAGACAACAATCCAGTAGAATACACAGACGACAACATCCGTCATCTGAGCGACATGGAGCATGTCCGCACACGTCCCGGTATGTACATCGGGAAGTTGGGCGACGGCGCACATGCCGAGGACGGAATCTATGTCCTTTTGAAAGAAGTGTTAGACAACAGTATCGACGAGTTCAAGATGCAAGCCGGCAAAAAGATAGAAATTATTGTCGAAGAGAATCTCCGTGTTAGCGTACGCGACTATGGACGAGGTATTCCACAAGGAAAGCTGATTGAAGCAGTCAGTATGCTGAATACCGGTGGAAAATATGACAGTAAGGCTTTCAAAAAGAGTGTCGGACTGAACGGTGTCGGTGTAAAAGCAGTCAATGCACTAAGCTCACGTTTTGAAGTACGCAGTTATCGAGAAGGAAAAGTGCGTATTGCCACTTTCTCCAAAGGTGATCTGCTGACAGACGAAACACAGGATACGGAAGAGGAAAATGGAACTTATATTTTCTTCGAACCGGATGCTACCCTATTCTTAGGCTATAGTTTCCGCCCCGAATTCATCGAAACGATGTTGCGCAACTATACCTACCTCAACACCGGACTTGCAATTATCTATAACGGACAGCGCATCGTGTCACGAAATGGTCTTGTAGATCTTCTGAACGATAATATGACTGCCAACGGACTTTACCCGATTATACACCTCAAAGGAGAAGACATTGAAATAGCCTTTACACATACAGGCCAGTACGGTGAAGAGTATTATTCATTCGTCAACGGCCAGCATACCACACAAGGTGGTACGCACCAAAGTGCTTTTAAGGAACATATAGCACGAACCATTAAAGAATTTTACAATAAAAATCAGGACTATACGGATATACGCAATGGGCTGGTAGCTGCTATCGCGGTCAACGTTGAAGAACCGATGTTCGAGAGTCAGACTAAAATCAAACTGGGTTCTACCAATATGTCACCTGGTGGCGTAACAGTAAATAAGTTTGTTGGTGACTTCGTTAAACAAGAAGTAGACAACTTTCTGCATAAACACGGAGATGTGGCAGAAATCATGCTTCAAAAAATACAGGACTCTGAAAAAGAGCGTAAAGCCATAGCCGGTGTAACCAAACTGGCTCGCGAACGTGCTAAAAAAGCAAACTTGCACAATCGTAAATTACGTGACTGCCGCATCCACCTAAATGATCCGAAAGGCAAAGGCCTGGAAGAAGACTCTTGTATCTTCATTACCGAGGGAGATTCGGCAAGTGGCTCTATCACTAAAAGCCGTGACGTGAATACACAAGCCGTATTTAGTCTTCGTGGTAAACCTCTTAATTCATTCGGGTTAACCAAGAAAGTGGTATACGAAAACGAAGAGTTCAACCTATTGCAAGCTGCCCTCAACATTGAGGATGGCATAGAGGGATTACGCTACAACAAAGTAATTGTAGCTACAGATGCCGATGTGGACGGTATGCACATCCGCTTGTTGCTTATCACTTTTTTCCTTCAGTTCTTCCCGGATCTGATAAAGAAAGGACATGTTTACATCCTGCAAACACCTCTGTTCCGTGTACGCAACAAGAAAAAAACGTTGTATTGCTACAGTGATGAGGAACGCCAAAGAGCCATCAAAGAGTTGAATCCTAATCCGGAAATCACCCGATTCAAAGGTTTAGGAGAAATCTCTCCGGATGAATTCAAACACTTCATTGGCAAAGACATGCGCCTGGAGCAGGTTTCACTGCGTAAGACCGACTTGGTAAAAGAACTGCTTGAGTTCTACATGGGTAAAAATACAATGGAACGACAAAACTTTATTATAGACAATCTGGTTATAGAAGAAGATATAGCATAAAACAACACATGAGAAGAGCTATTTTTCCGGGCACGTTCGACCCGTTTACTATCGGACATTATTCGATAGTTACACGTGCATTGACTTTTATGGACGAAGTAACTATAGGAATAGGTATCAATGAAAATAAAAACACTTATTTCCCGATTGAGAAACGTGTAGAGATGATTCAGAAGCTTTACAAGAACGAGCCGCGAATTAAAGTGATGTCTTATGATTGCCTGACCATTGACTTTGCGCAGCAAGTAGACGCTCAGTTTATAGTCCGTGGCATACGTACGGTAAAAGACTTTGAATACGAAGAGACCATCGCGGACATCAACCGAAAGTTAGCAGGCATAGAAACTATTTTGCTTTTCACCGAACCGGAACTTACCTGCATCAGTTCTACAATTGTACGAGAACTTCTTAGCTATAATAAAGACATCAGCATGTTCATTCCTGAAGGAATGGAAATTGATTAATGATGAGTGATTAAGTAAATTAAGATGATGAAGAAACTATATATCCTTTTAGCCTGCCTGTGGGCTATTACAGCACAGGCACAAAACTTTGGTACGCCTGCCATGCGCAAGCTTCAAATGGCCGAATTTGCTATCGCCAACCTTTATGTAGACAAAGTAGACGAAGATAAGCTCGTAGAAGAAGCCATCGTTAAGATGCTCGCACAACTCGATCCTCACTCCACCTACTCGGATGCCGAAGAGGTGAAGAAAATGAACGAGCCTCTACAAGGTAATTTTGAAGGTATCGGGGTTCAATTCCAGATGATTGAAGACACATTGCTGGTTGTACAACCCGTCAGCAATGGTCCTTCTGAGAAAGTAGGCATTCTTGCCGGTGACCGTATTGTAGCTGTGAACGACACAGCGATTGCAGGTGTAAAAATGAGTACGGAAGATATCATGGCCCGCCTCCGTGGGCCAAAAGATTCAGAAGTAAACCTGACCATCATCCGCCGGGGTGTGAAAGACCCATTACTTTTCACCGTAAAGCGGGATAAAATCCCTATTCTCAGTCTGGATGCTGCTTATATGATTGAACCCAAAACAGGTTACATCCGTATCAACCGTTTTGGAGCTACCACAGCCGAGGAGTTCCTTACGGCAATGAAGGAACTGCAAAAGAAAGGAATGAAAGACCTTATCCTCGACCTGCAAGGCAACGGAGGCGGTTATCTGAATGCAGCCATTGACTTGGCAAATGAATTCCTGGGAGAGAAGGAACTGATTGTATATACAGAGGGACGTACTGCACAGCGTAGTGAATTCTTTGCTAAGGGTACAGGAAATTTCCGCAAAGGACGCTTGGTGGTATTAGTAGATGAATATTCTGCATCGGCCAGTGAAATCGTGACCGGAGCTATTCAGGACTGGGACAGAGGAGTAGTTGTAGGCCGTCGTTCTTTCGGTAAAGGACTGGTGCAACGCCCCATCGACCTACCGGACGGTTCTATGATCCGTCTGACTATCGCCCGATATTATACACCCGCCGGTCGTTGCATTCAAAAACCCTATGAAAGTACAGTAGATACTAAACTCTCAGGCAGAAATAACAGCGATGAAAGTAACCAAAAACGGTACAATCAGGATTTAATAGACCGCTTCAACCGCGGTGAATTAATGAATGCAGACAGCATCCACTTCCCCGATTCACTAAAATGCCAGACCAAGAAACTGGGACGTACCGTTTACGGTGGTGGTGGTATCATGCCCGATTACTTTGTTCCGATTGATACCACTCTTTATACAGATTACCATCGTAATCTTGTAGCCAAAGGAGTTATCATTAAATTAACCATGAAGTATATCGAGAAGTATCGCAAAGAGCTCACAAACCAATACAAGAAATTTGAAACCTTCAATGAAAAGTTTGAGGTAGATGATGAATTGTTGAAAATGATGCGTGACATGGCAGAACAGGAGAAGATTGAGTTCAATGAAGAACAATATAACAAAGCTCTGCCGTTGATCAAAACACAATTAAAAGCATTGATAGCCCGTGATTTATGGGATATGAATGAATATTTCCAAGTGATGAATAAAACAAACAAAAGTGTAGAACGGGCACTGGAAATATTGAAATCGAAGGAATACGAGCAAATGCTGAAATAAATAAGAATGTGAAGAGACGTTTGCAAGAATGTACACTTTTATAGGACAAGAGTGTACATTCTTGCTATATAAAGGTGTACACTCTTGCATATCAAAAATGCACACTCTTATAAACACTGATTATCAATAAATTAGCAGCCTTTTTTTTTTTTTAATATACCAATCCGGGAGTTTTCTTTTTCTCACCAAACAACCACGTGTTCAACCAACGATTTACATATACATTGACCACTGCACAACCAGTACCTATCACCGCACCTGCTATTACATCCGATGGATAATGCACCCCCTCATTCATTCGCGAAAATCCTACCGAACACGCCCAAAAGGCCGAAGGAGCAATCACATACCATTTAGGATACTTGATACTCAACGATGTAGCCAATGAAAAAGCTGCCGACGTATGACTGGACGGAAAAGAAGGACTACTCTCCGTACTGTACGGATGTACCCGTCCCGGGTAACGGTCATAAGGCCGTTCACGCCCCACCAAATGTTTTATACCATAGGTTAATACTACTGCTTCAGCAACACTTGTCCCAATATATACAGCATCTTTCAATAGTTCTTTATCCTTTCCTATACCTGCATAAATAGCCATAGCCACAGGTACACCTACCGAAATATAAGGTGCCGAACGAGAAAATACCTTGCTATAATTTCGCACAAACTTCCCATCCATACTGTTTATTTTATGCAACGTGTTTATATCCCAATTTTGTGCCTGAGCGCCTATTATACAGAACATCGAAACACAGATAATCACAAATTTTCTCATCGTATTCTTACTTATTAGATTGGACAAAGATATAGCAAAAACATTGAGTATTCATAAAAAAAATAATATCTTTGTTCCCTTAACCAATAACATGTCCTTATTTAATTCATGATAAAAAACAGTTCTTGTAAAAGATTCACCAACTGTGCACAGTGTCCCAAAGCAGCTGAAAGTACACTTGTCTACCGGAGTTTTCCCAGAGGACAACACTTCCCTGCCGATAAATGTACACAGAACTGTATGATATTCATGATAAAAGGCGAACTACTCGTAAATAGCCAGGAATATCCCGGTACCAGCTTGCACTCCGGACAATTTATTCTTCAGGCCATTGGTTCTAAAATTGAAATATTAGCATTAACAGAGGTGGAATACATTGTTTATTGGTTCAACGAACTTCCACAAATATGCGAAGACCGTTATCGCGAAATTCTGAATGGCGCCGAAGCTCCGTTGACTTATACTCCTTTAATGATGAATTCCCGCCTTAACGACCTTATAACCAGCCTTAGTGAATACCTGACGGAAGGTATCTCCTGTGGTCCTTTTATTGATTTGAAGTGCCAGGAACTCGTATTCCTTCTCACTTGTTATTATCCCCAGCCACAACTCGCCAGTTTCTTCTATCCTATCAGTACCTATACTGAAAGTTTCCAATATTTCGTTATGCAAAACTATGGGAAAGTCAAAAATGTAGAAGAGTTTGCCCATCTGGGTGGATATACTGTCACAACTTTTCGCCGCCTTTTCAGAAACCTGTATGGTGTACCGGTATACGAATGGATACTCGATAAAAAACGTGAAGGGATTCTTGACGATCTGCAACACACCAAAGAACGAATCACCGACATCAGCACTCGTTATGGCTTCGATTCTTTATCACATTTTGCTCACTTCTGTAAAGCCTCTTTTGGTGATTCTCCCCGTGCTCTTCGATCACGTGCCGCCCAAGGCGAGAAGATCAGCAAGAAAGAATAGTTGACATATCGGTTAATTTCACCATAACAACACAAGCTAACCAGTACATTGACACGTGGATACATTAAAGAATTATTTCTTTAATTCTTTGGTTAATCAATGTATTTCCTGTACTTTTGCACGAAGAGACGTAGACACGTAAAATAAAAATCATAGTTCTAACAATTAAATAATTTAAAATCAATCATTTATGTGGTTAAGTAATTCATCTGTAGGAAGGAAAGTGGTGATGAGCGTTACAGGTATCGCCCTTGTCCTGTTTCTAACGTTTCACATGGCGATGAACCTTGTTGCGATCATCTCGGCTGAGGGTTACAACATGGTTTGTGAGTTCCTGGGAGCAAACTGGTACGCGTTAGTGGCGACTTTAGGACTGGCTGCCCTCTTCGTGATTCACATTATCTATGCTTTCTGGCTGACAATGCAGAATCGTGCAGCACGCGGTAATGAACGTTATGCCGTAGTAGACAAACCCAAAACTGTAGAATGGGCTTCACAAAACATGCTTGTGTTGGGCCTTATCGTAATCCTTGGATTGGGTCTTCATCTGTTTAACTTCTGGGCTAAGATGCAGCTCCCCGAATTGATGCACAACATGGGGTCAGTAGTAGACACTACTTATGCTGCTGACGGTGTTTATCACATTATCAACACCTTCTCTAATCCTGTATACGTAGTGCTTTACCTCATTTGGCTTGCTGCTCTCTGGTTCCACCTTACTCACGGATTCTGGAGTTCTATGCAGTCACTGGGCTGGAACAACAAAGTATGGATCAATCGCTGGAAATGTATCTCCAACATTTATTCAACTATCGTTGTCATCTGCTTTGCCCTGGTAGTAGTCGTATTCTTCGTTAAATCGTTGGCATGCGGCGCTTGCTAAATTTTATAATTGTAACTGATTAAATCGTAAATAGCATTATGACTCAAATAGATTCTAAAATTCCTGAAGGCCAGTTAGCCGAAAAATGGAGTAACTATAAAGCTCACCAAAAACTTGTAAATCCTGCCAACAAACGTCGTCTTGACATTATCGTTGTAGGTACCGGACTTGCCGGCGCATCTGCAGCCGCTTCTCTGGGTGAAATGGGATTCAGAGTATTCAACTTCTGTATCCAGGATTCTCCCCGTCGTGCTCACTCTATTGCTGCACAGGGTGGTATCAATGCAGCTAAGAACTATCAAAATGACGGTGACTCCGTATACCGTCTTTTCTACGATACAATCAAAGGTGGTGACTATCGTGCACGCGAAGCCAACGTTTATCGTCTGGCAGAAGTGTCTAATGCCATCATTGACCAGTGTGTAGCCCAAGGCGTTCCTTTCGCCCGCGATTACGGTGGCACACTTGACAACCGTTCATTCGGTGGTGCACAGGTATCGCGTACATTCTATGCCCGCGGTCAGACCGGACAGCAGTTGTTGTTAGGTGCTTATTCAGCATTGAGCCGTCAGGTACAAAAAGGTACTGTCAAGTTGTTTACTCGTTATGAAATGCTTGACCTCGTCATCATCGACGGACGTGCACGTGGTATCATTGCCCGTAACCTTGTAACCGGTGAAATCGAACGCTTCGCAGCTCATGCCGTAGTAATCGGTACTGGTGGTTACGGAAATGCTTTTTTCCTTTCTACCAACGCTATGGGTTCCAACGGCTCTGTAGCTATCCAATGCTACAAAAAAGGCGCTTATTTTGCTAACCCATGTTTCGCACAGATTCACCCGACTTGTATCCCCGTACACGGTGACAAGCAGTCTAAACTGACGCTGATGTCTGAGTCTCTCCGTAACGACGGACGTATCTGGGTTCCGAAGAAAATTGAAGATGCCAAAGCATTGCAAGCCGGAACAAAGAAACCAACTGATATTCCTGACGAAGACCGTGACTTCTACCTGGAACGTCGTTACCCTGCATTTGGTAACCTCGTACCTCGTGACGTAGCATCACGTGCTGCCAAAGAACGTTGCGATGCCGGCTTCGGTGTAAACAATACCGGTCTGGCTGTATTCCTTGATTTCAAATATGCTATCGACCGTCTAGGTGAAGATGTGGTTCGCGCCCGTTATGGTAACCTCTTCGACATGTACGAAGAAATCACCGACGAGAACCCATACAAAACTCCGATGATGATATTCCCCGCTATTCACTATACAATGGGTGGTATCTGGGTTGATTATGAATTGATGACCTCTATCCCGGGTCTGTTTGCTATCGGCGAAGCTAACTTCTCTGATCACGGAGCCAACCGTCTGGGAGCATCTGCTTTGATGCAGGGTCTGGCTGACGGATACTTCGTACTGCCTTACACAATCCAGAATTACCTGGCCGATCAGATTCAGGTTCCACGCTTCTCTACAGATCTGCCTGAGTTTGCAGCAGCAGAGAAAGCTATTAAGGAGAAGATCCAAAAGATTAAAGCCGTTAACGGTAAACACTCCGTTGACTCTATCCACAAAAAACTGGGTCACATTATGTGGGATTTTGTAGGTATGGCTCGTACCAAAGAATCACTGCAAAAAGCATTGAATGGTATCCAGGAAGTGAAGAAAGACTTTTGGACAAATGTACGTATCCCGGGTGATGTAAACGAACTGAACGTAGAACTTGAAAAAGCACTTCGTCTGATTGACTTTATCGAAGTAGGTATGTTAATGGCCCGTGACGCTTTGAACCGTGAAGAATCTTGCGGTGGCCACTTCCGTACAGAATACCAGACTCCGGAAGGCGAAGCACTGCGTGACGATAAGAACTTCTCTTACGTATCCTGCTGGAAATACACCGGTGAAGATTCAGAACCGGAATTGATCAAAGAAGATTTGAACTATCAGTTTGTGAAAGTTCAGACTCGTAACTACAAGTCATAAAATTTAGTCTTTAAGTTGATTAGTTTTTAAGTTATTTAGAAGATGGGAAATCATAAAGAGTTGGTAGTCTGGCAAAAAAGCATAACACTGGTTAAGCTTGTATATCAGCAAACCGGTTCTTTTCCCTCCGACGAAAGATTTGGGTTAACTAATCAAATGCGCAGATGTTCAGTATCTATACCATCAAATATTGCAGAAGGATTCGGCAGAGGAAGTGATAAAGAATTAACCCAATTCTTACGAATTTCATTAGGATCCTCATCCGAACTGGATACTCAATTGATCCTATCAAAAGAGCTACATTATATGGATGAAAAAAGATACAACGAGCTATCGGCTTTAAATGAAGAAGTAGCCAAAATGCTTTCATCACTTATTTACCGCAGAGTAAATGGTTTAGATAGCAACTTAAAAACTAATAAACTAACAAACTTATAAACTTAAGTACAATGGATAAAAATATATCATTCACGCTAAAAGTATGGCGTCAGAAAAGCCCTAAAGCTAAAGGTGCTTTTGAAACATACCAAATGAAAGATATCCCGGGTGACACATCGTTCCTCGAAATGTTGGATATTCTGAACGAACAAATTATTAACGACGGTGGCGAACCAATCGTATTCGACCATGACTGCCGCGAAGGTATCTGTGGTATGTGCTCTCTGTACATCAACGGACACCCACACGGACCTGCAACAGGTGCTACTACCTGCCAGATGTACATGCGTCGTTTCAAAGACGGTGACACAATCACTGTTGAACCATGGCGTTCTGCCGGTTTCCCGGTCATTCGCGACTTAATGGTAGACCGTTCCGCTTATGACAAGATCATGCAGGCCGGTGGTTACGTAAGCATAAACACAGGTGCTCCTCAGGATGCCAACGCTATCCTTATCTCTAAGGACATCGCTGACGAAGCTATGGATGCTGCTGCATGTATCGGTTGTGGTGCTTGTGTAGCTGCTTGTAAGAATGGTTCGGCTATGTTGTTCGTTTCAGCAAAGGTTAGCCAGTTGAATCTGCTTCCACAAGGTAAGGTAGAGGCTTCACGCCGTGCTAAGGCTATGTTGTCTAAGATGGATGAACTCGGATTCGGTAACTGTACAAACACTCGTGCTTGTGAGGCTGAATGTCCGAAAAACATCTCTATCAGTAACATTGCTCGTCTGAATCGTGATTTCATCCTTGCAAAACTGAAAGACTAAATACTTAGTATTTGATTAATAGCAGAAGAATCCCTCACCAATAATAGGTGGGGGATTTTTATTTCTTAATCCGAAAAGATTGATGATCTAAAAGAATTTGAACTGAGAATAGAAGTAATATACTTTCGTTATTACATAATAGAAGAATTTCTGCAAAATACAATCACAAAGAAACGCCTCTTTCTACAAAGAAATAGAAAACGAAAAAACATTTCATTTCACCTATTAGAGGCTGTTTCAGACAAAAACTTAACCAATTTTCTTAGGAATTAAGAAAATAAATAGAATATCACAAGCTTAATAATTATTAATACATTATATTTGCAAAAAGAAAAGAAGATGTATCACGTATTCAATGCATAAACAGCTAAATTACAGTGCATCTTTTTAGTTGCGCGAACAAATATTTGTGCCAGACTGAAACCGACCAATTTTCATCTCAAACTTCGGCACAGAGAAAGTCCCGCAACCTTTATTGCATATATATGTTATATTTGTGCTTTTTATGCGCAAATAGATTTTTTCGTATATATACAAATAAAGGGAGCGTGGGCTGACTCATTATTCGAAGGAAGGTTCTTGGTCGGACCGCAGTCTAGAATAATGTTTCGGTCACACGCTCTCGTTTTACAAAACAAGCGCCTTCCGAAATATTTGCATCCATTGTTATTATAGAGAGTATTAAAAAGAATTAATGTACACAAGAAGAGGAACAGTGAACAGTTACAAGAAAACAAAATACAGGCATGAAAGCTATTAATATAAAGCCCATTGCCACAAAAAATAACTCTGATTTAATAGTTAATAGAATTTTATCATCCCTTATGTAAGAGAGGATGCCGGCAGCTGATAAATCTTTATGAAAAGCACACGAGCGTGTGTGCAAACTGTCAGGCATCTATTTAGGCAGGGCGTCGCTGTGAAGCGATGCCCTTTTTGGGTATATTCCCTATAAGGAAATGCTATCATTCTTGTCCGGAACGTATGCTACGGGGAGATGCACCAAAGTTCTTCTTGCAAAAATTGGAAAAATGAGGTAGAGACTCAAAACCATATTGGTAACATATTTCAGATATAGTAGCCTGCGTATAACGAAGATCATAGATGATTCCCTCTTTACGACGCTTCATCATCCACTCATAGACGGGTTCATGAAATACAGAATTAAAAATACGTCGGAAAGTGGTTACAGTATATCCTCCTAACTGAGCGAAGTCTTCCACTGTTTTTACTTTAGCATGGTTTTCGAGAACAAAATATTGAAAACTGGTAGTATACTTAGACAACGGATGTACCAATGTAGATAACTCATAATCGGAATAATAAGAACTAAGAATAAAGGCCAGTTCTTTTCGCTTTAATGACAATAGCTCACGACAAATTTTTTCTTTAGACAAATAAGTAGCAGACCCCTCAAGAAAATGCAGCAACTCGGGTACGATCTTTAATGGGGAGAAAATCAGAGGCGGAGTTACCTTATGCATGACATGGTTATATCGTTCTTCACAAAATAGTTCAGGTTTATTAAAACTATAACACACACATTCGGCATCTGCCATGACAAGTATTTCCAGTTTTGAACCAATGGCCTGAAGAATAAACTCACCAGCATGTATCATCGTACCGGCGTACTCCTGACTATTAACAAGTATTTCACCTTTGAGTAAAAAAATGATGAGATTCTCCTCACACTTCTGAGCAGGCTTATGAAACCCTCTCGGATGAGAAGCATGAATAATAGCATTGTTCACTGCCTTAGGACATTCCAAACAGTTCATCGTTACTCCACAAGTGGGGGTACCGGACATAGTAGTATATATTATTTGTTTATGTTTCCCGCAAATGTACAAGAATATTTTAATAGACAAAGCATCCTACAAGAAAAATCCCCAAGGAAAGCAGTAAAAGTTTCACTTGAGGATTTTATTAATCATTATATGCTATCGGATACAGGTCGGTTTGTCTATTTTGAATCTCTTTCCGATATCCTTTCACATACTTGTGACCGGAATAATAGCTAATGTGCTTCTTGTTTCGTTGAAATAATAAACCAATGATTGGGATTAGACACCTTCGTGAATTTTATTTCCTGAGGATAAATATTATTATCAGCCTCAATAATGAACTCATTTTCACTCTCTTTAGTTAAGAAACTTATTATCGGTTCATATGATTTATAATAATACTGCGCGCTCATGGCATAACCCTTCCAAAGAATACGAATTCGATCATCAGTCCCTTCTACTACTTCATATTGAGTAGTATACACGCTTCCTATGTTCTCCTTACAAACAGCCAGAATAGCCTGAAGACTTGTTTCCGGCTCAAATGGATTGGTATATAAACCAAGATAGAAGTCATTAAAGGTAGTTGCAAAGTCATTATTCATGATATAAACCATACTATTCCACAACTGACGGAAGCGGGTACTACTACGCTTATTTGCAAAATACCATGTATCCGTTGTCTGATTAAAAATACGATTGATAGGCAAAGTGCCTATCTCAATTGTATTTTTATCATCTTTGAAAACAAGTTTTCTCTCTGCATCATCCCATTTGAGACTTTCTATGGTTGTACCTCCAATAGTTACAGGATTGGCACACTTCGCTCCATCCGCTGTGAGAATAAATGACATCAGCTTCGTTTCAACCTTGTCATTTACCGTATAAGACAGATTAAAACAGCGCGCAGATGAACTTTTGGCTAACATGCTTATCGACTCTCCATTGAGTAACATGTCCAGATACTTGGTATCCACCAACGATGCCATTTTATCTATGCCCGACAAATATTCGCTCCAGGAAATGTCCGACGACAGTTTACGCATCTCTATCCTTTGATTTGTTTTCTTACCTTTAAGTATGATCTGGCTGGAGTTATGCTCCATGATATAAAATTCATAATCACCTCCGAATCCGACTCCATCTGATTGCGGATCAGAGAATTTATGGAATATCTTATTATATGTGTCAAATGCCAATAATATCCCGTTTTCGTGTTTTAACGTATACATGCCGGATTCTTTCCGGGTATTATCTCCACTTACTGCTTTCTCTGCTGAAAACGTGGCCATGCCGTCCTCGTCAAACGACACAATCAACTGATATCCTCCATATAAAGAGGTATCCGGAAAATATTCCATTATCCATCCATTTTCTGCTCCCTGGAGATCTTTACGGCATGCTTCTTCCTCCTCCGTAAGGCGTTCATTTGAATTTCCACTATAGATCTCCTTTTCCTCTCCTGTACATGCAACTAAAAAGAGAAAAGGTATACTAATCAAAATAAATAATATCTTTTTCATATTCGGTATGATTTTCAAAGTGAATCAATTTCTGTAGAACGTTTTGCAATCACTGTTCTCAATTTATCTATATCGATATTCCAGGCACTTTTCAACCATTCACGAGCTATTTTCAGTTTAGAGAGAATAATTGTTTTTCCATTGCCGGTACCGGTTGCTTGTTTGTCCGGCAATTCTTCTTTGGCCTCTTCATCTGTGAACGTGGCTTGCCGAAGAATCTCGTTCCAATCTGCATCCGTACGGGTTAAAAAATTGGCAATAACTTCTACAAAGTCCTCCCGAGCCTCACTACTGGCATAATTGCTCACAAAGCCCATACGGTGAGCCTGTTCGTTTGTACGGTTCATCCAGCCCGTAGGAGAATAATTATCGACAGATATTTCATTAAACTCGATCGGATAATTTTTTGTCTGATGCAGAATGTGTGCAAACTCGTGGTGCATAGTTCGGAAGTAGTATAGATTTAATAGCTCGATATTGGTTTTATCAAGAGAATTAATTTTATAGAGGGTAACTTTTATTCCTTTATCGGCAGTACCCAGCACTTCTGTCTTAGAATCCGGATTAACGGCCGACGATCCAATCAAATTGATGATACGCGGACCATATTGTTTCATAAATATTTCTCCGCATACCTCGTCATAAGCCCCCAACCAAAGATGTTTGATGAGTTTAGCCATTTCTTTGGATTTCTCCAGTTCTGCAGGAACCAGATTGTAACTCATATCGCTTTCAATGTCTTCAAACCGGTACTTCAAGTCAATATTGTATGGCTTTATATAGTTATCCAACAACCAGCTATCAAATTCATTCCGTTCGACCTTTATCTTACCGAATGTGCTTTCATCCAAATCATCTTCTCCACAAGAAGTAAAAGTAGATATACTGATGAAAAACAAGAATGAATATAGAATTATATATTTAAAACTTCGCATCATATTTTTATTTCTTTTTATCATGTATTATAGCTGTTTTTATCTGGGATTTGGAGTTAGTCCCGCGCCAATCACATCTGTTGGTATCTGAATCGCTCTTCTCGGATCATCTACAGTTAATATATCATCACTACTACCACTTATATTGTGAGTAACTTCAATACCATAACGTTTGATGTCAAACCAGCGTAGACCTTCATGAATGGTTTCTATCCGACGCAAATGGAGGATACAATTCACAAAATTGAGTTGTTCACCATTTTCAATAGTGAACTTCGGATGTAGTTCCTTCTTTGTTTTTTCTGTAGCTTGGCTACCATAATATTGATTGACAGCCGAACGTGAAACCGTTACTCCGGAGGCATGTGTATCAAACCAAGCCTGTATATCAGCTACAGACTGAGTATATTCTTTCTGATAGATGTAAGCTTCAGCACGACAGAGCAATAACTCATCCGTCGTAAAAGCCGTAGTTACAATATGCGCTTGTCCGATACCCGCTACCTTATCAGTATATTCAAAGAATTCAATCTGCTTGGGAAATACCAATCCGTATTCTTGCGTACCGAACAGTTTGTCGAAATATTTAAGCGAGCGCTCATTTCCCCAGATACCTGCACTAAGTAAGGTTTCCAGCATTTTTGCAATAGGATGCCCATAACGTCGATACGTCTTATAAACCCCTGTCATACGAGCATAAGCCGATACAGCCGTTTGCAAAAGCAGGTTACTGTTCTCTTCTGCCTTAATATATTGATTCCCTATTTCAAAGTAAGATGAAAGCGAAGGATATGGAGAGTAATCCCGTAGCATATTTGCCGGAGAATTCCCCAATACCTTACTCGCATATTCTATTACTTTGTCATACTTTCTGTAATAAAGATAAAAACGGGCGGCAAAAGCATTGGCAGCTTTGGTGTTGAAATGATATTTTGGAATAGAATAAAGTTCATCGTTAATGAGTCCTATACCTTCTTCAATATCTTGCGCAATATCCTCATAAACTAATTTCACCGTCCCGCGGTCATAATTCTTGCTAACAATTGTCTCTCTTTCTTTTACGTAAGGTATTCCTAAATCTTTATCACTTGTTTGTTCATTATAAGCCTGACAGAAAATGTTAACCAGCATGAAATGACTGTATGCCCGACAAAGAAGGGCTTCTCCACGCTGCGCATTCAGTTCATCAGGATTATCCGACAAATCAATTGCCTCCAACGCCTGGTTGGCAACAGCAATCGCTCCGTAATATCCTTCCCATAAATGCGTCGGAGAATCTGCAATTTTCTGTGTAGAAGGTTGCCACCTGTAATACTCTTCCACTACTTGGTTCAAAGTACCATAGTTTATTCCATTGTCTTTAATATTATCCGACGAGGCTTCTCCTAACATACAGATAGCAACAGTAGGATAAGCCGATACCAATAAATCGGTAATATTATCTTCCGAATTCAGATTAGCCCTGTTGTCGGGTAATTTATCAAGATAGCTTTCGCATGAAGTACTTATCCATACAAAGGTTAATCCGATAAATACATTGATGATATGTCTTAGTTTCATATTCTATTTTTAATCTTGTTTTTATAATCCTAACCTGATAGTAAATGTGAATTGCCTGGGAACAGGAGTAGATACACCACCGGAACGGAAAAATTCAGGATCTTGCCCATTTAGCTTTGAATCGGCATATAGCAGAAAGAGATTGGTTGCCTGTATTTTGAACTGTAATTTGTTCAACCGGAAAAAGCTCAAAACCTTGGCCGGGAGATCATAGGACAAAGAAATTTCCTTTAACCGGATAAAACCGCCGTCAGCAATGCGTACATCTGAATAGTTGTAAGCATTATAAGCCATATTTAAATAAGCATACTGCTGATTCATGCGGTAACTTACAATAGTAGGTATATGGGTGGTATTTTCATCACCGGCTTTCATCCAACGATTCTTAAACTCTTTAGGCATGGCATCAAGATCAGAATAGGCACTGCTGAAAACCGGATCCAAACGAATTACATTTCCAAAAGAATAGGTAAGAAATACATTCAGTTTAAAGTTTTTATAAGTAAGGATATTACCAAAACTTCCGGTAATAGTAGGATCAGTAGGACCTTCATATTTTAAGAAACCCAACTTCTCATACTCTTGAAAATTCAGAGTGGAAATTGTTCTTTGACCATCCTGATTGATAAAAGTAGGAAGACCGTCTTCTGTCAATCCGGCAAAAGGTATAGAGAAAAGTGCCCTTACAGGATAACCTTCCCGTCCGAATCCATTTCCTGAGATCAGATCAAGTACGTTCGCATGTGATTTCAGATCCGTTATCTCATTCTTTGTCTTGGAGAAAATAAAATCGGTATTCCAACTGAAATCTTTCTTCTTTATATTCTGAGTGGAGAGAGTCAGTTCTATACCGGACGATCTCATGGAAGCTATATTGGCATATTTGGCAATTGTTCCACCGGCTCCCTGGGTATTGATTACTCCAATCAAGTCAAAATTATTACGCCGGTAATAATCTGCCGCAAGATTGATACGATTATGAAGGAAGCCTAAATCGACGCCTACGTTGAATTCGTGTTTCTTTTCATAGGTCAGTTCACTGTTCTCAAGTTCCGTAATGCGCATTCCCGACTCTGTGACACTGGCTGAAGGACGCCAAGGCGAATAACTGTTAAGGATCGTTTGCGAATTAGTCACGAAAGCAGGACCACGGTCGGCTGTCAAACTATAAGACGCTTTAAGTGTTGCATGCGACAGAACCGGATGTGAGAAATTAGAATAGAATTTTTCTTCGTGTACGTTCCACGCACCGGCAATATTCCATGTCGGTAACCAACGTGCCGAACGTGATTTACCTAAACGATTGGTACCTTCGTAACGTCCGGTTCCGGTTAATGTGTATTTACCTTTATAAGAGTAGGTACCCATAACGAAGAAAGCTACACTGCGAGTATTGGCAGCCTCATTAGTATAATAATTGGTATTTTCTTCTTTACCCTGTTTGAAAACATTGTAATCATAGAAAGGCGTACCGCCTTTATCATACTGATAACCCCAACCCCGGAACCAGCTCCGGGTACGGTCAATAGAACTGTTTTCAAAACCACCGAAAAAGTTCAGAATATGTGTGTTATTAATACTCGTATTGTAAGTAGCCGTTGCACGGATATCGATTCCCCTCATACTATAATCAGTACGAGTGTAGATACCACCTTCCGGGAGAATAGTAATGGGCAAAGAGTTTATCAGATCGGGATCAGTGTACAATAACGGATTACTATCTCGGATAGTGGCATCTCCCATAGCACGATATGATTCCGCCTGATTGGAATGGTCTTTGATATTATGTTCCTGTCCGGTAGTAGAATACTTAATAGCAGCCAATCCGCTTAATTCCAATCCCTTGACAGGTCTCCATTTGAGTTCTCCCTGAAATTTAAGATCTGCTACATTCAAATCGATATAGTTATTATCCAATTCATGCAGTATATTGAAATCGGCATAGTTACGGGTGTAGTACACCTCTTTGCCATTTTCATCTGTACATTGCAAAGTACGTGAGGTGTTCAGCGCATAGCTGTACGGGTTTATATCAAAGTCGCGTTTTACTTGTCCGTTTACCACATCCAGTTGTTGGCTTAATGTACCGGGGGCAACTTGCTTACGATACGAACCACTTCCTAAAATCAGAGCACTCAATTTGTCTGAAAGATTAAAAGAGGCATTCATATTGGCTGTATACCGGTTTACAGAACTGGCTTTCGTCCAACCGGGATCATTGTAAAGGCTTAATGAAGCATACATACGTGCTTTCTCCGACCCCGTTGAGATACTAACGGAATGTGTTTGGACAATATTCTGATTGAAAAGAATATTAAACCAATCTGTATTCCGCATTTCAGCTTTTTCCAGATATGCATAACGCGCTTCGAGTGTATTGTCCAGCTGATAAGAATCCGTATTGGGATCATATGTATTTATCATCTGATACATCTTACCGTAAACGCCGCTATTAGCAGCACGTGCTGTCTCTGAAAACAGTAGCCAGCCTTTATCTTCCATCTCTTTGTATACATCCATTTGTTCCTGAGAATTCATGATATTGAACTCTGAATAGTGTGGAACCATACGATACGTGAGTTCTCCGGTGTAATTAATACTGCTAAGACCTGCCTGTCCGCGTTTGGTTGTGATAACCACTACACCGGCCATTGCTCTGGCACCATATATGGAAGTTGCCGAGCCGTCTTTAAGAATTTGGAAACTCTCTATGTCGTCTGCACTCAGACCCGATATGGCCGAACTGATTAATGTCACTGCATCTCCCGATGAAAGGTCGTCAGTACTGACATCAACCGCATCCTCCATGATTACTCCGTCTACTACCCACAATGGTTTGGAATTACCATATATGGAAGTTGCACCACGTACCCGAATTTTGGGAGCCGTACCAAAAGTTCCTGAAACATTCTGTACAGATACCCCTGCCGAGCGTCCTTCCAACGAACGGCTTATATCCGGCATACCGTCTATACGGGCTTTGGATGCATCCACCTTATCGGCAGCTCCGGTAAACAAACGTTTATCTACTTTTGACATACCGGTTACTACTACTCCTTCAAGCATTTGAGCGTCCGATTCCATTGCAATTCTCAGATTGGGCTTTGCTTTCACTTCTTGGGGCTTTAACCCGACGTAGGTAATGTGAAGTTTGGCAGACAACGATATTCCTTTCAACAGGAATTTCCCGTCAATATCTGTGATAGTGCCTTGTTGAGTACCCTTTACCTGTACATTAGCTCCTATGACAGGCTCACCATCTTCTGCATAGACGACAATTCCACTCACATCAGTGTTTTGTGCCTGTATCCATTCTGTACATGCCAAAAACATACATAAATAAAACAGCAACAATGATTTTTTACTCATATAATAACTTTTTCTTTAGTGGAAATTTAAAAAAGGGATGTATTTGATGTAAACACATCCCTTTTTGTAGAAACATAACATTAGTTATTTAACCAGAAATTTACTGGTCTTCGTAGCCAACCTGGAAGTTAGAGAGAGAATATATATACCTTTTTCATAGGAATCCAGTTCTATTTTACTTGTATTCCCGGTGTTGAGTATTAATTGCCCGTTTCCGTTATAGATACGAATAATTTGGTAGTCTCCAATCAGACAAAGAGTACGGCCACTTATGTAATATCCGTTGTCCTCTGTCTCTACGTTTTGTACACCTACGTTCGGATCGTTTCCTGTCTTCTCAATCTTTGTAGAGTAGAGGTTGAAAGCTTGTGTACTAACGGGAGATTCAACCATATAACCGAAATAATAAAGCCCATCGGCCGGAACAGTTATACTACCGCTTGCTGTGGCCCTGTCACCGGAATTGTCATCACCGCTTGCTACTAATGTGGTGAAAGCATCCGGCATGTCTTTATCAGCCATATAAAGTCTTACATACTGTTCCGTGCTTTCAGGAGCAGTTGATTTAATGATAATACTATAATCAAAAGTAGCTTTGACAATGTCACCTTTCTTCAGGCTTATTACCGGAGCAACATAAGCACCCGGACATGGTTTATATGTCAAACCAGTATGAGCATCATCTCTGGTGACCTGGGTTTTCATAAATGTTTCATTATTTACCTTTGCAACTGTCCATTGTTCAAAATGGCTCACTGAAGGATAATAATGATACCATTCACTTTCCTTGTTGGCAAAATCTGCAATATACGGCTCTGTTTCTATGCTTAATCCGGTAGTAACAGGATTTTTGATTGTGAAGTAATCCATAAAGAGAGAGCTGCTTAATGTAGCAGTTGATGTACATTTCACCCCGATATAGTAATGCCCATTGGCAGGAATAGTGATTTGCTTCACTACTTTTTGATATTCTCTTCCCTGGACTAATGCCTTTTCGGCTTTGTATATGGACATTGTCATAGCTTCTGTTGTAGGAGCTTCACCTAAAAATACTTCAAAATCTTGTCCGTTCTTTTCAGGAGTAGATGTTCCGCTAATGTTTAAGTAAGTACGATAGAAGAACCCGAAGTCATACGTTCCGGCAGGAATTTCGATACAGCCGGAGAATACCCAGTCGCCATCACCGGATGCAGTACCGGCATGGCGGATTCCTCCTGTTCCGGAATAGGCCGAATTGGCTGCTGTAAAGTTGTTGCCTGTTGCCCAACCACCATTGAATATCCATTGAGAACGTTCCAAGTCTGTTTCCAAATCCCCAACATAAGGAATGGTTGCCGCCTCATAATGGATTACACTGTTTGAGGAGAACATTTTGTTGTTAAAGGCATCACAATCAGATGTTTCCTTTACTTCTCCCAAGAAGAAGTAAGTACCCGGAGTCGAAATATCGGCTTTTTTCTGGAAAGTATATTCTATCGTAGCTCCCGGTTCTATGGTTCCTGTGTAGGTTTCGGAAACTGTCTGAACAGCTTTATCCGCCTCGCTTCCGTCTTTATAGACAAAAAAACTTAAAGGAACATTCGATATTGCTTTGGCACCATGATTCATAAACGACACAATGATGTCAGCATTTGTCAGATAGAACCCGTCTTTCGCAGAAGAACCAACCGCGTTGATGGCCATATCGTTGTCTTGATCCAAGCGTACATCATCCAGGATAATATCACGTCCGCTACCATCGTTATAAAATGCCAGATAATAATTACCAGCTTCCTCTATATCGAGCAACACATATCCTTGCTTATAGTATTTAACATTATCAATAGGAAGTGTAGCCAAAGGTGTTCCTTCCTTGAAGTCGCTATAAGAATCGGTCTTACCTAAGTATACTTTCAGATTGGAAACACCGCTGGCATATAATGTAGCATAATAGAAAGAGAGGCGTACTTTACCTTTAGGCATCGTGACGGCTGGTGAAATCAACCAATCGTTATGAGTGATTCCACTGAAAGAGTTGATATATGCTGCATACTGTCCTTCTTTGGCAAAAGTAGCTCCTCCGCTGGTAACCTGTGTTACCTCCCAATACACATTATCCTTTTCGGGATTGTAACAGATCCAGTTTTTCCAATTTTCTTCCGGTTCAAAGCCCATTTTGTACGGGAATCCTGCTGCTTCATACACTTGTACTGTGGCAGCTGTTTCGTCATTACCCTTGTCACCGTCTTCTGCCAGTGCACTCCATACTTTTAGTTCATTAGCTCCCAGTTGACTAAAGTCAGCTTTCGTTTCAAAGGTATAATCTATTTTCTGACCTACGGATAGTGCCGCAATCACGCCGTCTATTACCACCCCATCATTCAACCGGTAATGAACAGGAATATTTTGCAAATCATCTTTACCGATGTTCATAAACGTAGCCGTAACGGTAACCGAATTGTTTTTCATCATGGCATTGGCATAAGGAGAAACGATTTTCTGCGCAACTACATCATTATAGGGATCACAGATTTCTATATTGCGCATCAATAGTTGTGAACCGGCAACGCTTGCTGTGAGTCCAAGAGAATATTTACCCAGTTCATTTACATCAATCGTAAAACCTCCTTTTACCCATTCATACGGCGAAGCCAGCAGTCGCGCTGATGTACCTGTCGGTTCATACTTACTGTAATCGAAATTACCAAGAGAAGCAGTTACCGTGAAACTTTCCCCACACTGGTATTCAAAATTGATACGTACCTTTCCTTGGGGTAACGTAATACAATTACTTGCCAAAATAGCAGATTGCCCCATGTATGGAGAGTATAACCAGCAGTTTTGTACATTTTCCTCATCAGCCCCAAGCCATTTCCAATAAGCGTTCCGTCTACCTTCGGTTGCTGAACTGCGGAGATTTTCCTGTGCATTTTCTATTGTCATCTTATATGGATACTCCATAGAGGTAGTAATAACAACAGTAGCAGACAATGTATCATTAAATAGATTGGCATCGTTAGAAGCTTCTACCCACGTTTTAATAGTATAAACACTGTCTATATTTTGACGTGGCTCTGTAAATTTTATCTTTTCTGTGAATGAGCATTGCTTTTCTTCACCACTGCTCAATGCTTCATTTATATTTTGTATGACAATCGGATTCTTATCAACTTGATAGCATAGTTTATAAGCAGGTGAAGCTGCTCCCGTATTTTTTACCGTCACCTTCAATGCTTGTTCCAGCCTGCAGCCATTCTCGATTCCATCAATAGAAGAGAGAGCTACATCAGGAGATGGGGTTTGAGTCATCTTAATATTATCCAGATAAAGCTTGTTGGCTAAGAAACTACCTGTCGCATTCAGAGCATGTCCGAAATCCCAAAATGCAATATATACTTTCTGGCCTGCATACTTACTCATATCAATCGTATAATTGCCCCATGGCAAAACTCCTTTAGGAATAATGCTGAAAACGGTCTCTTTGAAACTGACCGAATCATTACCAGCGGTGGAGACCAGTACCTTTAGTTCGTAGGGGTTAACGTCTTTAAGACCGTTATACGCACCGTTGGCTCCCAACATGAAACTCAAGTATTCATTGTTTCCTACTGTGATTTGCGGTGTAATTAGCCAATTGCTTGTCCATAATGCAGAGAGACCTGCACCTGAACTTGTAGACTGAGCAGCTTTTCCACCTTTATAACCGGTCACAAAGGTATTAATGTCCTTGTTATTCACCTGTTCCCATTTAGGGTAGCTGAGCAGGGAATATTCAATACAACGTGTTTCCCAACCTTTCGGTGGAAATTGATCACCCTCAAAATCCTCGTTCAACGATTGTGCGTACGTCGTGGCGACAACAATCAAAAGGAGATGCACAAATAGTAATACTTTTTTCATTTGAATTGTATTTGGAGATTAATAATTGTTATTTGACACACAGAAGCGCCATCTAACTTTCACGATAACAAAAAAGAAGATTTTTGATTTATTATCATAATATAATTCCCTGCATTGACTACTTTACTATTTCAAATCAAAAATAATGTACTACTGCATACTATATTATTTAACTGATAAACAAACTATTGCATTTCCTTTGTAAAACCTTCTTTTTTTGCTTTTTGTGAGAAAAAGCAACTATAACTTTAAAAAGAGCACGTCAAAATTGGTTAATATATAGCATATTATTATCTTTGTAATGGATATAAAATCAATTAGCATAATGCATAAGATTCTTATAATCGCTTTATCCATACTATGTATCGTTGAAAAGGTTTTTTCACAATCACCTATTCCTGCTAAAGGAATTGAGAATATATTAAACCAATCGAGAGAGTATGTTTCACAGCCTTATTTCACCGATACGATACTGGTAAAAAGAATCGATTCTTTAATGCATAGTCCATACTCGGGAGAGGAAACTTTTAAAACGGTATTTCAGGTAGGATTGTCATTGTGCAATATAAACCGCAAAGAAGAAGCTGTAAAGTATCTGAGCTATTGTTTATCGGTGATAAAAGACGTATTTCCTGAGATACCCCGTAATTCACTTCCTACTTACATCCATATTATGAATCAGACAGGACTTTCTTATAATTATATGAGATTGACCGATCTGGCAATGAACTACTACACGAAAGCATTGGACATCGCCCAAAAAAATAACCTGAATGAAGAGGAGGCAATACTTTGTAATAATATTGCTTCTATATTTCAGACTCAAAAGAAATATGACGAATCGGATTCTTTATTCAAAAGAGCTATTATTATCAACGAAGAACTAAAAGTTCCTCAAAGACTGTTTGTTAATTACAATAACCTCTCTGTGAACTATGCCCATAAAAAAGATTATAATAAAGCACTTGAATATGCTTTCTTAGCTGTACATCAGCTGGATGCTACCAGAGATTCCGATATGATCATACTGATGCAACGAAACATTGGCTCTATCTATTTGAAACAGAAAGAGCCCCGGATGGCATTGCAGTTGTTGAAGCAGGTAGAGGATTATCAGTTGAAGCATCATCAGGAATACTATTTGACAGGAACTTATCTGATAATGACCAATGTATATAATTTATTGGAACAAAAAGAGATGGTTAGTAGCTATTTGAAGAAAGCGCTCGCCCTGTCTGATGAATATAATAATGTATATGATAAAAAGGTATTGCTTGCCGAACTTTCTAAGTATTATGCAAATATAGGACAACATCGAACGGCTTTTGAAATGTTAAAACAGTCTATGGCATTAAAAGACTCCCTATATAACTCGGAAGAGGAAGAAAGAACGAGAAACTTATCGGGTGCTTATGATGAGGAACGCATGCTACAGGAAAAGTTGATTCGGATAGAGAACAACCACGCAGTTGTGATGCAGAAGGTATATATAATGGTGTTTTCCGGAGTAATACTTTTGGTTGTTATAGCCGTATGTACGATTTATTGGCTCAAAAAGCAGAAGAAAAAGACGAGAAGAGCATTGTGTGATTACGCCCGGCAGAAACGCGATCAGATGGAGCGGCAAGAGGGAAAAATAATCTCTTTGCTGAATAACCTGGAACAGCTGAAGTTAGAATTGGAACAAAATGAACGCAAACAGATGTCCTACTCATTACAAGACACTAAGAACAAAGAGTTCATCGCACAACTAACCGATCGCCTGAAGCAATTGTTATTGGACATGAATCCTAAAGAAACACAAGTAAAAAAACAGATACGTGATATTATTTCGCAACTAAACCAGATTGACAGTAACAATATATTGCAAGATTTCCGGGATTCATTTGAAAGTATTCATCATCATTTCTATGAGAACTTAAACGAAGAATATCCTACTATTACAATGAAAGAAATGCGCTTGTGTGCCTTGTTACGATTAGGCTTGTCCACAAAGGAAATTGCCGATATTACTTTCAAAGAGGTACGAAGTGTAGAGTCTGCACGCAACCGCCTACGTAAAAAACTGCAAATCTCCCAAACGGAAGACTTGCAGAAGTTTTTGATGAATTTTTAAGCTATACACTTATTGGAATCTGACTATTCTACGGTAGCACCACCTTCACCTTTTATCCAGTTGGTGACTGTGGCACTGGAAGAAATTTCTTTCCGCATGAAAGTCAATGTAATATCATAAGATATGCCTGCCCGAAATTCATTGCCAGTGGTTGAAGTTACTTTAGATACATTCAACTCTCCATGATTAGTGACAACTGTAAGGCTTAATTCAGCATCACCTGTAATTGGAGCAATCATTACAGACCCTCCTGCCCTTACCGCCTTATCCTTAGGGATGGGTACTCCATTCCCGGCAGTTGCATTTAAAGCATAAAGATTCTGAGTTTCGCTTACTGTTAATGTTCTACTCTTCAAATCGAATCCTACAGGTAGTTGAATACCGTTCAATTGAATCACACGGACATCATCCATATCATCTTCGGGTATGCTTTCGCCTTTTTGTATATAAAAAGTAAGCTGCGTAAGTGCATGGCTGAATGCCAGCGAAGGAGCAGCACTACTTTTGGTACCGAAAATTTCGTTAGAAACCAGTACATCTGTACTTCCGTCTGCCTCAATCTTACCAAAGGTATAAAGCTGTCCGGTAACCTTTCCAATGGGAGAGAATGCCTTCATAAAGGTTTTACCACCATCGGCAAGGTAATACTGTTCGTTTTTGAGAACAACAGCGGAACCTTTTGTCGGAGAAGCAATGATAGATTCCTTGGTATCGGTAGACCAGGAAGGAGAGGCATCGCTATAGGTGGTAGCATCTGAAGTAGTTTCCCAACCTAAAATAGTTGCAGAAAAGGGGGCGTTCTCACCAATTGCTGCACGTGACTGGGTTATCGTTCTTTGCACTTCTGCGCTAAGATGAATTTCTTTAGGGTAGGAATGAGACATAGCACTATCAGTCTCTGTATCTATGATTGTACAGCTTGCTAATAGTGCTATGATGGATATTAAGAAGGGGGTCTTAATCATTCGATAATTATCCAACAGTACCAGAACCAGAACCGGTAGCCCATTCAGTAACAGAAGCACTAGTAGAAATCTCATCTCTAAATGTAAGAGTTACAGTATATGCAACGCCTTTACCATCAGCATGTTCCGCTACTGAAGATAGAGTTACCTCAACACTGGAATATGTTTTCTTATTTGTTACCACCTTAATATTAAATTTTCCACTAATAGGTTTTACCATTACAGCAGTACTAGCTGTTTCTTCAGTAGTAGTAATAGCATCGGTGAAAATAATAGGTACCTCCACCTCTTGTGCTGTCCCAAAAAGAACTTCATTAGTACCAAGATTTATCTTTTCCGGAACACTCATACCCAATAAATGAATAGAGGTCAATTTTACATCATTTGCTAATCCAACTCCGGCCTTTACTTTAAAAATCAATTTCGTTAATGGATGGGCAAAGGTCAAAGCACCAGCAGGTGTCGTTTTATCACCATATACGGCAGCAGTAGTCATCAAAATATCGACTGAACCATCTTTTTTATCTAAAGCATAAGTAGAAGTTTGAGCTTCTTGAGTAGCAGTTGCTCCATCTACATAGAAAGCTTTCATATAAGTTTTATAGCCATCTTCTGTACTATAGTACTTTCCTGGTACAGTTATAGAAGGTGTATTACCAGAAGTGTTTATATCACTGGACGTTGCATTCCATGAGGGTTCTGTTGCGAATTCAGTCATTTCAGTATTACTTTCCCAGCCTAATACAATAGCTTTAAATTTGTTACCATCTTCTATAGCAGCCCGCGTTACCCCAGTTGTTGTTTCCACTCCTGCGCTCAATTGAATCGCTACCGGTTCCCCATTATCAACTACATCAATGCCCTCTACTTCTGTGTTTGAACAACTTGCCATCATTCCCAATGCCAATGCTGAAAAGATAAATGTCTTCATACTTTTTGTCTTTAAAAGTTTATATTATTGTTTTATTTGTTTCTTATATCACACTACCATTTCCTGTTTCTATCACCCAGCTAACTACTGTAGCAGTCATACCTATTTTCAATAAGTTGAATGTCACCTCTGCAGGTGCTTCGGTTTGTACTTCTTTTATAACCTGAGTGATATCTGTCGTTATTGTTTCTTTTTCTTCATTCTCATATGTAAAACTCATTTCCAAGATAGTCTTTCCTTCTACACCAGCTCTTGTAGTACTGATTTCATGCAGGAGAGGCAATAACATTTTTCCTTCAAAACAGACTCTGTCTTCCTTGTATACCGGTATCAAATCATGGTAGTACTCGGAAGTAGAGTAAGCAGCAGTTTCCATAGTGAACAACTTCAACGAATTGATCATCCCGATAAGATGTGCCTCAGCCTGTTTCACTTTCTTACTTGTTGGCATCTCAAAACAGGCTTTCAATACCAAAGGATGAGGTGAGAGCACTACTAACGGCCCGTTCGTCTCGGTGACATTAAATTCTGCCACAGAAGAAAACATCATTTCCGGATGCATTACATCACCATTCACTCCCGGCTCTAATAACTCTATCGCTGCATCTTCCGCCACATCCATATTACTGAACTTCACATTGGGATCTGCTTTGTTCATACTAAGCAACAGCAGCTTATATTTACCAGGCAACAAATCATTGATATAAACATCATCGCCAACTTCTCTTGAAAAAGGTTTCAAAGAACGACTTTCCGGATAAAACACCAACCATTCTCCTTCCGGCTTACTATATTTCCCCCAATTGACTTTGACATGAACCGTACCATCGGGTACTCTCTCAACGTCATCCTCAATAGGACGAAAAGAACAAGATGAAAGCAACAGGATTATTCCTTCACACAGTACAAAACACAGCACTTTCCATGAAGAAGATTTTCTTACTTTTTCCATCTTCTGTTTCTTTTGATACAACAAATATAGAAGATGAAAATAAACTAAAACAATACTTAGATAACTATTTTAGGGCACTGGAAGGGTTCGTGAAACGATTGGAAGTTTTTTGCAAGTTTGGGACTTTTCTATTCGCGAAACTTCTATCGTTTTACACTAATAAGCCACACTAAAGAGCATTTAACTTTTGTAGGTCCGATGTAAACAATACGGCGTGTGTCTTTCCAGGTTAGTTCTCCCTGGTCCGAAAGGTAGGTGTGAAAGTCAGTAGTCAGACAGCCTACCCCCAAGCTGAACTCCAACGAAAAATGGCGGCCTATGCGCCGGGTATATCCATAACTAAGACCGCCGGCAGCATAATACTTTCCCCGATAACCTGTTGTTTCGCCAAACTGAAAGTCATAATTACCGCCTTCGGCGTACAATCCGAAGAAATGGCCGATCAAGGGATCACGCGTGCGACGATTGCCCAACCAGCAACGTCCTTCAATGCCACCGGATACTAACTGATAGCAGAAATTACGCTCATTATTCAACCACCAGGGGCATTTGTATTCGGCATTCACTGACCAACGACGTCCCAAGGGTATCTCCAACTCAAGATTCGGGGCTAAAGCAATGTCATAAAGCAGATTGTTTTTGAATGCGAGAATCGTCTTTCGCCGCTTCGGAGTAATAAAAACCGGTCCGGCGTCCTCCGGTTCTATAGATTCTGTCAGAAGAGCCGGAGACTGTTGTCCGACAGTCGATGCAAAGCCGGATACAGGTTCTACCCCGTTCAACGGAGCTACCAAATCGGCATAATTCCAGCTCACCTGTATCTCCGTCCGGTGTAAGCGAGGTAAAAGCGATTCCTGAATATACGTATAGGGTTTCTGGCCGTTAAGATATTGCAAAAGCTTTTCACACTTTGCCGGATCATAATGATGATAATCTATCAGACGCAACACATCTTCCTGATCAGGAACTCCCGGATCGGACGCTATCAAAGTACGCCAATCCATCCAATCTGTCTCTTTACGACAGAGCACAAACTTAGTATGCAGACGGGGATAACGTTCGTTTATATAATCTCTCACTGCCTCGGCACGCCGTGCAGCCAACCAGGCATTGAATTTCAGACTGCCTTCCGGCACTATCAATGAAGTTATTATCAAAGAATCGGGATGTGCCGTTTCCAAAGAATCGGCCAAAAGAGCATCAAGGGTAGCAATCGTTTCACTATTATCCAGATAATCCGGATCTATCTCATCTTGATTGAAAGAGAAATAAATATAGCTACTTCTTACCGTATCCTTCTTTACAATAGGACGAGTGCCCTGAGCATAGTTTGCCCCGGGTATCATAAGAAGTAATCCTAAAATAGATATGATGCAGATACGGCTTTTCATAACAACACATTAAACAGGTAGCAAATATAGAAAAGAGATTCCAGAATAAAGCAGAATCAATACTAAATCTGAGAAAGAATGTCTCATACAGTGAAATGATTGACAGATATTTGCAACTCCGGAGTACTTCCCACACGGGGAGATATGACAGGCGATGCTGATTATTGCAATGCAGGTCAGCACTCATTTTCACAGCAGGCAGAGGGATGGCAGCAACAATCGTCGTCCATTCTACGAAAATCCGCATAAGCCCGTGTTTCATCTGATGATAACAGCATTTGTCATTACTGCCTCTGCCTTCCCCGGTATGGATAAAACCTTATCTCGTAGAGTAACGTATGGTTCTCCGGTATGCAACGTTGTTTTACATGTACATGTTTCACTGCTCCACATGCACATGTCGTACTGCTCCACATGTGCATGTCGTACTGCTTTACATGTACATGTAAAACACAGTTGCATACTGACCAACAGGGCCGACGCATTAAATAAATTACTATTGCATATGTACTTTTCTTATTGTTATT
>OBVF01000043.1_pt1 | contig 102624 bp, 58 predicted proteins | sample 1476041 | NCBI WGS metagenome assembly OBVF01 (sample SAMEA2579983, study PRJEB22360) | human gut metagenome
GAAGATATCACCCCAAACCTCATGGTTTTCCTGATCGAATATGATACTATTATCAGCATTCAGATAGGTGCAAAAGTCGCGCAAAAAGGTTTCCAGAAATACCATATATATTTTACGTTGTTTGCAAAACCTAAAGGTTGTTTTACCAAGATATTTAAGAAAGATTCCTTTTAGGGGAGACATTTTGCCATCAGTAAATACCACCGCAAAAGTTTTATTCTCAATATCAACATCAAATTTATCTCTCTTTTTTTAATATTAACGAGCCTCCAGGTTGGCTCAGCCATAGAAATATCATTCTTATTGAAATTATGAGCTAATGGTTCACAAATGCCACATCTATCCGGAAGAATTATTCCATCATTATAACTAATTAAAAACTCAACGACTTTCTTTGAATACTCGTTGGTAATAGTATCCCAAACCGAATCAAAAAAATATCATACTCTTTTTCTGTAAAAGTCCAGTCTTTTATAAACTCTGCAAATCTTGGATCTGTAAAATCCTCTCTTGTTTTAATCTGAAGACAAATATTTTTGTAATCAAAATTCCCCATAACTTATTAATTTTATTGTGGTTTAATATCACTTCTTCTTATAATTTCTTTAGTTGGTATATTACCAGATGCATGAATCCTTTTTCCTGTTATTATCGTGAAATCTTTACCAGCACCTGCAGCAATTCAACACAGAATTATGCTTCATCAATATTTAAAGCTTGTTCACCCTAGATATATAATAATAGAAAAAAACGATAAAAGTACTGTCTTCATGTCAGTAATTCACCTCTATCTCTGAGAAAAAAGTCACTGCCTCCCAGTTCTACTAATAACAGGGGAATCACTATAAACAGAAAATTTAAGAAATTTTCCTCTCCACTCTTGTTACAGCTCATTAGTTACTTTTAGAATAGATACCTCTATTGCACTTGTAGAAAAATCTACAAATGTTAATCTCGTATTCAGTCTGTGTTGTCCGAATATATTGTCTCTAAAATTAAGATAATATTTACTCTATCAATCTTAATACAATATTTTATTTATTATCCATTCGGCTTCTCTTGATTCTCGTTTCGCATAATATCCCATTTCCATAGAAATTATTTTCAACACGGAAGAATCTATATTAATAATTTCTTCTAAAGAAAGAACTCTATAATCGTCCTCATTTATATCAGTTTCCATTCCTGAAAATTCCCATGCTCCATCTTCTTCGTAATGGTATACATATAATATGGGACTATTTTTATTTAGAATATATTTTGTTGTAAAAACTGCTGTGTTCAAATTATTTACAAAATCTTTTTTACTCATTTTACCTGTTTCCTTTCTTTAAATTTTCTTCTTTTGAAAGAACTTGCATATTATAATTTTCATTTGATCCCCCTTTTGATCGTGGCTCAACATGATCTATCTCAGCTTGATTCATATCAGCATTCTTCCCCTTTATGCCCTTAGAAGGAGGATTCAATCTTCTACCATCTCCATCACTCCGTAATTCTCCACCATTTTGTTGCCTATTAGCTTCTAATATTCTCTTACGTTGAGATGGCGTTGTTTTCTTCCCTGGACCCGCATTTTTAGGATTTCGAATATCAATATATTTTCCAGCTTTTACAACATCAGATCCTTTATCAACAGCCTTTGCAACATCAACTGCTTTATCTATAGCACGAACACCTTTTATTGCAGCTCCCGCTCCACCCGGAATCACAGGTAAAGCAACAGCAGCGGCATCAAGCACTATCCCTACTCCATCAACAATTGCCCCAACAATATTACCACCTTGTACATTGCTAACAAAACTTTCAACACCGGTGACAAGGCTAAAAATATCCCATGCCGATTCTACATATTTCCCCGTCGGATCTTTATATCTCACCGGATTATTCAATGCATATGCATACGGACTCACCGAATAGTACTCCTCGCACAACGGGTCTACCTGATTAAAACGGTTCATGATGGCATACATTGTACGCGCGCCAAAGTAATATTCATCCAAGTAATTCGTACTCATGAATTCTTTGCCACCCAAACCAAACGGATAAGTGGTATAAGGCTTTCTATCCATTATGCCGGATGGATAATAACTGGGATATCCGAAAGTTTTTTTACTTCCGATCTCATATTCCCAAGTACAACCGATGTGGTCTTGACGGCATAATAATTTCTATAACCGTTGCGTTCATATAAATTCAAATAGCCATCCAAAGTGGTGACACGTCTCAATTTCCCGGCAGCATAATAGTAATCTTCGCTCCAATCATTGATTCCGGTGATATAGGGATCGGTGTTGCTTACCATTGTATCTAAAGGGGAGTTGGTTTAGTAGGGTAAGAACCATAAGAATCACGCACCTTGTGGCCAGTTAATGTCCTCTAAGTTTAAATTCTCCGCGCTCAAAATGTTCAATCACAGTAGGCGTTGTATAATTGATACCAAAATTATCTGGTCCAAAGTCATATTTTACTAAGAAATGTTTTTTGAAATCCCGATAGATTTTCATAGCCCACTTTACATACTCTTCATCTTTCTTGATAAAATTCCAAGCAGGTCTATCAAAATATTGTTTGGTAAAATAAAAGCGAGATGGAGGGAGTAATTGGTCTTTTGTGATTTTCCTAAAGTCAAATTGAATTATAAGTTCTTTATCACAGTTTGCATAGTATGTAAGTTCTCCTGCAGAATCTAAATGGCCATTATATTCAAATAGTCCAACCCATTTAGGTAAGGTTAAAAAGACTTGGCCATGGTTTGATATATATTCAGCATTAAGCTTCACTATGATATGATCTAAATCAGAACTATATGCTTTTACACATACAATATCACGTTCTTCTAACCATTGCTGTATACCAGATAATTCTTCTGGTAATACATAAAAATTAATTTGTGATGATAACATATTATATTTTTTTATTATAAGTATTATTCTAATTATAAGGCCTAAATATAGGCCGTTGCCCCGTTGCCTTTTCAATATCATCAAGGGCTCTTTTTTCTCGCGCAACCGGAGTACCGTTTTTGTTCTGACGCCCTACTTGTATATCTTTAACCTCACCAGTAGTAGGATTTATACCTCTTACATCCACAGCACGCCTACTTTTCTCCCCACCCAGAGTTTTAATAGTCTGTTCGGTTATAATCTCTTTAAAACCATCACTACTCAATTGTTTTATTGCTTCTGCAACTTTATCTTGATGTGCCTGACCTCCTCTTCTTCCAAATGGATTCGGAACAAATTTACCGACTTCTTCTCTGACTTCTGAGGTAACGGTTTTACGAACGATCTTTTCTACTGGTTTTTGTATAAAAACACGAGTAGAAACTGCTTCCATTTTTGCTCCGGGGATAAAATTAGAAAGCGCACCTTCATTATAACTGTTCCAGGCTGCCTCCATATTGCGGGCATTACTTACCCTATTTAAGGTGGGAGCGTTCACTGGCTGCGATTCAAGTAACCAGCCTAATACAATAGGAACAACTGGCCAAGGAAATCTCCCATCTGGATCTTTATATCTCACCGGATTATTCAATGCATATGCATACGGACTCACCGAATAGTACTCCTCGCACAACGGGTCTACCTGATTAAAACGGTTCATGATGGCATACATTGTACGCGCGCCAAAGTAATATTCATCCAAGTAATTCGTACTCATGAATTCTTTGCCACCCAAACCAAACGGATAAGTCGGGTAAGGTTTTAAATCCATTATACCTGATGGGTAATAGTTCGGATACATCAAAGCGTTCCTACTACCTACTTTGCGTTGCCATGTACAGCCAATGTGATCTTTAGTAGTGTAATACGTGGTATGATCCGGGGAATCATAAAAATTCAAATGACCATCCGATGTGGTGACCCGCCGGAGCTTTTTCGACTGATAATAATAGTCTTCACTCCAGTCATTAATTCCGGTAATATAGGGGTCAGTGTTGTTTACCACCGTATCTAAAGGGGTCGTCGGTTTAATAGGGTAAGAACCATAAGAATCACGCACCTTGCGGCCATCCGCCATATAGGAGAACGTGAGGAGATTTCCATCAGTGAAAGCAACTACCTCCGGGAGATTCAGGATATTATTCTTGATCTTTCCAATCCGATTATCAAGGTTCTTCACTAAATTACCATTGCTGTCGTAGAAATATTCAACATCAGCATTTTGGTCATCAAGATAACGAAGATTGTAATAACCAACAGAGCGCCTTTCATCGGTTGCAGACTGAATTTGATTACCATGATACTTAATAGCCAATTTAGTTGTGTAATCAGGGTAAAAGTCCTCAAAGACACGCTGGTAGGTAAGTAGGTTCCCCATTTTATCGTATGTAAAATTCTCCCCGTGTTCCGTCGGCCTACCGTCCATCTTATATCTGCGGGTACTCAGCAAACGATTGAGTCCGTCGTAAGTAAAACGAGCGACCGGAATTGTATTTACCGAATTTGACAGACAGGGAATATTCCCGTTATACAAAGGGGTTACCCCCTGCGGAAGATCTTCATTGTAGTAAATCTTCTCTCTCATGCCCGGTTCGTTGATCTCCGTAGGCCACCCCCTGACATTGTATTTATAACTAGCCGTATCAGCGTGATTGTGGATCAACTTCGTTTCTAAACGTCCTACCTCGTCATACCGATAATCTGCCATCAATACACGGGGATCACTGTCGAATGTATGATACAATTTTGATACACGCCCGGCAGGGTCATACTCATACTCATACGTGGTTACATGGCTGGCAACTCCTGTCGAGCCGGAAGCAGCGTCCGGATAAATACTTATATGTTCCTTACGAACAGAAACAGGCTGATCGGTAAAATTGTAATTAGTGAAGGTATAGTTCTTGAAACCAAAAGCGGAATTTGCCGTACGCTGCGCTTCACGACCCCGCCGGTCGTAATAGTAGGCGATGTAGTCCTTTTTAGAGGGATCATTCAATAGTGCGACAACCTGCCCGGTAAGTTTCCCGTACGAGGACTTTGGCGAGGACGCGAAAGAGGAATAATAACCCGGGCGGTTTTGAGAACCGATAAACTCACTAAAGATATTGGTATAGTCATAGTCGTCATAATAGTTAATAATCAGTGGGGTGCATCGGAGGCTGATTTGTGCTACCGAAGAATACCCGTAATTTTCCATAGGTGTTTGAGCCCCTGTATATCCAACAGATAGTACCTTATTCTGACAGAATGTTATCCAGTATTGGTGACTACTGGGTGATTTAAAAAATCCCCAGATAACCTGTCGCCCCAAGTGATCATATTGATAAGACTGCCACCGTTTTACCTCTCTGTCGTTGCCGTCTTGCTTAAGCACCATGCGGTCGGACTTGTCATAGACGTAGTAGATCGGTGCGCAGCCCGGAAGTTTCTTTTCGATACAACGGTCCCTCCCGTCATACCGGTATATGTATCCATACAATTGGATGGGTTCGCTCTGGCTGCAAAGCCAGTTCCCTACAGCGGTAAGTGCATCGGCGGCGGAAGGGGGGAGGACGACTCGTTTGCGCCCTCTGTCGTCATAAACGATATAGGTGTCATGGGTAACGGTTCCATTCATTTGGCGGGTTAAAACTAAACGTCCGGAAGCATCAGAAAAGGTGTAAGTGATGTGTCCATCCTCATCCGTGACTTGAGTGATGGTTAGCTCTCCGGGTGTATAATTGCCGGAACGGGTAAGCTTTATATCACCATCCAGCTCTTCCACCTGGTAATAGGAGCAGGACAGAACCCCTGATGCTTTGTTGACCAGGTAGGCATATTTCACTGCCTTCCCGTTCTCTTGCCAGGTCTGTCCGGGGCCATATGCTTCACGGACTCGGTTCAACTCGGAGTTTTCGTATACCGTGTAATGATAGGGATTGGCATCCGTATAAAAATCGGTATTCCCGGCGGGACGGGGAAGGAACTCCATCGTTTTCCGGAAAAAGCCATCATAGCCAATGGGAGTCTGCAGGTCTTTTCCTTGTGGGGTGGCACCTACTTCCAATGTTTCGTATTCCAGGCCGAAAGAGTCGTAGTATGTTACTGTCTCGCGTGAACGGCTACCGTCCTCCTCTGTCATCAGATGAGTTTGCACATAATGTTTGTGGTTGTTCTGAGCCTTTAGCAGAGAAGGCAGAGACAGGGATATGCACAAAAGTAGAAGTGTAAAATGAATGGTTCGATTCATGTTGATTTACTTTTATTGATTATATTTTTATACTATAGATGATAACCGGGAGTATTGTATGTGAATGTGGAAATAGTCTTTTCAACCCCATCTTCAAGGATATACGAACGAATAAGACGTCCCCAGTAATCATACTCAAAATAAGTATTTACCCCATCCGCGCCTCTGATGGAGGAGACTCCTATCAAGGGCCGGTAGGTATATAAAGTGCTATGCGGGAGGTTGGTGCCGGATAGGGCGAAGATATCGGGCTGGCCTTGTGCCTCCAACTGTGTAAGCCATGCCCGATCTTTATTGAGTGCGGAAAGTACTTTGTCAATGGAGGCGTTTTCTACCTTAAAGACAGGATACTGATTGTAATACGACCAAATATAACTGGTGTAAATTTTGCCATCGGAAGTGACCGAACTGATATTCCCAAAATCATTGTAGGTGTATTTGAGGCGATCTTCGTATTGGGATAATGTTGGGTTCCAAGCTTGAACGGTGTAAATATTGAGCCCCGAATACTTGTTTCGTAAAGAGGTCATATCTTTTCCACAAACGCGTTTATAAACCAACAGTTTATTGATCGCATTGCATGACAACAGGAAGTCTTGTCCCAAATTGTCTGTTATATTCTTCTTGGCCTCTTCAGGGTATATAAACTGTTCTATAATCTCACTGTTGCCCGTTCGGGTTCGGGTCCATAGTGGGTTTAAGTGGTTGGTTGCATAAAGAGTACCTCCATTTAAGTCTGAATCAAATCCATCGTATACATCACTACTGTCGGGATGATAAACATGCTCGCGAGTCAGGATGCTTGTCTCGCCTGTATCCGAAAAACGGGTAGTGCGTTCACGTTTCAAACGGGAAGCGCCTCGTTCTTTCATCCACGTATAGTCTTTATATAATTCTTGAGGGCGACTATCGTACTCCTGAACGTTGCAAACACGAGTCTTATAGGGCCGTCCAAAAACAACTGCGAAAGTATGATCATCCTCCTCTTTGAGTGGCTTTTGGTAAATGGAATATTCGTATTCGTGTTTTTCTACCAACGTATCTCCACTGTATATCTCTTTTTTAATAAGGTGCCCGTATCGTAAAGCGTCTTCGCCTCTGTCGGGATCAAAGGGCTTTGAAATATCCTGGCGAACTTGCCTTGGAGAGAAAGGATCCTGCGGAATGCCACCATACAAATCCCACTCAGGAGCACTGAAATGATAGTCTGTACGAATTTCTGCTCCACCGGCGATCACTCGTTCCCTCACATAAGGATAAATCACTGAATTGCCATTGCCGAACGAGATATTGGAAACAGGAGTCGCACCCCACGTGTGTGTGCGACAAAGATTTCTTTCACCGAGCTGGTCAATAGTCAGTCGCTCCTGTACCGTGCAATAATCTCGTTGAGTCACTGCTACCTTGGCTACACCAAGTCCGATACCGTCATTCCCGTATTTTCCTTCCGGAGCAGAAAGACCATACTGAAAATAACGAACTCTGGAAAGGCCACCATGCATATCGCTCTCTCTGATCATGCTTACCCGCAGTCCTCCTGCCAAATAGACTTTCTTTTGGTAATTTGCAGCACCGCTGAATACCTTTCCGTACCGATTGGCTTCATAACTGAAGTTTGTACGTACTCCCTCCGGTGAGAAGATATCGGTTAGGACACCTGTTTTCATATGGTATTCATTGCATTCGCGGGCACTATCTCCATAATGGAAGTAATAATCGTCGTTTACGTAATAACGGCCGTAGGGAATAAAGAGCCGGGTGCCGTTGTTTAATTCATGCTGACCATTATAATATCCCCAATGATCCATTGCCAAGCTGGATACAGGCTGAACATTATCAGGTTTATCATATAAAAAAGAGTATAAACGGCGCTCGGGATCTCTACCGGCAGTAACAGCGATTGAATCTAATTTTGTGAGTTCCGTGTATGCATTGTACCGGGAGATATAGAATTGAAATTTCCGGATAATACTTCCGTCTTTTGACTTGACTGTAATGGTACTTAGGTTGTCTTCCGGGTCCTGCTCAAATAAAACGATACCTCCGTCAAAGTCAATACGCGTTAGCTTGCGTTCGTCCACAAAGTCGGAATCGTAAGGGTTGAAAATCGCATATTCCCGTTCGCTGGGATAAGATGAATTGAGTATCTCGACTTTTCCATCTGTGATATTTCCATAATAGACCCGGCCTCTTTGCTTGATTAGTAGTCTATAGCCTCCATAATAATTAGAACGGGGCATAGGGGCATTCACACTGTCCGGACGACGTAAGAAAGTGTTCTCTTTTATTGGAAACCAAGTAGGATCAGATACAGAGCTTCTGCCGCTGCCAACATTATATTCCATTTTATCTTCCAATACAACATAATCGGAAGAATAGCTGGGGTTGATTCGCTTTCGCTGTAAACCACTGTAGTTGAATGATATACACGCTCTTGTCTGACGGGAATTAATGCTCTTACACAGCCAGCGGGTATTATAATTTCCGGTCTTTTCCGTATATCCGTCCATTTCTCCACCAAACTCATACCAGACACCATTTTCGTCCTCTATATCGACACCATTTTCGCCAATAAGTTCCCAACCGGAAATTTTTAGAGGCGTATACGGATAGATACCAAAGCCTGCATTGTACGGAGCATTGTTGTATCCCGTATATTTTACTCCTAAATAAAAAGTACCACTTCGGTTAGGTAATTTATAATAGAAATGATCGGGTTCGCTGTCACAATCCTTATCTTCAATTCGTCTGAAGAAGCGGGTTAGTTCATCGGAGTTACTGTTATTTTTGTTTTTAAGATATTCCAAGGTTCTGTATCCTCCGCGTTTTGCGTCATCCGGAATACCTTTGATTTCCCGCATGACGGAAGGCTCGGCATTTAATGTCCAGTTTGTACCCACCCAGCCGCTTAATTGATGGAGTTTAATTCCGGCAGAATGATAGGTCAAAGTGATAGGAAGCTCTAAATCGCCGGCTTTAATGGTATACAGCGGAATGGTGATATCGGCCAATCCTGTACTATGATTAACCGGATAGCAAATATATTTTTGTACAGCCGCCGCTTCCGGAGAGACAGGTGAAATCTGAGGTTGGGAGATTTTGATGGGATTATCGGCAGAGACTGTTTCGCAGAATCCTATACAGACGAACAATAAAAGAGTGGCGGTTTGATAAAGGCTTGATAAATTTTTCATAATAGTATTTGAATATAGTGGTCGGTACTCAGATTTTCTCGCCATAGACTTTGCCATTGACAATCAGACGTAATACATAGCGCTCTGATAGCAAAGAATCAATAGCGATGGACTCACGATATTGCCCCGGACGCAATGCTTTCTTCGGGTAAATAGCCAACAGTTCACCCTGAACAGTATATAAGGCCATCTCAACCTCGCAGGAAGTATTCAGCATATATTCTACAACCAGATTATTGCTTTCCTGATAGAATTTACATTTTCCCATCGCATCCTCTAATGAGAATGAGCCATTACGGGATCTATTCTTTCCCGACTGCCGTTGTGTAAGTGTCTCTTCACGCTTCTGCCGATTCTCCGTATCTTCATTCAATGTATAATATTGGTCAACCGGAGGATAGTAGAAAGCAGTCTGAAAATGAGGAATGGGAACACTGTGGCGGATTAGGGTGTTTTCCACTGTCTCTACTATCGGATAACGATAGCCTGAAGCGTACCAACTATAAGTATCGGTCTGTGTAACAAGTGTGTCTGTGTTGATGCGATATGAGATACTGTCCGGAGTGAACTGGCGTAACCACAAAGCGGAGTCTTCTGCCATTACGGATTCGTTGCTCAGGTTCAGATCTTGTACAAACCGTCGTTCTGTATGTATCCGTAATACATCAGGAATAGTATCTCCGGCTATGATCAGGGTTCCTGTTGCATCCACCGAAACGGTGGTTTTGCCCAATAGTTCCATGCCATAGGCATGTTGGTATTCACCGGTATAGCCAAAGTAACTTTCGAAGTGACTACCCAATTGTATGGGATATACGGCCAGAAGTTCAGGATGAATTGCTTTTTGGTAGGTTGATATATTTTCGACTTCGGTTTTCCATAGAGAATCTCCTGCCACACGATAAGTGTATCGGGTTCGATGTTCAGTGCCTGTCAATAGAGAATCATTGCCGGTATAGATCAGTTCATACTGTTCGTCTACAGGAGTCAGGTGGTCGAATTGCCATACTTTTCCCGTACCGCTTTCTCCCGGAGGAAGAAAGCGAATTTCCTGTTTATAGATTTTGTCACCTACCCGGGGGAGGGTGGTCGATTTGTGAAAGAGGGTTTGTGCATGTGAACCGAATAAGTAAAGGCAGAACAAACACATAAATAAAATCTTTTTCATGTGGGAATTATTAATTTTATATTCATAATCATATAAAAAAGGAAGAAAATCTATTAGCCGGAGATAGAGATCAGAAGGTCAATAGAAATAAGGTTATGAAAAATGTTATATTGCTGAAAATTAGATTGTTACAAAGGTGTACACTCTTGTATGACATAAGTGTACACTTTTGTTGTATAAGAATGTACACTTTTGCATGGTAATAATGTACATTCTTGCATATCTCTTGTCAAAACGCGTGTCGCAAGTCTTATTTGTGTTGTTTCACCATGCGGATAGTGCCGTCTTCGTTATGATATAACTTATCTGCGCAAATAGAACGTAACGCAGGATTGTTGGATAAGGATATCGTGTGATAGAAAGCAAACCACTCCCCTTTGTACTCTACGATAGAACCTTGATTGGTAAAGCAATCGGAAGGTTCCATATAGACACCCATGTATTTCCACGGTCCTAAAGGGTTGTCACTTATGGCATAACGCATACAGTTATAGCCTTTCATGCCGTCATTGTTATTGGGCTCGTGATTATCAGCATAAGAAAGATAATATTTTCCTTTATATTTATGTATCCACGTAGCTTCGTGGAAATCATCTAAACCTTCCATAATTTTCATCTTACCATCCAACTCCATCATATTGTCTTTCAGTTTGCCCCCTTTGCAAATGCCACCTCCACCGTTATATATATAAACTTGACCGTCGTCATCTGTGAACACGCAGGGATCTATCATGGGGTCCATTCCTTCGATGTATCCTTGAACTGTAAAGTTGGCAGCAGGTTCTTTACTGGTGGCTACTCCTATTTTCCAACTATTGTTTGTATACGTATCGCTGGGATGTGGGAAATAAAAATAATAGGTATCATTCTTATAAGCACAGTCCGGTGCCCACATGAACCCGCCTTCTTTACGTCCCCATGGCACTTGAGAAGCATTCAGTATTTCTCCATGATCTTTCCAGTGCACCATATCATCGGTAGAAAAAACATGATATCTGTCCATCAGGTCACAACCCTGAGGTGGATCTATGTCATGCGAGGCATAAACGTACAAGCGGCCGTCTGCCCAGACATGGGCAGATGGATCGGCTGTGTACATATGTCGAATAAAGGGATTGGGAGCCAGACAGTCGATCGTTACTTTCTCTTTCCCGATCGTTTTGTTTTCTGGTGACTTGCGAGAAGCCATGCATCCTACTAATAATAAAGTGCATATAGCATAAATATATTTTTTCATCATCATGTTGTCCGAAAATTAATGTTTGATTTTTTTTGATTTAATAATGCTTTCTCCTGAGATTAACCCATCCGAACTCACTTTTACTTTTATCTTTCCCGGTTTAAAAGTGGTACGTACAGCTACTCTCATAAGTCCTCCTTCTGCCTGTAATTCTGTATCTCCGGGGGCGTGATAGGATAAGTCTTTACCTTCGGTAACATAGAAATTATAGGAACCTTTGTATATACCTTCGCCTTCAACTTCAAATTTCAATAGATTATCAGCCCATGGACACCAATGCCCATCCTTATCTACCACTTTGGCTGTCACTATGAAAGCGTCGGAAGCATTTGCTTTCAAGATAAATTCTTCTCCGGTGGGTTTAGCCGCAGGCTTCTCGATTGTAACTTCTATGGCATAGGGCTTATCGGAAGATTCTATTTTCTCTGAACAAACAGGGTGTTTGTTCGTATCAAGACCTACGGCTTCTACGGTACCCGGTTCCCATTGGATATCTCTCCATGTACATTGGCGGGTTCTTTGATCTGGCTCAACAATACTGTACGACTTTTTATTGATAAATAGTTCGACGTAGGGACAGTTGCTCCAGGCATCAATATTTTGAATACCTGAATAGTTCCAGTGGCTTTGGAGTGCAACTCCCGGTTGCTGAGAATAGGGTACCCAGAGTGCTTTTTGGTAAATTCGGTACTTCAGTTTAGGAAAGCGGTTTCCATCCATTGCGCATGAACCCAGGCTCTTCTGATTTTTCATTCCATTCAGATAGATTGTATAACCTTCACCGTAAGTTTCTACCAGCATCCAGTCAATCCAACCGCAAGCTTGATTGTCCAGGTTATCTAAATAGTTTCGTATGTAATCCATTGAAAATTCCTTCTCGTTATTATAATCAAACCGTGCGATGCACCAACTCGGAAGTCCACTCCAGTTGGCACCATAAACCTCTGTGTTTAGTGACGGGCGGCCTTTTACTTTTTCATAACGATTGGTATAACCAATCACAATGGGCTCTTTCTCATCCCATTCAGGAGGATAACCGTCACGATTGAGAACCAGCCGGGGTTGTATATAATCCCATGCTTTCACTTCGCTGAGTGTATGTGATGGCAGGTATTTATCTCCATCGTATGCCAATCCGTTATTCGATTCCCAAATAACGACGGACGGATGATTACGGAAGGCTACAATCATTTCCCGGTCATACTCCCGTTTGTATGTTTTGGCCGGTTCATTCTTTAGTGACCATTCTCCGTCTCCACTGTTTACAATTAATAAAACCCCGTAAGCATCACAAGCTTTGAGTGCTTCTGTGAAAGGTGGCTGATGTCCTACACGCAATGTATTACCTCCGCACTGGGCAATAAGGGCAATGTCTTGCCATTGCAAAGCAGCGGGGATAGCAGCTCCTAATCCCGGATATATGTTTCTGCTTCCGAAGCCTCGTAAAATACATTTTTCTCCGTTCACGTAACAGTAATTTTCATCCCAGGTGATTTCTCTTATTCCAAATGGCTCGCTTTGGCTATCTGCTAATTTGCCGTTTACGTATACTTTATTCAATACCGTATATAGGTATGGAGTACCGGAGCAACCAATGGGATACCATAAATGAGGGTTCTGAATAGATTCTGTACGGTCAAACAACTGGGTTGTTCGGGCTGATACCTTTTGTTTGTCGGAGAAAGACAATACAGTGTGTCCTTGTTGATCCTGCAGATAAGTGCGCAACTCAATATCCTGCTCTTGATCTGTAGTGTTGTCAACGTTTACCTGGAAACGTATCGTTGCTTTTTGAGGTGTAGCCGATACTGTTCCCAAATAAGTACCCCATTTCTTTAATGGAGAATAGCGGTTGAATGGAATATGTATTTTATGCTTTTTGTGCATGTATATCGGGCAAACGATGCCACCCATAGCCTGTCCGAATCCTTCATTTGTACCAAACTCCGGCCAGGTAAAAAATGTGTTTTTAGCATTAGAGACTTTAATGGCTATCTGATTTTCCGTATTCCATTTTATGTATTTTGTGATGTTCACAACAAAGGGGAGGGCACTACCTACATGAGTGACTATACCCGGATGCTGTACTTGTGTGTTACCGGGGATGGCTTGTCCATTGATAAAGACAATAGCCGCGAAGTTTATTCCCTGAAATTCAAGGAAGATTTCTTTATCCCGGTCTTTTTTGCTGAAGCCTATTTTTTTTCTGTACCAGGCTTCTCCTCTCCAGCAACGTTCGCCTGTGCTGGCATTTAAGTAGGTATCGCGTTCATTGAAACAGTGAGGAATGCCGACCGATTCCCATTGATCGTCTTTAAATGCCAAACCTGCTATTTCCTGGTCTGAATAATTGTTTTCGACCGGATAAATGGCAAGTTCGCTGATACGCTTCGGTAACTCTTCATTCTTTTCGGACTGGCAACTTAGAATTGTCAGCCTGATGTATCGATAGGATGCCGAAACAGGGATGGAGAGGTAGGTATATGTTACCTTTTCAAAATAACCTACTGTATTGTTCACATTGGATATGTCACCTTCTTTGTGAAGGTCACATGCTCTTTTTACTGTACCTTCTGCCATTGGATACCAATCTTCGTTATTAAGGCTGGCTTCCATTTTCACAGTGGCAAATCGTGTCTGATCTCCTTTGAATATTAGTTTGAAGTTTTTAAGCTGTTTCTTTTCATGCAGATCGATGAATAGATGCTTTTCTGATGAATAATCTGCTCTCCATTCCGTATGAATATCATCGTCATTTATCTCTGATACTTTTTGCAATCCATAAAGAATACTTGCGTCCTTGGCTAAGTTTGTTTCTTGCCGGATTACTTTAGAAAATTTCCATGGAGTGTCTCCTAAATTAATGGACTGTTGCTCTTTTGAATATATATGTAATTGGCTGAACAGGGTAACGCATGCGAGTAATAAATATTTTTTTTCCATATAGTGAGAATCTGAATTGGGTTATAGAATAACGCACTTCTGCCTTTTTATAGTTGAATTTGTTTTAATCATGACGATATAGCTACCTTTTTCCTGTAAAGTGATGCTCCCAGCCTCCTGGATTTGATTCTGATACACAATGCTACCGTCAGTTTTGAATAGGGTTATATTTCCCGTTCCTTTGATTGAATAGTATACTGATTTTCCCTTGCTATGGATGAAGATAGCTTCTTCTTCCTGATTTGTGATTCCACTAACCTGATCAATCGTTAGCGTGGATTTAGCAAAGAGGCTGCCTCGCTTTCCATTATCTATGGCCTGTACTCCCCATTCATATACACCATTGGACTCTATTTTTATTTTATATGAACATTGAGTGAGTTGGCCCGAAATGCGACCAACTTTGATAAAGCCGGAAGATATATCTGCCGGTACCGTCATATAGCATGTCCCGGAGTCTTTCTTTTTTAGATAAATGTTGTACTGTAATGCACTTTGAGGGGTGATGTCGTCAGTGGCGGGATCCCACGATAAGGAAAGCAGGTTAGTACCTTCTATCAAACTGGCTCTTAAATTCTGAGGGGTTCCCGGAGCTTCATTCTTGCTTACATTAGAGGTGTTTTTCCAGAGTTCAGTATTACAACCCGAATTGCAAGCGTCTTTTGACCATCCTGAAATCCATGCATCCAGCCGGCCGTCATTGTCAATGTCGATCAGTTGTTCACTTCCATGGGTAACTCTCGGAAATGCCCAGCCATAATTCTCTTTATTGTACCATGCCATAGGCTCGAAATCAAAATTCCCCTTGTTTACATAGAGCCAGGTAGTATGTTCATACGTATTGTTATGACCACCTACTAACATGTCTGCCAACCCATCGTGGTTGATGTCGCCGAATGAAAGCTGCCCTCCGTCTATCGGAAGCAGTTGTTCTTTTTCTATTTTTTCAAAATCCCGGTTTCCTTTGTTCTTATAAATATAGAATTTTTTTTGACCGTTATTGAAATATACACCTGTTATGATAATATCTGCCCAACCGTCATTGTTTAAATCGCATACATCACATGAGGAGTTGGTGGTTGTATCAAAGTTATAATTCGATTCCGTAAATGTACCATCTTGCATGTTCCAATAAACATGCATTTCAGATTCTCTTGAATAACCATATCCGGTAGAAACGATATCCAACCAGCCGTCATTATCCAGATCGACGAAACACACACTGCCGTCGGTCATTCCATGGAAAGGTTTGTTACCGTTTAAGGGCGTTTTCTGAAGCTCGAAGGATTCTCCTTTTATGTTCCTGAATAAATACACCACTCTTACCGCGTCTTCATAATCATCTCGGTTCGATCTTTCTTTTTCATCGAAACCTGTGATGAGCAAATCGGTATATCCATCATTGTCATAGTCACCTGCCACTGCCCAATTGTGCCCTTTCCCTCCGGTTTTTCCATTGAATATGGGTATTAATCCTGATTCTGATACTGGTATCTCTTGAAATTTGTATGTGCCGTTAGTCTGTACTCCTTGGTTGATATATAAACGTGCTTGTATTGTTGAGAGGCGAGTACTCAAATCATTCCATTGATAATTCCAATCACTTAGCCCGGGAATAAATAGATCCAGAAGTCCATCATTGTTCATGTCGAACCATACCGGACACGAAAAAGCGGTGGAGGCAAATGGAGAGGTTAGTTTGTTGAAGGTACCATCCCCGTTATTCTGATAGAAGCTTTCCTGAGTTTTCGTTGCACTGCCATGATTATTTTTATCACTGTAAAACAGATCGAGGCTACCGTCGTTGTTATAGTCACCCCATGCCATGTTGGTATATGTGGCATGGACAAAGTCCAATGGATCTCCACCGATACTCAATAGTACAGGTTTTTCCATGTATTCAAATCTGACATTTTCAATGTCCCCTGGAGTCTGAGCATGTGATACAATGCTCAGACAACTACTACATGCGATTAATAATAGTTTCAGTTTCATAATATAAAATTTAAGAGATGATTTTGTGTATTGCTATTTCTTGAAGGACCATTCAGGTTTCCATTCTATGCTTATTCCCTCCGGATGGAAATTAATTGGTAACCAAATATATCTGGAATCTATTAAGTCCAATTTGTTCCACCTGTCAAACATTATGATATATTTATCTTTCTTTGGATCTACTGATATGGCAAATGTACTTTGTCCTCCAAATGACTTATTTGCATTCTCTCCGATACAGGGATTACCCATTGTTTTCCATTCGCCCAGTATGGAGTCGGCGATTGCATATTCTGCTTCATTAGGGTCCCATCCACTACATCCGGAAGTGATCAGATAATATTTGTTTTGTCTTTTAAAGATGGCTGGGGCTTCTCTGTACTTTCCGGAAAAGGCAGCTCTATATATCCCTGTGTGTGTCAGATAATCGTCTGAAAGTAAATGGAAGAATAAAGTGGAGTTACCTTTGGTTGAATAGATATGATATGCTTTTCCATCTTCATCTTTAAACAAGGTCATATCTCTACTTTCTTCTCCACCGGGACGAAGAGAGTGTAAATATTGGAAGTTTCCTGTCGGGCTGTCTGATATAGCCACTCCGGCTGCGGCCTTCGAATAATTATAGTTGTCAATATGCATCCACATCACAAACTTCTTTGTTTTATCGTTGTAGATTACCTTGGGACGTTCTATGACCATAGATGGATGGATGTCGGATGTCGGATCTGTCATGTCAGGTTTTAATACGATACCTTCAAACTTCCACGATTGCAGATTTTTAGAAGAGTAGCAGGCTACTCCTCCTGCCTCTGTCCTGTAACAATCCCACTCTACACCAGGTGCATGGTAAGTTGAGTCATTTTTATATTCACCATACCAATAGTAGGTTCCATTGTGATATAAGATTCCTCCTCCGTGTGCATTAATCGTGTTTTGGTCTGTATCTGTCCATATCTCTCCTGAACGAATCGTTTTTGATGAACCACATGAGTAAAATACAATTAAAATCAGGCTTAATAAAAAAAAACTTGTTCCTTTCATTTTGTTAAATTTATGTTATAATCATTTGTGTTTGTCATCCTTTGTTGCTTCTCAAATTCTTTGGGGGTCATATTAAATTGTTTCTGAAATAATTTGATGAAATAGGAGGGGGAGTTTATCCCGACAATATAGCATACTTCTCCTGTACGATAGTGTCCTTCGGCTATCAGTTCAGAAGCTTTTTTAAGCCGGATGAGTCGGATAAAGTCGGTAGGCGATGTTCCGGAAAGGGCTTTGATCTTTCGGTGTAGGCTTGACCGGCTCATATTAGTAATTTCAGACAGGCGTTCAACACCAAAGTTTGAGTCTGTTATATTCTCTTCAATAATACCGATGATCTTATTTATTAATTCTTCATCAGCTTTGCATAATCCTATTGAATGAGATGTAACGTAAGGCTTTTTGATGAATGCCTCTTTTTCTCTTTTTCTGTTTTCCAGCAGTGAACTCAGTTGGGTTATCAGATATTTGAATGAGAAAGGTTTTTCAATGTAAGCGTCTGCTCCGGTTTCAAGTCCTCTGATTTTACTGCTCAAATCATTCTTGGCTGTTAATAGAACAACTGGTATATGACAATATTCAATATCTGTTTTTATTTTCTTACAGAGTTCGAAACCATCCATTATAGGCATCATAATATCTGTAATTACAATATCGATATTTTTTCTTTCAATAATATCAAATGCTTCGGCACCATTTGTCGCTTTCTCTATGGAGAAGCTGGAGTTCAGCTTTTCTGTCATAAATGACAATAATTCAATATTATCTTCTACAATTAAAATGGTCTCCTGTTTAGATGGCGGCTCAATAAAATCATCGTTAAACAAATCGATTTCTTTATCTTGTTTCAATACTTCACCTTTTGGTATAACTAACGTAAATATATTTAGATTATTTGTACTTTTGTATTTTAAAGTACCATGATGCAATTCTGCAAGTGATCGGGCTAAAGATAAGCCTATGCCGGAACTGGCATTTATATTTGCATTTTTTTTCAATTGATAGAACGGATCGAATATTTTATCTTCCATCTCAGAGGGTACTATTTCACCATCATTTTTTATTGTCAGATGGAAATGTTTACTTGTATCCTCAAGTTTTATGCTGATATTTCTATCTGAATATCGGATTGCATTTGAAAATAGATTATTCAAGATTTTTATGAAAGAGCCTCGGTCGATCTGCGCATAGATGTCTTGTTCGGGCATATCAATCTGCATTATTCTATTTATAGATAATCCCATAGGCAGGAATTCCTGATAGACTTCGTTGACAATGACTGATATATTACTATCAACAAGATTCATGGTGACTTTATTGGCATCGATTTTTCTAAAGTCCAGAATCTGATTGATTAAAGTAAGCAGTTCAGATATATTTTTCTGCATAAGCTGAACATTCTTTTTAATGTTGGGTTCTTTAATATCCATTTCTACTAATGATTCTAAAGGACCGTTGATTAACGTCAATGGGGTTCGTATTTCATGAGCGATATTGGTAAAGAAATCAATTTTAGAACTATATAGTTCCTTCTCTTTTTCACTTTCAAATAAACGTTGTTTTTCTAATGACTTTTTCCTATGTACATAAGTGTAGTATTTGCTTGCCAGATAAATACAGATAATAATTATAATAGCATAGCAAAAATAGGCAGTCCAGGTTCTCCACCACGGAGAGAGAATGATGATTTCAATGGATGCCCCCTCTTCGTTCCACTCGTTATCATTGTTGCAGGCTTTTACAATAAATTTATATTTCCCTGGCGAAAGATTAGTGTAGTTTGCACTTTGGCTATCTTTGGTATATATCCATTCTTTGTCAAGGTTTATCATTTTGTATGCATATTGATTAGCGGTTGGACATGCATAGCTTAAGGCAACAAAGCCTAACTCGATACTATTTTGATCATGTTGTAATGTGATTGGGCCTGATTTCAGGAATTCACTGTTCGTTTCCTTGTCTTGTGATTTGTTATTTTTATAATTAATATATGTAATGTATACAGGTGGAATGAAGTGATTCTGTTCCATTTTTTCTGGGAAAAAAGAGATGAGGCCCTCTGCTGTTCCGAAGAATAATTCCCCTGTACTGCTGACTAAGGCTGATTTATAACTAAACTGGTTACTGGGTAAGCCATTATTTGTTGAAAATATTTTGATACTATAATCCTGTGGGTTTAACTGTATCAATCCATTGTTAGTTCCGAACCATAAATAGCCATTTTTATCTTCTACTATTTTATATGCACTATCATCCGGTAACCCTTCAGCTAAAGAAATTTTATGAAAATTGTTTTCTTTGCTATTATATTTGCAAATACCTCCTCTGTCTGTAGCGAACCATATATCTCCGTTACTCGTTTCCATAATATTGCTCACCGAATTGGAACTCAAAGAAGATTTGACATTAATTTGATTTGTATAATGCTCTATTTTCTGTGATTCTTGGTTGTATTTATATACACCATTACCCATGGTTGCTACCCAAATATTTCCATTAGAATCTTCAATAATATCGTAAATATAGCACAGACCGAATTCTTTTACATTGACAAACTCCATTGTCTCTTTATTGCCTTTATAAACACCCCAACCGTTCCCTAACCAAATATTACCATATTTGTCCTCGCATAAGGCATAAATACTGGATTCATTCAATTTTAACTGATTTCCTGAATAATGTTGTATATTGTAGGTCTTCGAGGAAATGACATCCAACCCGTTTTTGAATAAACCAACCCAAATATTTCCATTCGTGTTCAATAAGCTCAGAGTCTGTTCAGATGTTAAATCTTTACTGATTTCTCTTCCCAGCTTTTTGAATGTTTTCTTTTCCGGAGAAAAAATATTAACTCCGGCATCTTCTGTCCCTATCCATATATTCTGGTCATTATCTTCAATGATTTCTCGCACACGTTTACTGCTGATTGTTTCTTTCCTATTTAGTGGAATGTAACGGGTAAATTTGAGAACTGAACTTGATAAATAGTTGATTCCTCCTGCATTTGTTCCAATCCATACACCCCCTTCCCGATCCTGATAGATTTTTCCCACTTGATTGTCCGAAAGTGAATAATTAGACATCGGATCATTGTATATCCTGAATACTTCGCCTTCTTCATTTAATATATATATACCAGACTGGGTACCTACCCATAATTGATTTCCTAATTTGGTGATGCAACGAATAATTTTATAGTGTATCTCTGGCGCATTTACATCAGTAACTGTATTTTTCCTTTTGTGAATCTTGCGTAGTTTGCCTTCGTGTATGCCAAGAATCAGAAACTCACCATCATCCGCCATTGTATAAATATTTTCTCCGGCAAGTGTGTTGCCTTGTGTATCTCCAAGATATTGATTGAATTGATTGGTGTTTTTATTGTATAGATATACTCCTTTTCCATTTGTTCCTATCCAGACTCTGTTACTTTGATCTATACATATACTTTGAGGATTACCATGATCCGGAACTGATTTTTTTCCAAAAGCATAGAACTTTAATTCTTTATTGTTTTGAAGATAGCGGAATAATCCCTGATTAGGAACTACAATCCAGATATTCCCATCTTTGTCCTCTTTTATATCAGATATCCAGTCGGTCATGGTAATCCCTTCTGACGTTTGTGTATTCATATAAGTGAATTTCCCGGTTTGAGGATTTAGTCTGAAAACACCATTATCAGTTCCCACCCACAGTTGTTTTTCTTTATCTTCAAATAAGGAAGAGATGTTATTATTTTGTTTTTGTGCTACATGATCATAACAATCAAACACTTTAAATGTATTTCCATCGTATCGGTTGAGCTTATTGCGAGTTCCAAACCACATAAATCCATTACTATCTTGAATGATTGCTTTAACGTTGGTCTGTGATAATCCTTTATCTCTACTGATAATATTAAAATAGTAGTTATTCAAAGCATATCCAGACATGTTGGACAATAACATCGAGAGAAGGATGAAAGTGTTGAATACCGGCTGTTTCATACCTTTTTATTAATTAAATTATTGGTGCAAACGTAGCCATAAATAAAATAATGCCTGGTTCAAAAAATAGCAAGTTAGTCGTATCTGCGATTGAGTAATGGTTCGTACGGGTTTCTTATACACGGATGCGTTATAAAATGAAACCAACGTATTATTTTTTTTGTGCCTGTTTGGGATGTACTTCTATTTTTTTACCAGAATATGTTTTGGGGGTTCGGATGTGTTGTATAGAAAAAAAAGCCTTGTGACCAAATTGTTATTTTTTGAAATAATCGTGCGATGTAAAAAGAAAAGGAAGCCATACTTTTGTCAACAGTGAATTAGTTAAAGATGATTGGCTCTGAACGGGGGATTCCGGGCAATATCTCTGTTTTTGGTAAACAATTAAAATGGAGTCTGTTTTTAGCAAACCCCCAAGTATGTAACTATGAAGGCTTCTGGAAAATTAAGAGTCGGAGTAGTTGTTATCTTGGGTCATAAATAAATGTTTAATTTAAATTATTTTACAATGAGAAAAAACACATTACTTATTGGGGCTTTAGCTCTTTTTGCAACAGGTCCTGTACTGGCTCAGGATTTAGTGATCGAAACAATGAAAGGGAATGAGAACATTGAGCTGGTTCAAGATGCTATCTTTGATATTGTTTATGGCAATGTTGGGCAGACAAGCAATATGACCATTGTTGGTTTGGGAGAGGTTGATTTTGGGGCAGATGGAAATGCCTATAAAGCTACTGGAGTAGAATTTGCACAGGGATGGGGCGATTTTGGAGTTGAGAGATATGTAGTTCTTAGTGCTGGAGAAACATCGGAAACGGCTGTCCCATTTACAGAAATGTTGGTAGATAGAACATATGGTTACCATTGTTTTGAAATGTTTGCATACAACATGAAAGAAAGCGAAGATTTTGAACGCCCAATTGGTAAGCAGAAGGTTTGGTTGACTTTCCGTTTGGGGAATGGAAATCTACGTTCTGTGAAGTTTTATCAGGAGGCCTTTGCGGAAGCAGACGAAGGTGTTCAGCCATGGCCAAGTGAATTGCCTGAGTATAAAGAAAATGCTACCATTATTGGCGCTTCTGAATTTGTAAGAGCTGTAGCTATACCGGAAGATCCGGATGTAGTAGATCCTTATAAAGATACTAAATATGATGGGAATAGTGATTGTTGGGGTGGTGTAAGAGAAGGCTTTATCGCTAAGTCTACTGAAAAAGTAGATTTTGGGAATGGAGAATTTCAACAATTAGTTGCTTTTATCGGGCATGATGGTGAAAGATACAGAGAATATATGGAGTTCTATATTGATGAGGTAAAACCTGAAAATATGATTGCAAGAACCTGGTCGGGTATTAATTTGCAAAAATGGAACGACTTTACTCCAATCGCTACTCAGTTGAAAAAAGTAACAGGTTCTCATTATTTGTTTGTAAAATGGGGTGATGCTACTAATCTTCATAGAATAGATTTACTGAAAGAGCCGGTTTGGTTTGAAAATCCACAATGTGGTATTGTTTTTGAAAACGTACTACCTTCTGAGGATGCCGTGGTATATGTAACTAAAGGAACCGGTGAATCAGGTGGTGATCCAGCAGTAGGTGAGATGGAATGGAAAGTAGTAGTAGCGGGTAGTGCTAATGCCCGTGGTGAAGGTAACAATATTGGTTATACTTCCAATGGGGTTGTGGTATGTTATTATGATGTTGATTTCAAAGATGGTGAATACAAAAGGGTAATCATTAATCACTCCTGTGATAAGAATTGGTTGGGCACGATTGATGAGGCTAACTTCTCTCTCTATACAGATTTGGATGATATAAAATGGGGTTACATAACAAATGCGGAAGAGTTGAATGCAGCACTTGCCGATCATGAACCAATTGCCAAAGTCAGAGCCCAAGGAACGGGGGCATGGAGTATAAAAGAGGGTACTGCCGGACTTCTGAAAGAGGTTAAAGGAGTACAAAACCTATATATTGTTTATAACTTACCTCAAAGTGCCGGAGCCAATATTTATGGACTGTATCTGGATCCGAATGTAGGTGAAACGACAGGTATTAAATCAGTAACATCCATTAAAGGGCTGGATATATACTCTGTAAACGAGGAGGTTATTGTGAATTCTGCAGAAGAGGTAAATATAGCTATCTATACAGTAAATGGTGTACAAATAGCTAATAAGAGACTACCGGCCGGTATTACTACGATCAGAAACTTTGCTTCTGGCTTGTACATATTGAAAGCTGTCAACAAACAGGGTGCTGTGAAAAGTACTAAATTGTTAGTGAAGTAAGATAAATCATAATTTAACTATCATGAGGGTGCCACGTATACGGATATGATATGGACACCCTCATTTTTTTTTTCTGATAATATGAAAATAAGAAAAATACAAAAATACTTCATTCTTGGACTGTTCTGTGCCATGAATGCTTTGACTGTAAATGCTCAGGGATGGCAAATGAAAAAAGCTCCCATGATGACTCCATGGAGTGAAACAATTGATGTCAATAACGTACTGCCCGAATATCCAAGACCTCAAATGGTAAGAAAAGAGTGGATGAACTTAAATGGTATCTGGGATTTACGAAAAGGTGTAAAAGGAGAAAGTTACGATCCGAATTTTACTTTCGATCAAAAAATATTAGTTCCTTTCCCGATAGAATCCGCTCTTTCCGGAATTATGGAAGAAAGTGATAGCCAATGTTATTGGTATAAACGTACTTTGAAGATTCCCGAAACGATGAAAGGGAGAGATATACTGCTTCATTTTGATGCGGTGGACTGGGAAACAATTGTATATATAAATGGTGTCAAAGTAGGAAGACATACTGGTGGGTACGATCCGTTCTATTTTGATATCACTTCGGCACTTAAGGGAAAGGAAGAACACGAACTGGTTGTTTATACATACGATAATACCGGAGGTGAAGGACAACCTAAAGGTAAGCAGGCTCTAAACAAATGGGGATGTTGGTATACTCCGGTGAGTGGTATCTGGCAGACGGTATGGCTGGAACCGGTGGATCCGGTCCATATAGAAGCTCTTATGATACGACCGGATGTGGATAACTCCTGTTTGAAGGTTAGAGTGAATGCCTCTCTGACTACCGGCGTATCTGTAAATATCAACCTATTGGATAAAGCAGGCGATAAAGTCGCTGCTATAGCAGGTGGTAAAGTGGGCCGGATATTGACATTACCTATTGAGAATCCTCATTTATGGTCAGTGGATGACCCTTATCTTTATGATCTTGACATAACTATTATAAAAGATGGTGTTCAGACCGATGCGGTAAGCAGTTATTGTGGTATGCGTAAAATAGAAGTCAAAAAGGTAGGCGAAACTCCTCGTATCTTTCTTAATGGAGAACAGATTTTTCAGATGGGACCACTTGATCAAGGCTGGTGGCCCGATGGTTTATATACCGCTCCAAGTGACGAAGCACTCTTGTTTGATATAAAAGCCATGAAGTCTTTAGGCTTTAACATGATTAGAAAGCATATAAAGGTGGAACCCGCCCGTTGGTATATGCATTGTGACCGGGAAGGGATTCTGGTGTGGCAGGATCTGCCCAGTCCTAATCTGCCTTCCGGACACGAAGATTTTGCTAAGAAGACATTTCAAGAGGAGTCGGTAAGGATTATTGAGGCCTTTAGAAATCACCCCAGTATTATCCAATGGATTGTATTTAATGAAGGATGGGGGCAGTTTGATACAGAAAGAATGACTCAAATTGTACAAGGTGTGGTTGGCCAAACTCTTGTTTGTTGTGCCAGTGGTTGGAATGATGCTGACATAGGAGATATCAAAGACTCTCATAGTTATCCGGACCCTTCTTGTCCGCTTGACCGAAATCGTGCAGCAGTTTGTGGTGAGTATGGTGGCATTACCTTGAAAGTACAAGGACATGTTTGGCCGGGAGGTGATTTCCAGTATACTACTGTAGAAACCGGAGGTGATTTTACTGTTTTATTCAATCGTTTAGCTGATAAAATAAAGGACTATTATTATTATGGCTTGAATGCGGCTGTATATACGCAATTATCCGATGTTGAAATTGAGAGAAACGGAATATTGACTTATGATCGTCGTGTTCTGAAGCCTTATTCTGCTACCGGGGAGTTGAAAGCAAAAATCGAAGAGTGTATTAACATGCCTCGGAGCGGAGTGAAAGTACAAACTATCATTTCCACGTCTCAAGAACATAAATATAAATGGAGATACACAACATCTGATGATGTACCTCGCAGATGGTTTGCCAAAGAGTTGGACGACCGTGCATGGGCACAGGGAGAAGCTGCTTTTGGAAGAAGTGCTTTATGGAACACGAAAGATTTGATCTCAACTCCCTGGAATACTTCTCAGATTTATATGCGCCGTTGGTTCTATCTGGGTACAATTACTCCGGAAATGGTAGAAAATATGCGTTTCAAGCTTTATCATGATGACGATATCCATATTTATATCAACGGTGTGTGGGCAGCATCGAAGAAAGGTTCTGTCTCCAATTATATTCCTTTCGATATTTCTTATGAAGCCCGGCAGACGTTGAAACCGAACAGCTGGAACTTAATTGCTGTGGAAGGCAAACAGGGAAGTGGAGAGCAAATTATGGATTTGGGTATTTCTGTTTTCTCTACGGAAGATTTTAACTATAAGGAAATATATGATGATTTGTCCGATCCGGAATATTCAGAAGTCACTATACCCGGTAATCCGGTTGATCCCATTTTTACCAAAGTGAGTAGACCTGTTCCTGCAGAACCTATAGGCAATTCCATAATCAAAGGGCAGTTTTATCATACAGCGGACCGTTCGAATGTAGCGTGGGGAGATTATGACAATGATGGTTATTTGGAGATTGCTTATTCCGGACAAAATGTACACATTAAAAAAACTTCAGCTCAACAGGTTTCTGTATTATACGATTATGACGGTAAAGAAGGTTTTGTTCGTCTGGAGAGTCCTTTTGATGTTTGTTATTATGCTTGTCCGGTTTGGTTAGACTATAATAACGATGGTCTGATGGATTTATTTGTTCCCGGTTTGAAGTCAATGAATTATACGAATAATCTCGAAGATATAGCTGCATTCTTATATGAGAATAAAGGAAAGGGGCAAGACGGAAAATATCTGTTTGAAGAGGTAAATGCAGCTAATCTGGCAGAAAATAAGATGGGGATTACTCCGATCTATAACACAATGGACGGAGGACGGTCGCGCCAATGGGTCTCAGTGGGAGATTACGATAAGGACGGTTATCTGGATTTGGTAATAACAGGTCTGGATGACTATCTGGACCCCGATGGCAAGGTAGATGAGAACGGAATTCCTACTGTACACCATGACCGGCGTGTTGTTTATCTTTATAAAAACAACAAAGGGAAGGGATTTATCAGACAAGAAACTCCGCTGGACGGAACGAAACCTTTCCTGGGATTGTCAAGAGGCTCTGTACATTTTGGAGATATGGATAATGATGGTTGGTTGGATATTGTATCTTCCGGTTATGGTCCAGATGAGGGTAATTTGCATGTTTATTGGAATAATGGGGATGGTACTTTCTCTGAGAATGAACAATACCTGTATGGTGCCAATGATTCTTCTTGCTCGTTGTGCGATTTAGATGCCGATGGATATATGGATATTGTAGTGACAGGCTATTCCCGCAATAAAGGTTCGGGGGCAAAGTCTTTTTATGTATACCGAAATTGTGGAAATCGTAATTTTGAAATGCTGAACGATCTTTTCTGTGGATTTGAAGGTGTAGACGGAGCGACTCCTTCCTTTGGAGATGTAAATCACGATGGCTTGCCCGATATCTTGATAGGCGGTCATGGAGAAAAACACGACATCACCACTTGGCTTTATTTAAATAGGGGTGATTTTGACTTTAAGGCTTGCGGGGCTTATTATAATACAGACCAGACATGGACTTTCGACCGTATTAGTCACGGCAATAATCATTTGGTGGATTATGATAATGACGGATATCTTGATGCCTGGAATATGGGATGGGCACAGGAAAGTGTTTGTAGCCGTAGTTGTGCTACTCAACTTTGGAAGAATTCTTCTTCAACAGCGGGCGTGGCTGCTAATGAGCCACCTTCTGCTCCGTCCAACCTGAAGAGTTCTTATAATAAAGAGACAGGTATGCTTACTTTCTCTTGGGATGCTCCTGCTGATGATGTAACTCCTTCAGTGGCCTTGCAGTATAATATTTATGTAAAGAGAGCCGGATCAAAAGAGTATTTTATGACAGTTCCTGCCGATTTACAAACGGGATTTATCAAAGTAGGTGAAATCTCGGGGCAGATTACGGCTACCTCTTATTCAATGTATATCGCAGATGAAGATGCAGAGTATGAATGGGGGGTACAAGCTATTGATAATGGAAAAAGAGGAGGAAGGTTTGCTTTTTCTTCTTTTAATCCGTTGACTAGTAGCGTGTGTGAGAATGCACTTCTTGATTTATGTGTGTATACAGCTAATGGTAATATTTATTATAGCGTAGGAGATAAAACTCTTCTTGAAATTATAAATACATCCGGTGTACAAATTTTGCGAACGATAGTAAATGGCAACGGGGCATATAGTGGCTTAGAGAAAGGGGTATATCTGGTATCTGGTATTATAGGGAAATTATCAAGGACTTTTAAACTCGCCTTATAAAGCTTTTAGTTAATGATGCTAATTGATCTATATGTAGCATTATAAATAATACTATTTAAGTCATTGTTAATATGCTTTTTTACAGTGGCTTAAATAGTATTTTAATTCACTGTTAAAATGGATTGTTAGAAATGTGGATTTAAATTGTTAACGGGAACTATTATTGATGTATTCGTTTCATAAAGTAATATAGATGTTGTAGAGGGTTTCTTTGAGCGTGTGTTTGGGACGAAGTTTATATTTTTTGCGTGTATTTTGCAATTTTGAGAAACATGAACCGCCTATCTTTGACTTAACAAAACGGAACGATTGTTAATTTTAAATTCAACTTATATCTATGAATAATTTAAAATGTCTATTTAAGTATTCGCTTTCTATTTTATTTATCCAGATGGCTTTTTGGGGGAACGCTTATGCAGGTATTAAAGAAAAAACTACTATTGGAAAATGGAGTATTAATTTAGACAAAGAAACCAGGCAGGTGAACTTGTTGAAGAATGGCGTACCTATTCTGAATGGTGTGTCTGTCAGATTTAATAATTCTTCTGTTTATTATAATAGTTCTGAATATACAAATGTGACTGTTGCAGAAGAAAATGTAGTAGATGTAATAGGCTCAGCTCGTAAATTCGTTATACAATATAAGAAAGAGGGTGCTCCTACAGTAGATCAGATTTTTTATGTATATCCCGAAGAAGACTTCTTCATGACCGAAGTTTATCTTACTTCTGTTACTGGAAAAAAGCTTTCCACCAATTATATTGCACCGCTTTATACTACTTCCGACAATCAATTCTTACCCCAGAGTGCTAATAATCGTTTGCTGTTTGTCCCTTTTGATAATGATGGCTTTATAACATATGGCTCTTTGCCGTTGTCTCAGTCTAAATCAACAGATGCAGTACATTCTCCCGGGCCATTAGCTCGCGATACAATCTCTTTTGAAGTTACTTCTATATTTAATGGAGATACGCAGGCTGGTCTGGTTCTTGGTTCAGTAGAACATGATACGTGGAAGTCGGCTATCCGAATGACCGGATCACGTAATAATCGGAGTATTACTAAATTAGAATGTTATAGTGGAGCAAGTCACTCTGCTACACGGGATGAAAAACCGCATGGCTATCTGAAGGACACAACGGTGAAATCAGCTAAAATGTTCGTTGGTTTTTTTAATGACTGGCGTTTTGGAATGGAGAAGTTCGGAGAAACGAATGCGGCTATTATTCCGAAACGTGAGTGGACCAAAGGTACTCCTTTTGGATGGAACAGTTGGGGAGGAATGAGTACGCATGTTAATTATGAGGGCGTTCTTTCCGCATCCGATTTTGTGAAAAAGCATTTACAGGGTAAAGGTGGTTTTGGTGCGGATGGAGTTGTGTTTGTAGGCTTGGACTCTTACTGGGACAATCTGAATTGGGAACAACTCGAAGATTTTGCCCGGCATTGTGTTGCTAATGGGCAGATACCGGGAATTTATTGGACGCCATTCAATGACTGGTTTCCCGACAATGAACGGGATATTGAAGGCAATAATGGTTACAAGTATAGTCAGTCTCATCTGAAAGTGAATGGGCAGAAACGGAAACTGTATGGTGCCGGTTGCATGGATCCTACAGCTCCGGCTACGTTGTCGAGGATTAACTTTTTCATTGATAAGTTCAAGGCTGCCGGTTTTAAGTATCTCAAACTCGATTTTTTGACTGCTGGTATGGTGGAAGCCGATAAGTATTACAATAAAGACATTACCACCGGCACACAAGCTTTCAATTACGGAATGAAGCATCTGCGCGAGCGCTGCGGTGATGATATGTTTATCGTAGAATCTATTGCTCCTCTTTTCCCGTATCAATATGCCAATGCCCGGCGTGTGAGTTGTGATGCCTGGGGTGAAATGTGGCATACCAATTATATGATGAACAGTTTGTCTTTTGGTTGGTGGCTGGATCGGGTATATGCTTATAATGATCCGGATCATCTGGTAATGGGCGATCGTAGTGAGGCAGAAAATATGTCTCGTATTACTACGGGAGCTGTAACCGGCTATTTTATGATTGGAGATAATCTGACTACAAAGGGGAGTTATGTAGGAACGGAAATATCACAAGAAAAGGTGAAAACTTATGCTGTGAATGAACGCGTGAACGCAGTGGTTCGTTTGGGGAGATCTTTTAGACCGGCATATGGACATAAAGTGTCTGGCTCTAACCGTTCGGTCGATCTGTTTACTTTAGAAACTGAAGATGCCTATTATATTGCTTATTTCAATTATGATGAAGGAGTAAAAGAGGGGGAGTTAATTTTAAATGATCTTGGGATTGATCCGGAAACAATATCCGGAGGTATTGAATGCTGGTCAGGAAACAGCGTAAAAGTGAAAGAGGGAAGACTGTCTTATAACCTACCCAAACACCAAGCTGAAATATATCATTTGTATAAAAAGTGAATGGTTTTAAGTACTAAAAAATAATAATATGAAAAAGAGTAGTAAAATTAATTTTTTCACTTCCCTGTTAATGTGTTTCTTCCTGACAGGGTTCTCTTCATGTAAAGATGATGAGAACAAAAAGAAGGAATATGATCCCAATCAACCGATCATATTAACGGATTATTACCCGAAAGAGGGAGGGATTGCGACTCAAATGATCATTAGTGGTGAGAATTTTGGCACTGATGTAAGTAAAATCAAAGTGTATTTTAATGAAGCAAAAGCGGCTGTAATTCAAAGTACAGGTGATAAGTTGTATGTAATCACTCCGCGTAAACCGGGGGAAGATTGCGTGATTACAGTTTCTGTTGGCGGTGATAAAGCGGTATTTGAAGAACATTTTACTTATCACATCCAAACAACTGTAACTACCCTTTGTGGGGTAAAAGGGGCTCCGGGTGTACAAACAGGTAACATGGCTGAGACTCAATTCCCGTATGTAACTTATCTGGCGATTGATGTGGATCATAACTTATTTGTTTGTTGTCGCGAAATAAACAACTATTATGATCAAAATAAAGTGGTGTTAGTGAATGAACGGGAAGATAAAAGTCAAATTTTAATTCCGAATACAGGGGCTCCTCTCAATCAACCTTGTATATCCGAAGATGGTAAAACTGCATTTATTCCAACAGATAATGGAAATGATTATTGGGAACTTTCATCGGATAATATGTGGATTCCGCGTAAATTGACTTTGCGTAAGTCTGCGGAAGACTTCTCTATTGATTATAAACACTCTTTTTCCATGTGTAAGTATGATGGATTTATGTATACACGTGCTAAAAACGGAACACTATTGAAGTTTGATCCGAAAACTGGTTATGCCCAAGTGGTAGCTACTGGATTGATGAATGGTAGTGATTCTTATATTTTGTTTAGTCCTCAACAAGGGGAAGAACATATTCTATATTTGGCTTATACGAATGCACATTGTATTTATACCTATAATCTTAAAACAGGTGCACATAAATTATTTGCCGGAATGGTCAATACGCCAGGATATGCCGATGGTCCTTGTGAGTATGCTCTGTTTGATACACCTCGTCAAATTATATTAACAGCAGAGAACGATTTATTTCTGGCCGATTCGAATAATCATGTGATAAGAAAAATAACACAAGATGGAGTGGTAAGTACAGTAATCGGACAGGCAGGCATGACTGGGAATCAAGATGGTACTCCGGAGGTTGCCTTGTTTAATGAGCCCTTTGGTGTAGCGGTAGATACTGATGGAACAATCTATATTGGTGATTCTAAAAATCAGAGTATACGTCGTCTTGCTATAGAATAGAAATTGAGATTTTATAAGATAATAGTATGAAGAAATATATATTTTTATTATTCTTGTTGTGTAGCTATATAACTGCATTTGCACAACAAAAAAGTACGTTTTCGGTGTCTGGAGTAGTATACGATGATTTGGATATGCCGGTTCCGGGAGCTAATGTTTACGTTAAAAATTCTCCGGGAGTGGGCACTATCACAGACATTGATGGTAAGTTCTCTTTGAAAGCTCAAAAGAATGATGTTATAGCCATTTCCTTCTTAGGTTATAAACAGGAAGAGTATTTGGTCACCAAGCAGGAAAGTAATGTTGTAATTAAATTAAAACAAGATTCACAAGTACTGGAAGAGACGGTCATTGTGGGGATGGGGACACAACGTAAAGCCAGTGTAGTAGGTGCTATTACGAATGTAGATATAGCAGATATACAGACTCCGGCAACTAATATCAACAATATGTTGGGAGGACGTATTCCGGGAATTATTTCATTACAACGCAGTGGTGAACCTGGGAAAAATATCTCAGAGTTTTGGATTCGAGGTATTGGTACGTTTGGTGCTAACAGCAGTGCTCTCGTATTAATAGACGGTTTGGAAGGTAACTTGAGTGAAATTGACCCGTCGGATGTTGAAAGTTTTTCTATATTGAAAGATGCCTCCGCGACAGCTGTATATGGAGTTCGTGGAGCAAATGGAGTTGTATTGGTGACTACCAAAAGAGGTACGGCTGATAAATTACAAATCACAGGACGTGCCAATCTGACTATTTCTCACATGGTAAACATGCCGGAGTATTTGGGAGCTTATGAGTATGCAAAATTGGCAAATGAGGCGCTTGCTGTTCGAGGAAATCCGATTGCATATTCGGATATGGCATTGGATCTGATCAAATATCAGCTTGATCCGGATTTATATCCGGATGTGAATTGGCAAGATGAAGTTCTGAATCGTAATGCCTTGCAACAGACTTATTATGTAAATGCGAAAGGTGGAGGTAGTTTGGCACGCTACTATTTAAGCTTGGGTATGTCCAATGAGTCTTCTGCTTATAAGCAGGAGAAGTCATCGAAATATTCAACGGCAGTAGGGTATCGTACGTACAACTATCGTGTCAATTTGGATATCAATCTTACCAAGACAACCACTGTTTATTTTGGCTCAGACGGATTTCTTTCCGAAAAGTCCGAACCGGGTAATGCAAATACAGATAATTTGTGGGCTACACAGCGGAACTTAACTCCGCTGACTATTCCAAAAGTCTATTCAACCGGGCAATTGCCTGCTTATGGAGCAGATAATGCGTACTCTCCCTATGTGATGTTGAATTATACAGGAATGAGCAATATACGGCATTTTCGCGGAAAATCTACCGTGGAATTGAAGCAAGACTTTTCAATGATAACGAAAGGGTTGAGTGGCAGGGTACAGGTTGCTTATGATACAGAGGTGAATCTGAAAGAACAGCGTGAAGTACTTCCTGAGATGTTTTATGCAGCGGGACGCCATTATACAGGTAAGCTCGGTCTATTTTCAAGTGTAGAGAGTAAACCTGTCACCTATAAACATCCTGAAGATATGCAATTCTATAAAGTACATTTCGAATCGATGCTGAATTACGAAAGGACTTTTGCAGAATATCATCGTCTGACCGGACTGCTGTACTATTACATGAGTAGTGAACAGAAGATAGATAAGGATCTTAATGATAAAGATCCGAGTTTGCAAAGTATGTATGCTATTCCAATCCGTTATCAGGGCCTTTCAGGGCGTATTACTTACGGACTTCGTGACACTTATTTCTTAGATTTGAATTTCGGCTATACGGGTTCAGCTAATTTTGCCAAGGAAAATCGATTTGGGTTCTTTCCCGCTATGGCTGCTGGATGGGTTCCTACCGGATATGAATGGGTACGTGAGAAGATGCCGTGGTTAGATTTCTTAAAGATTCGCGGATCTTACGGTATGGTAGGTAATGATCGTTTAACGAATACTCGTTTTCCTTATTTGACACTTATGAAGTCAGGTGGTGGCGGAGGTTGGGGGAGTTCCAACGGATTTATTACAGAGGAAGTAATCGGAGCTGATAATTTGAAATGGGAAGTTGCTAAGAAAGTGGATATTGGCGTTGAAGCTAAATTGTTTGGCGAACGTTTGAACTTTGTGGTAGATATTTTCCGAGATAAACGCGATGGTATTTATCAGGAACGTCAACTGATCCCGGAATATGCCGGTTTGCAGAAAATGCCGTATGGTAATGTCGGAAAAATGGTAAGCTATGGATCAGATGGTAATATCTCATTTACACAGAGAATCAATAAAGACATGTCGTTTACATTGCGTGGAAACTTTACTTATTCTGCCAATGAAGTACAAAACTGGGAACAGGCTGTACAGAAATATGGCTATAAGGATAAAGCAGGCTATGTGAATAATGCATATCGCGGATATATTGCTTTAGGACTTTTTCGAGATGAAGCAGATATTGCCGCCAGTCCCAAGCAAACTTTTGGCGATTATTTACCGGGTGATATCAAATATAAAGACGTGAATGGTGATGGTCAAATTACGGATGACGACCAGGTGCCTTTATCCTATCCGAACTATCCGCGTTTGATGTACGGATTTGGTGGGGAATTTGTCTATAAAAACTTAACCTTAGGTGTCTTATTCAAAGGTACCGGTAATACTGATTATTATTTTGTAGACGATAATGGATATTGGGATAAAGGGAAAAATGGTGAAGGTTACATTCCTTTCTATGGTGGAAAGACCGGTAATGTACTGAAAATTGTAGCCGATCAAAGAAACCGTTGGACCCCGGCTTCTTATTCCGGTGATCCTTCAACGGAGAATCCGAATGCAAAATTCCCTCGCCTTAGCTATGGTAGTAATAAGAACAACACCCAGTTCTCCACATTCTGGCATGCTAATTCACGTTATTTGAGATTGCAGGAAGTGAGTGTAAACTATAACTTGGCTGCCGGTAAATTGTTGAAATATTTGGGAGTACGTTCTCTTGATTTACAATTTGTTGCGTCTGATTTATGTATTTGGAGTCCGATGAAACTGTGGGATGCTGAACAGGCCGATCATAATGGTGGTGCATATCCTATTCCGCAGCGCTTTGCTTTCCAGATGTATGTAAATTTTTAAGTAATGTTTTTCTGATTTAATTTGAATGAGTATGAAATTCATAAATAAGAGTGTGTTATTAATTTCGTGTTTAACATTGGGATTAATGAGCTCATGTGATTTTTTGAGTGTTGATAAGTATTTTGACGATACATTAAAATATGATTCGGTATTCTCTAATAAGAGGAATCTGGAAAAATATTTGTGGGGAGCAGCTGGAGAATTGCCGGACGAGAGTAAGATTTTCGGGAACGATGCTACTCCTGGTATTACGGCGGCCGATGATATTTTTACATTGATGGATCCTGGACTGTTTCATGGGAAAGCTCTGACACTGGGGCAGGTTTCTGCTGCCGATACTAAAGGTCTTGGTGTTTGGGGGACGTGCTATAAAGTGATTCGTAAAGCCAATCTGATAATGAGTAGGATGAACGAATGCAAGGATATCACTCCGTTAGAAAAACAGGAATTATTGGGATATGCTCATTTTTTGCGTGGATATGCTTATTACCATATTCTGATGAACTATGGACCGGTTATAATAATAGGAGATGAGCCTTTGGATACGAATGCAGATGCTGAATATTATGATCGTGCGCGTGCTACTTATGATGAATCAGTGGAGTATATTTGCTCTGAATTGGAAATGGCAGCCAAATATATATCATCTGATGTACCCATTTTGAATTTTGGCCGTCCGTCTAAAGGGGCTGCTTATGCGATTATTGCCCGTATACGTTTACAGGCTGCCAGCCCGGCATTTAATGGAGGTGCAGCGGCCTATCGTTATTTTGGAGATTGGAAGCGTGGTACAGATGGGGTACAGTATATTTCTCAGACTTATGATGAAAGAAAGTGGGCTGTAGCGGCAGCGGCTGCCAAACGAGTGATGGAAATGGATGGTGGACAACGTTATACATTGCATACGGTAGTTGCTTTGTCTAATGGGGCATATATAACTCCGCCATTGCCGGTGGGTGTACCTTCTGATCCTTTTCCGAATGGAGCTGGTGGGATTGACCCTTTGAAATCTTATGCGGATATGTTCAATGGAGAAACTTATCCAACTCAGAACAAAGAATTTATCTGGGCCCGGAATTCCGGAGATGTGGCAGAATTCACACGTCAGTCTTTTCCGATAAATATGGGTGGCTACAATGGTATGTGCTTAACGCAGAAACTTATTGATGCATATAAAACGCGTAATGGAAAAACAATTCAGGAAGCGAGTCCCGATGAATATTCAGAAGAAGGCCAAACCAAAAAGGTAGAGACATTCTCTGCCTATCGTCTGAATAGAGATACGTATAATATGTATGCTAATCGTGAAATGCGATTCTATGCCTGCGTTGGATTTAGTGGGTGTTTCTGGCCGGCTACTTCATCTAACTCCACAGATAAGAAGAATGTAACGGTTACATATTATAAAGGAGGTTCTGCTGGAATGGACGCTGCTTCCGGAGAAGATGCAAAAGTAAACTATGCTGTGACCGGATATGTGTTGAAAAAATATATTAATCCATTTGACAGTTGGGCTGACGGGGGAACCCGGGTGAGTAAAGCGTTTCCTATTATTCGTTATGCTGAAATTCTTTTGTCTTATGCAGAAGCTGTTAATCATTTGAATAGTACACACTCAATAACGATGGAAAGTGGCGAGACCTATCAACTGTCAAGAGCCGGTAACCTTCAAGATATGATTAGTGCTTTTAATCAGATTCGTTATAGAGCCGGTTTACCGGGCTTACGTCCACAAGATTATGTCACAGAAGAAAGTATGGATAAACAGATCGTGACAGAACGATTGGTGGAGTTCTTGGCTGAAGGACGACGTTTTTATGATATTCGTCGTTGGGGAATTTATGAAGAGGAAGAAAATAAACCGATTGAAGGAATGAATATAACAGGAGATCAATATGATTTCTATCAGCGTTCTGTTGTCACTCATGCCGATTACCGTAACCGTGTGGTTGATAGGAAGACCGTATTTTTACCTATTCCCCGGGATGAAATGAGAAAGGCCTCTAAACTGGACCAGAATCCGGGATGGGATGATTAATGTAAACAATATGAATAGAAGAATATTAATATGAAAGTAAGTCGTATATTATTGATAGCTGCTGTGACTGTTGGAGTGACAGCATGTGACGAAGATGCACAATTTGACAAAGAATTGTACAAGAAAGTGATAAATGTCCTGAGCGTTGAAAATCTGACTTTTTCGGTGAATCACGATTTGAATCAGGAAGTGTCTACCGGATATATCAGTATTGGTTGCGGGGGAACGAAGCATATCGATCAGGATGTAACTGTAGAGCTGGAACCCGATAACGAGGCATTGGCTAAGTATAATAAGCTGAATTTTGATATTGATGAATCGAAATTTGCACACCTGCTTGATCCTGCCCGTTATGATATACCACTTATGAGTACAGTATTAAAAGCGGATAGTGAAGATAATTATAGTACCATACCGGTACATGTACGTCCGGAAGGATTATCGCCCGATTCTATTTATCTGATACCATTACGTATAAAGAGTGTATCGGCATATGAGATAAATCCGGATAAGCGTACCGTCTTATATCGTGTATTACTGAAAAATGATTATGCTTTCCAGTCGCCTGTAACGACTTACCAAACAAGAGGTCTGGAAGAACATTTCGATGCCGAGAAGGGTAAGGATATTCGTAAATCCTTCTCGTTAACCCGTTATGTGTTACCTTTGACAAAAAACTCTATTCGCTGTTTTGTTGGGCTGAATAGTTATGATGCTTCTAAATTAACGAAAGCGGACATCAGGAAGTATGCAATGTGTATCACGATAAATGAAGATGCTACTTTAACCATTACTCCGATGGGGACTGCTCAGATTGAAATGTTGGATAAGGCAGGAGAAAGTAATTATTATACGACTTATGAAAAGAATAATATTAAATATCAGGCATTTTATTTGAATTATCGCTATCGTTTGTTGAAAGATGGGAAAGACGGAAGCAATGGTGATGCCGATTATGATATTTGGTATACCATGGAAGAAACGATGATAAGGTAAAAGGGCTTGTTTTTTAGATAAATAAGGATTGCTTTCAGTGATTTTTTATTCAGGTCTCATGGGTGTAGAGATGCATAACAACAAATTGTTCCATGAGATCTGTTTTTCTATAGTAACACTTTTTAAAACACATGTAACTATTGATTTATGGTAAATATTGTACGTAAAATACTTATTGTATCCTTTTTTATGGGACTGAACTCCGCTGCAGGATTGAAAGCCTCTTCTATCCAAGAACCGGTTGATTATGTAAATCCATACATGGGGAATATCAGTCATTTGTTGGTACCGACATATCCGATTGTACATTTGCCCAATAGTATGCTACGGGTTTATCCGCAAAGAGGTGATTATACTTCCGATAAAATTCATGGGCTTCCTCTGATACAGATCAGTCATCGGGGATCTTTTGCTTTTAACCTATCGCCTTTTCAGGGAAATGAGTCCGAACTATCCCGGGTGATTAATTTTGACTATGACAATGAAGTCACAAAGCCTTATCATTACCAGGTAGATTTGTGCAACCAACAATTGCATGTTGAATTTGCTCCGTCCCGTCAATCTGCGATTTATCATTTTAATTATAAGAAAAATGAAACTCCTTATCTTATCCTGAATGCAGGAAATGGTGAATTGGAGGTTATTGGGAATGTTATTTCCGGTTATCAGAACATGTGGAATAACCTGCGGGTATATGTCTATATGGAAATGGATGTGAAACCGACAAAGATAGGCACACTCCAGTCCGATAAATGGGAAGTAGGTAAACAGAAAGCCAAAGGAGACAATACCTGTGTAGTGGTTGCGTGGGAAGCTGCTCCGATGTCTTTGAATGTTCGTTACGGTGTTTCCTATATTAGTGTAGAGCAAGCGAAGAAGAATTTGAGAAGAGAAATAAAGAACTACAAATTGAAAGATGTTGCAACCGCCGGACGCAAGATATGGAACGATGAGTTAGGTAAAATACAAGTCGCAGGTGGTACGCAGAATGATAAGTTTGTTTTTTACACCTCTTTATATCGTTGTCTGGAACGTCCGGTGAATATTAGTGAAGATGGATATTATTTTAGTGTATACGATAATAAAGTTCATGAAGATGCCGGGTACGATTATTATACAGACGATTGGATATGGGATAGCTATCGGGCTGCCCATCCTTTACGGATATTGATGGATCAAAAGAAACAGACGAATATAATACGTTCTTATTTGAGAATGTCGGAATTGAGTTCAGACCATTGGTTTCCCAACTTCCCTGAAGTGACAGGTGATTCCCGGCGAATGAATTGTAACCATGGAGTTGCCATTATTGCGGATGCCTGGTATAAAGGATTGCGTGATTTTAATCTACAAGAGGCATACGTTTATACTAAAGCGGGAATAGAAGAGAAGACATTGGCTCCATGGTCGAGTGCCCAATCAGGTTGGATAGATCAATTTTATAAAGAGAAAGGCTATATACCCTCTTTGATACCCGGAGAAAAAGAGACAGTACCTGAGGTTAACTCTTTTGAAAAACGTCAGTCGGTGGCTGTGACATTAGGAACGTCGTATGATCAATGGTGTTTGTCACGTATTGCTGCTGCTCTTGGACTAAAGACGGAAGCGGATTCTTATTTGTCATCTTCTTATAACTATCGGAATCTGTTTAATTCGAAAACTTTATTTTTTCATCCTAAAGATAAAGATGGCTATTTTATAGAACCATTTGATTATCGTTTTTCCGGAGGAATGGGCGCACGTGAGTATTATGGTGAGAACAACGGCTGGACTTATCGTTGGGATGTTCAACACAACTTTGCCGATTTAGTGCAGATGATGGGAGGAGCTGATGCTTTTGTTAATAACTTAGACGCGACCTTTAATGAATGGCTGGGCAAACCTAAGTATGAATTTTATTCTCAACTACCCGATCACACCGGAAATGTGGGACAATTTTCGATGGCTAATGAGCCTTCTTTACATATTCCTTATCTATATAATTATGCACAAGCTCCCTGGAAGACACAAAAGCGGATACGTTCGCTGATTCATCAGTGGTTTAGAAATGACCTGATGGGAGTTCCCGGAGATGAGGACGGTGGCGGACTGTCTTCTTTTGTTGTTTTCTCAATGATGGGTTTTTATCCGGTCACTCCGGGACTACCGGTATATAATATTGGAAGTCCGTTCTTCTCTTCCGTTAAATTAAAGCTATGTAGTGGAAGTGTTTTGGAAATCGTTGCCCGTAATTGCTCGGTTGACAATAAATATATTCAGTCCGCTAAACTTAATGGTAAAGTATGGTCTAAGCCTTGGTTTAGCCACGAAGATATAATGAATGGAGGCAAACTGGAATTTATAATGGGAAACCAGTGTAATCCGGAATGGGGATCAGGTGTAAATGACGCTCCTCCTTCACTTGAGGATACATGTATTAATGATTAATTTAACTATATGAAGATTAGAACCTTATTTTTATCATTCTTTTTAGTGTACAGTTGTTTGGCATTGAATGCGCAAAGGGCTGAGATTTATACCACTTCAGAACAATTACCATGGCAAAAGACTCGTATTAAAGTTCAGAAGTATGCTGAATCGAATGCGGATATTATCGTTTCTGAGTTTCAGGAACAGGTTATAGATGGCTTTGGAGGATGTTTCAATGAGTTGGGATGGGACGCTTTGACTCTGTTGTCAGAAAAACAACGTAAAACTATTCTGGAAGAATTATTTGGGCCGGATGGAGTACGATATACTTTCTGCCGTTTACCAATCGGTGCGAATGACTATGCCCGTGATTGGTATAGTTTTAATGAATGTCCAGGTGACTTTGAGATGAAGAATTTTAGTATAGAACGTGATAAAACAGGATTGATTCCATATATAAAGGCGGCATTGGCTATTCAACCGGATTTAAAGCTATGGGCTTCACCGTGGAGCCCTCCGGTTTGGATGAAAACCACCCGGCACTATGCGACGGCTCCTGGCGATCATAATGATTTTACAAAGGAAAACGAAGTAGCAGGAGATCATTTTATTCAAAAACCGGAATATCTCAAAGCCTACACTCTCTATTTATCTAAGTTTATAAATGCTTATAAGGAGAATGGTATTGATATTTCTCTGCTACAGTTTCAGAATGAACCGTATACAAAGCATCAGTGGCCGAATTGTAGTTGGACACCCCAGGCTATGGCAAACTTTATAGGTAAATATCTGGGCCCTGTATTTAGCGAAAAACATCCGGATGTCGATTTATGGTTCGGTACGTTCAATTGTAACAAGATGGAAGACCTGAAGTGTGTAATGGAGAATGCCGATGCCTCTGAGTATATCCGTGGGATCGGTCTGCAATGGGAAGGAAAAGATGTTGTAGCCGATATTCACCGGGAATATCCTACTATGAAATTGATGCAAACAGAAAACGAATGTGGCAGTGGTACTTTCGATTGGGCGGCTGCGGAACATACTTTTGATTTGCTGAAAATCTATTTAAATGGCGGTGTCAATTCTTATATGTACTGGAATATGGTGTTGGCGGATGATGGAGCCAGTTCCTGGGGCTGGAAACAAAATACGATGATTCGTATTGATTCGCAGACGAAAGAGGTGATTTATACGCCGGAATTTTATCTGATGAAGCATTTAAGTCATTTTGTAAGAAGAGGAGCCTGTAAACTGAAAGTCTTGAATGGTGATGATGTACTGGCATTCAAAAACCTTGATAATCAGATTGTCATCCTTTGCGCTAATAAGGATAAGAAAGAACGGGAAGTACGGATAGCTTGTAAAGGCTATGTGATAAATATTAAACTGGCTCCCAAAACATTTAATACGATAACCCTTTAATTATTAAACAATAAATTTGCATAATGAAGATTCTGAAATTAATAGGATGCTCGATTCCATTGTTAGTGTTCTCTCTGTCCGGACAGGCACAGAACAAGACTGAGTTGTTTCGTGACATGACCGCTCCTCAGCATGAGCGTATTTTAGATTTGCTTAATAGATTGACGGTGGAAGAAAAGGTCTCTCTGTTGGTGAACGACGCAAGGGAAATTCCCCGTCTTAACATAGATAAATATAATCATGGCAATGAAGCCTTACACGGAGTAGTTCGTCCGGGTGAGTTTACAGTGTTTCCTCAGGCTATAGGCTTGGCTGCTACCTGGAATCCTAATCTTATTTTTCGGGTATCCACTGCTATTTCGGATGAAGCACGAGGACGTTGGAAAGAGTTGGATTATGGAAAGAAACAGATTGCTGGTGGCAGTGATCTGCTTACGTTCTGGTCACCTACAGTAAATATGGCCCGTGACCCTCGTTGGGGGAGAACTCCTGAAACTTATGGGGAAGATCCCTTCCTCTCCGGAAGGATTGGTTGTGAGTTTGTCAAAGGTTTGCAAGGAGATAATCCCCGTTATTTGAAAACAGTCTCTACTCCGAAACACTTTGCTGCTAATAATGAAGAGCATAATCGTTCAAGTTGTAATGCCAGAATGTCTGAACGTGATTTACGTGAATACTACTTGCCTGCTTTTGAGCGTTGTATCGTTGATGGTAAGGCACAATCCATCATGATGGCTTATAATGCTGTAAACGATGTGCCTTGTACAGTCAACACTTATCTGATCAAGAAAGTATTGCGTGGTGACTGGAACTTTAACGGTTATATTGTTTCGGACTGTAGTGCCCCCGAATGGATGGTGACAAAACATAAATATGTGAAAAATCTGGAAGCAGCTGCTACATTGGCTCTCAAAGCCGGACTTGATCTGGAGTGTGGAGATCGTGTGTATACGGCTCCATTGCTGAAGGCATACAACGAATACATGGTCAGCGAAGCGGAAATAGACTCTGCTGCTTATCATATTTTACGTGGAAGGATGCTTTTAGGGCTTTTTGATGATCCGTCGCAGAATCCTTATAATAAAATAGAACCCTCTGTCATAGGTTGTAAAGAACATCAGGAATTGGCTTTAGAAACAGCTCGCCAAAGTATGGTTCTTCTAAAGAATCAGAAGAATTTCCTGCCTTTAAACCGGAAAAAGATAAGATCCATTGCCGTAGTAGGTATCAGTGCTGCCCATTGTGAATTCGGGGATTATAGTGGTAATCCTAAAAATACTCCGGTTTCTGTACTTGATGGCATTAAGAAATATGCCGAGAATGCAAATATAAAGGTAGTACATGCCCCTTGGGTATCCAGTGGTACTGATTTTGATCCCATCTCCAAGGGCTTTTTCCCAAATGGCCTGAAAGCAGAATATTTCGATAACAGCGATCTGCAAGGTACACCTTCTGTACGTATGGAAGAAGAGTTACTTTATGATCCTGTTCACCGTCCTGATCGATTTCAACCTGAAGCTCCTATGTCTATTCGTTGGACAGGGACTTTAAAGCCGGTTGTATCGGGTGATTATACCTTAGGGTTGAAAACAGACGATGGTTGCCGCTTGTTTTTAGATGGTAAGAAACTAATAGATTCCTGGACAGAGAGAAGTGCCCAGATGGATCAAGTCGTAGTGAAGCTGGAAGCCGGTAAAACGTATGATTTAAGAGTGGAATATTTTGATGGTGGTGGTGACTGTTTCGCACGCCTTTACTGGAAAGCACCGGTTACAGATCAGACCAACCGTTTAGCATTGTTTGGAGATGCTGGAAAAGTAGCAAAGGAATGTGACGTGACAGTAGCGGTACTGGGTATTAATAAATCTATTGAAAGAGAAGGGCAGGATCGTTATTCGCTTGAGTTACCTATTGATCAGCAAGAGTTTATTAAAGAGCTTTATAAAGTAAATCCAAATACGGTTGTAGTGTTGGTTGCCGGGAGTTCTATGGCCATTAATTGGATGGACGAAAATGTTCCGGCTATACTGAACGCATGGTATCCCGGTGAACAGGGAGGTAATGCAGTGGCCGAAGTTCTGTTTGGTGATTATAATCCGGGTGGACGTCTTCCATTGACCTATTACAACTCGTTGGATGAACTTCCTGCGTTTGATGATTATTCTGTGAAGAACAGGACCTATCAATATTTTGAGGGAAAACCTTTGTATGAGTTTGGCTACGGATTGAGTTATACGAATTTTAAATATAAGAAAAAGAGTATTACACAGTCAAATGATACGGTTGACATTACATTCAATCTCTCCAATGTAGGAAAGTACGATGGTGATGAGGTAGCTCAGGTATATGTCCGTTATCCGGAAACGGGGACATACATGCCGTTAAAGCAACTGAAAGGTTTCTCCAGAGTACATTTGAAGAAAGGAAAATCTGCAGATATTACTATTTCTATACCTAAAAAGGAGTTACGTTATTGGGATGAGAAGACCCGTCAGTTTGTGACTCCCACAGGTGAGTATGTTTTTCAGGTGGGTGGTTCTTCTGAGAATATTAGCATTGAGGAAACTATTAAGATAAGTACTGTATCCTAATTAAATGATCGTATCATTGAAACGCAGATTATTGCAAATTTACGTAAAGAATATCGTTCCTTAAGTGCAGCAAGCCATCTAATCTGCGAAAATCTGCGATCATTTGCGTTTCAATAAAACACTGGCATAGTATGAATTAAATTTGAAGTACCACTTAATAAAATAGATAATTCAATAGGTAGTTATTACTGATAGACTTGTGCAGGAATAAAAATAAATAAAAAGGAATATGATGAAACAGCTTATTATCACTTTATGCTTGAGTACAGCTACTCTGGTTGGTATGGCACAAAATGAGCCTTACAGGAATCCCAATCTCTCTCCGGAAGAGCGTGCCGAAGATTTGTTAGGGCGGCTAACCTTAAAAGAAAAGGTAACTCTGATGCAAAATGAATCTTTCCCGATAGAGCGTTTGGGTATAGCTCACTACGATTGGTGGAATGAAGCGTTACACGGTGTGGCTCGTGCCGGAATTGCTACTGTTTTCCCAATTACTATGGGGATGGCATCATCGTTTGATGACAAAGCTATAGAGGATATATTCACAGCAGTCAGCGATGAGGCTCGTGCCAAGTATCACGATGCACATCGGCAAGGTCGGAGAGGCGTGCGTTGCGAAGGCCTGACTTTTTGGACTCCAAATGTAAATATCTTTCGTGATCCGCGCTGGGGACGTGGTCAGGAGACCTATGGAGAAGATCCCTATTTGACAAGTCGTATGGGAGTGGCAGTAGTAAAAGGTTTGCAAGGGCCGGCCGATGCCAAGTACGATAAACTTCACGCTTGTGCCAAGCACTATGCAGTGCATAGCGGGCCGGAAGCTAAACGCCACTCCTTCAATGCTGAGAATATTTCTCCCCGCGATTTGTGGGAAACCTATTTACCGGCTTTTAAAACATTGGTACAAGAAGCTGATGTGAAAGAGGTAATGTGTGCTTACAACCGGTTTGAGGGCGATCCTTGCTGTGGAAGTAATCGACTGCTGACTCAGATTTTACGTGACGATTGGGGATATAAGCATGTGGTGGTGAGTGATTGCGGAGCTATCAGTGACTTTTTCTATAGTGATCGCCATGCTACCCACAAGAACGCGGCCGATGCCAGTGCGGCAGCTGTGCTCAGTGGAACGGATTTGGAGTGTGGCATTGAATACGCTCACTTGGACAAGGCGGTAAAAGAGGGGCTTATCTCTGAAGAGAGAATCAACACCAGCTTGTTTCGTCTGTTGAAAGCCCGTTTTGAATTAGGAGAGATGGACGATGATGCTTTGGTTCCTTGGAGTAAGATTAGTATCGATACGGTAGATTGTCAGATGCACAAGCAAATGGCTTTGGATATTACCCGCAAATCGATGGTATTGCTACACAACAATGGGGTATTGCCATTGGGTAAAACCGGTGCTCGTATAGCCGTAATGGGACCTAATGCAAACGATTCAGTCATGCAATGGGGAAATTATGAAGGGACTCCATCTCACACGGTGACTGTTCTTGAAGGAATCCGTAATAAAATAGGTAATGTTATTTACGAGAAAGGATGTGAGTTACTCACGAACCAAGTATTCGATTCTTATTTCAGCGAAATATCTAACAACGGTAAACCTGGCTTTACCGGTACTTATTGGAATAATCTGGATTTGAAAGGTGAAGTGGCAGCTATACAGCAAGTCAGCACTCCTTTCAACTTCAATAATGGAGGTAATACGGTTTATGCTCCGGGAGTGAACCTTTACAACTTTACTGCTTCGTATGAGGGAACTTTCCGTCCGAAGAGTAATGGTGATTATACATTGGTTATTGAAGGTGATGATGGCTATCGTGTATACGTGAATGGACAAGAGGTCATTAACTATTGGGGTACACATGCCAGCGCTAAAAGGGAATATACCCTGAAAGCTGCTGCCGGGAAAGAGTATAAGATCAAGATAGAATATATGCAGGCTGGTGCTGAGGCTGTATTGCGTTTCGACTTGGGTATCTATCGTCAGATTGCTCCCGAAGCAGTAGCCGAAAGAGTGAAGGAGGCGGATGTTGTGATTTTTGTTGGTGGTATTTCTCCTAATCTCGAAGGTGAAGAGAAGAACTTTGTGAATTGTCCCGGCTTCGTTGGTGGTGATCGGACTTCAATCGAACTGCCGGAAGTACAGCGTAACATTCTGAAGGCATTGAAGAAAGCTGGTAAGAAAGTGATCTTTGTCAATTGTTCCGGTTCGGCAATGGCATTGGTGCCCGAAACTCAATCATGTGATGCCATATTGCAAGCATGGTATCCCGGTCAGGCTGGCGGAACAGCAGTCGCTGATATTATATTTGGTGATTATAATCCGAGTGGTAAATTACCTGTTACTTTCTATAAAAACACAGAGCAGTTACCCGATTTTGAAGATTACAGTATGAAAGGACGCACTTATCGGTATATGACAGAGAGTCCCTTATTTCCCTTTGGTTATGGATTGAGTTATACAACATTCCAATTTTCAAAAGCCGGATTAAATAAACGGGTGGCTACTATCAATCAGCCGGTGCAATTTAAAGTTAATGTAAAGAATACAGGTAAACGCGATGGAACTGAGGTAGTACAGATTTATATTCGTAAAGCGGACGATGAGGAGGGGCCGGTGAAAAGCCTTCGGGCGTTCCGTCCGGTAACCTTGAAAGCGGGTAAGTCTGCTACAGTCAACATCACACTTTCACCGGATACTTTTGAATTTTTTGATCCCGAAACTAATACCATGCGTATTGTACCGGGAGATTATGAAATTATGTATGGTAACAGTTCGAATACTTTGCCGGAAAATAAGCTGAGTCTTCAGTTGAAATGAAAAGAGTTAGTTGAAGAATCGCAGGAAATGGGGATTAGTCGTCTATGACGGCAATCCCCATTTTTTTCATTAAGAAGCAAGCATTCATATTCTGTGCTACTCCGTTCTTCATTTGATAAGAGAAAGTAAGCTCATTGTTGGTGATCTCTGCTTCAAAACAATAGTTGCGGATATCTTCGGGGAAGAGATTAATAAGTGTCCCCAACATAAGGTCGTGTGTGGCTATGATGCCATTAGCCTGCAGTGCCATAAATTGCTTGATAAGGGCAAAAGAACCTTTTTGCTTATCGGTGGAATTTGTTCCTTTCAATATTTCATCAAGGATGATGAACAATTCTTCACCTGCATTGAGCTTATCGATGATAAGTTTCAGACGTTTTAGTTCGGCAAAGAAATAAGATTCATTATCCGTAAGTGAATCGCTGGTGCGCAGACTGGTGATTAGGCGGGACGGATACAGTTTCATTTGTTTGGCCCATACAGGTGCACCTATGCAGGCTAATAGGTAGTTGATTCCTACTGTACGCAGGTACGTACTTTTCCCTGCCATGTTAGCCCCTGTAATAATGATGAAGAAAGGACGTTTGGCGATGTCTATATCATTGCATACACACTTATCACGGTTCATGAGTGGATGTCCCAATGCTTCCGCTTCCATAGAGAAGGGAGTAGAAGTAATTTGTGGGTAGATATACTCCGGATGGTTGTAAGCGAAAGTAGCTAATGAACAATAAGCATCCATTTCTCCGATAGCTTTGAGCCAGGATGGGAGTTCGGAAGCATGCTTTTCTTTCCAGGCTTCTATCCGCATAATCTGTCGTAATTCCCAGAAAAGAGCACCGTTCAGAACGAAAGACATCAGCATATTATTACGTTGGTCAAGTGCATTCATTAAAGCAGTAAGTTTTTTAACAGCCTGTGAGGCGGTTTGTTTGTCACCACCTACAAGTTCCTTTATCTCCTGTAGTACAGCACTGTGATATTCTTTTTCTTCAATGATATGAATGAGGCTGGCATAAGTAGCAAGTATCTGAAGCTTCTTTCCATAGAGTGCCTGCATCTTTGTTATTCCTCTTGAAAAGGCAAAGCTGAGAAGGAAGAAGCCAACAAAGATAATACCTGGTACTGTACCTGATACTATACCTGCTATGGCCAGTGTTATAAATATAATATTAATAGCAGGAACGATGAAAGGAAGTGCCCGAAGGATAGCATGATTCCTATAATAACTGGGACTGTCGGCCCATGCTTTTATTTCCTCTTCATCGGCAGATTTTCCTTTGTATAGCAGGCCGAGTATACGGAAACGCTGGCGCATCTTTAGTTCCGGGGCAAGTTCCCTTACAGCTTTCTGACGTTTTTCTATTTCAGCTTTATTTTCCAGATGGGTATTGAGCCAGGCAGCCAGCCGTTTTTTGCCTAAATCAGTTGAAGTACGGTTGATATACTGGAAAAGTGAACGTTCGCCAAACACATCGAGGTCATATGAATAGAGATGTGCCGGATTGATAAATTCTTCTCCGCTGTCAAAAGAAGAGCTGTCGTATTCTATAGCCTGAAGTTCTTGCCGGTTTATTTCTATTTTCTTTTCGAGATACTCTTTTTGATAGAACAAACGATTATGTAACTTTACCAGAAAAAGGAAAGGGACGAAAGTAAGGGCAACCACACCTGTGATAACAATCCATCCATTGTCCCAGAAATGAATAACTCCTGCAATGCCGGCTACGAATAATATTAGTCTTAAAGTGCCAATACGGTAGATCTGTTGCTTTGCTTTTCCGAGTTTCTGCTCTGCACTCTTAATGATATCCTGATAAGTATTGATAATATTCTTTAGCTGTTCCATATTATTTTATTTGTTTCTTACAAAAGTAGTATAATTAACAGGTAGCGTGTGTGGAGCTTGTTTTTGTCAATAGCAGATTTACTTTTTATTAACAAAAGCGGGCTGTTTCAGGAGAAAGTACCAATATTGACCAGTAATGAGTGCTTCCCGCACGGGGAGATACTCACCACAGACAGAGTTATCGATCAGTAACGGAGATTATGGGCATATCTTTTTGGTGCCGGAAGTGTCCCTAAACGCCGCTGTTACCCTTGTCCGGTATTGTTTTCTGTCTTTCTCAGAAAGGAACGTTCTTTTTCCCGGTGCACAGCGTTGTTTTACATGTACATGTAAAGCTGCATGAGATGCACATGTCGTACTGCTCCACATGCACATGTCGTACTGCTTTACATGTACATGTAAAACAACGCTACACACCGAGACATCATACATTACTCTACGAGATGGGGCTTTATTGATATCGGAGAAAGAGATAAATGGTAATAACAGGCGCCATTTAGCACAAAACTGAACGGTTTTGAGTGTATTTCACCACAGTAGCACAGAGTACTATTTATCTGATAAAACGCGAATTAACACAGAACGCAGATTAGAAGACTGTAGTTCTTTGTCATACATTTGTTTCCCTTTGCGAAAATCTGCGATCATCTGCGTTTCAGTAAAGATTTAAACTCTGTGGTGAGTTTTGCTAATGTCTATTCAAAATGGCCAACTACTGGTTTACATTAACAATAAACACCCCAGTCAAGCTTTTCTTTCTTTTTTTAGAAATTTTCGACTGAAAAACTTGCTTCAATTCGTCAAATGATGTAACTTTCCAAACGATTAATGCTGTAGATAGGAGGTACTTATGAAAAAACTGTGGATTATTTGTTTACTGAGTATTGTGGGACTGCCTCTGGTTGCACAGAACATTGTTTATTCCAACCTGAAAGATTTACTGGCTCATGATGGCGATACAGTGACGGCTTTGAAAATAGAAAAGCGAACTAAAAATAATATTTCATTGTCCGGAGGAGCTGATTATAAGATCAGTGCTGATACTGACAAATCATTGTGCAAATATCTGAAGAAGCGTTGTTTTGCTGTACAAGAAGATACATCTCTTTACATCAATTGCAAGAAACTGCGTTATAAGCGCCTTCGTTTTGGTGGATGGTATGCTCCTGCCATGTGGGTAAATGGAAACATCTTTTTTAGTGCCATTCCAATTGGAGTCGTTGCAGCAAGTTCTTCGGTTACAATGGATGTCACATTGGGAGGAGTGGTCGGTGATGCCATAGCTGCTTCCAGTCTGGTTTCCAAGCGTGTATATTATGAGATTGATGCTACCACCGGGAAAATAGACTTTGTAGGACGAGATCGGATGTGTGCTTTGTTGGATTCCTATCCGGAATGGAAGGAAGCTTATCTGAACGAAAACAGTGAATCTGCCGAGACTACCGGAAAGTATCTTAGGTTACTTAAAACTGCAAAGAAATAATCTTTTTGATAATAAATGTCTTGAAATCTTTGTGATTTCCTTCCTTTTTCCTATCTTGCGAAGAGTTATCAAGCTGTAAATTATGACAGTTTGTAATCCTTAATCCTTGTTATTATGAAAATGACTCTCTGCAACACTTTACCTGCCTATCCAAATTTTGTAGAAGGTATACGGCGGGCACCGGATCGTGGTTATACGCTTACTCCGGCGCAGACAGCTACTGCTTTGAAGAATGCCTTGCGCTACATTCCTACAGAATTTCATGAACAACTGGCTCCTGAATTTATGGAGGAGCTCCGTACGCGTGGAAGAATTTATGGTTATCGTTTCCGTCCCGAAGGCGACTTGAAAGCTAAATCTATTGATGAATACCGGGGTAAATGCATCGAAGGTAAAGCTTTCCAGGTGATGATTGATAATAATCTTTGCTTTGACATTGCCCTCTATCCTTATGAACTTGTTACTTATGGCGAGACCGGACAAGTGTGTCAGAACTGGATGCAATATCGCCTTATTAAACAGTATCTTGAAGAACTGACTCAGGACCAAACTCTTGTAGTAGAATCAGGGCATCCGCTGGGGCTTTTCCGTTCACGTCCTGATGCTCCCCGGGTAATTATTACCAATGCGATGATGGTAGGGCAGTTTGATAATCAGCATGATTGGCATGTGGCTATGCAAATGGGAGTGGCCAATTATGGCCAGATGACTGCCGGTGGCTGGATGTATATCGGACCACAAGGGATTGTACATGGTACCTTTAACACTTTGTTGAATGCCGGTCGTATGAAACTTGGTATTCCTCAGGATAAGGATTTGCGGGGGCATCTGTTTGTGTCTTCCGGTTTGGGAGGTATGAGTGGTGCTCAGCCCAAGGCAGCAGAGATTGCTGGTGCAGCTTGTATTGTGGCCGAGGTAGATGCTTCCCGTATTGAAACCCGGTATGAGCAAGGGTGGGTAGGGCATGTGACAGATAATATGGGTGAAGCTTACCGTATGGCATGGGAAGCCATGCAACAGGATGAACCTTGTTCTGTGGCCTATCATGGTAATGTAGTCGACCTTTTGGAATATGCCGAAAGAGAAAATATACCTATTGAGTTACTTTCCGATCAGACCTCTTGTCATGCTGTTTATGAAGGTGGTTATTGCCCGGCCGGACTAACATTTGAGGAACGGACGCGTCTCTTACATGAATCTCCCGAAAAGTTTCGCTCTTTGGTAGATATTTCGCTCCGCCGTCATTTCGAAGTGATCAAAAAACTGGTAGCCCGTGGCACCTACTTTTTTGATTATGGAAACTCTTTCATGAAAGCTATTTATGATGCCGGGGTTCGGGAGATTTCGCGTAATGGGGTGGATGAGAAAGATGGTTTTATCTGGCCCAGTTATGTAGAAGATATCATGGGGCCGGAGTTGTTTGATTACGGTTATGGTCCTTTCCGTTGGGTGTGCCTGAGTGGCAAACATGAAGACTTGATAAAGACTGACCGTGCTGCAATGGAGTGCATTGATGTGAATCGTCGTGGTCAGGACCTGGATAATTATAACTGGATACGTGATGCCGAAAAGAACCGTTTGGTAGTCGGTACACAAGCACGTATCCTTTATCAGGATGCGTTAGGGAGAATGAAGATAGCACTCCGTTTCAATGAAATGGTACGTCGGGGTGAAGTGGGGCCTATTATGCTGGGGCGTGACCATCATGATGTCAGTGGGACCGATTCACCTTTTCGAGAAACCTCTAATATAAAAGATGGTAGTAATGTAATGGCAGACATGGCCGTACAGTGTTTTGCGGGTAATTGTGCCCGGGGTATGAGTCTTGTCGCGTTGCACAATGGAGGTGGTGTGGGTATTGGAAAAGCGATAAACGGAGGTTTTGGTATGGTGTGCGATGGCAGTGAACGGGTGGATGAGATATTACGTTCGGCAATGCTTTGGGATGTGATGGGCGGTGTGGCTCGTCGCTCATGGGCACGCAATGAACACGCTATGGAAACAAGTGAAACGTTTAACAAGACACATGGAGAGAACTATCATATAACGATGCCTTATGTTGCAGATGAAAAACTGATTAATAAATTAATAACCGAACTATGAGCTGGAATAAAATCATTGAGTGCGTCCCTAACTTTAGCGAAGGACGCGATTTAGAGAAAATAGATAAAATTATATCCCCTTTCCGTGCACGTGCCGGAGTAAAGCTGCTCGATTATAGTAATGATGAAGATCATAACCGTCTGGTGGTGACTCTTGTCGGAGAGCCGGAGGCATTGCGTGATGCCATCATAGAGGCAGTTGGAGTGGCTGTCGCATTGATTGATCTGAACTATCATACAGGGCAACATCCTCGCATGGGAGCAGTAGATGTCATTCCTTTTATTCCGATAAAGAATACAACGATGGATGAGGCTGTTGCACTTTCCAAAGAAGTGGGGGCAAAGGTGGCAGAACTTTATGGGCTTCCTGTCTTCCTATATGAGAAATCGGCTTCTGCCCCTCATCGTGAGAATCTGGCTGCTGTTCGCAAAGGTGAATTTGAAGGTATGGCAGCGAAGATAAAACTTCCCGAATGGACGCCTGATTTTGGTCCGGCCGAGCGACATCCAACAGCAGGAACTGTAGCTATTGGTGCACGTATGCCATTGGTAGCGTATAATATTAATCTGAGTACACCTAACCTGGAGATAGCTCATGATATTGCTAAAAAGATTCGTTTCATTGGTGGTGGACTTCGTTATTGTAAGGCAATGGGAGTCGAATTGAAGGACCGGGGGATCACACAAGTATCTATCAATATGACCGATTATACGAAGACTGCTCTTTATCGTGCTTTTGAGTTGGTACGTATCGAGGCCCGGCGTTATGGGGTGAGTATTGTTGGTAGTGAAATTATTGGTCTTGTTCCGATGGAGGCATTGATTGATACTGCTTCTTATTATCTCGGTTTGGAGAACTTCTCTATGCAACAAGTACTTGAAGCACGAATTATGGAATGATATATGGAACGTAGATTAAGGGTCGTTTACGTTCTAAAATACTAAATAAGTATGAGTGAAAACCTGATTATATTTAATGCAAAGATTGTGACCCCTCTCGGTTTTTCCGCCCGGAAGGGTAAGGAGATGTCACAACTGCAGATTATTGAAAACGGTACGGTAGAGGTTACTGATGGTGTTATTACTTACGTTGGGCAGAACCGCGGTGAAGAGCGTGATGGTTATTATCATCACTATTGGCACTATAATGCCCGTGGTAAGTGTTTATTGCCTGGTTTTGTTGATTCGCATACCCATTTTGTTTTTGCAGGTGAACGTGCAGAAGAATTCTCCTGGCGTTTGAAAGGAGAAAGTTATATGTCCATAATGCAACGCGGAGGGGGTATTGCCAGTACGGTGAAGGCTACCCGTGAGCAAAACTTTGTCAAGGTGCGTTCCAAAGCCGAAGGCTTTTTGAGAAAAATGAGTGTAATGGGGGTTACTACCGTAGAAGGAAAGAGCGGTTACGGGCTTAATCGTGACACCGAGTTACTGCAACTGAAAGTAATGCGTAGTTTGAACAACGATGAGCATAAGCGAGTGGATATTGTATCCACTTTTCTGGGGGCGCATGCTTTGCCGCCGGAGTATACAGGACGGGAGGATGAATATATTAATTTCCTGATTCATGAAATGCTTCCCATTATCCGGCAAAACGAACTCGCCGAATGTTGTGACGTTTTTTGTGAACAAGGGGTTTTCTCGATAGAACAGTCCCGTCGTTTGCTTACAGCCGCACGTGATCAAGGTTTCCTGCTGAAACTTCATGCGGATGAAATCGTTTCGCTCGGAGGGGCCGAATTAGCCGCTGAACTGAATGCTTTGTCTGCCGATCATCTGTTACATGCTTCTGATACTGGTATCCGTGCAATGGCTGAAGCCGGAGTGGTAGCTACCTTGTTGCCTCTGACTGCTTTTGCGCTGAAAGAACCTTATGCCCGTGCCCGTGACATGATGGATGCCGGTTGTGCTGTGGCTTTAGCTACAGATTTGAATCCGGGCAGCTGTTTTTCCGGTTCTATCCCACTAACCTTTGCGCTTGCCTGTATTTACATGGGCTTTACCATTGAGGAAGCTATTACTGCATTAACTTTGAACGGAGCTGCTGCATTGAACCGTGCCGACCGCATTGGTAGTATTGAAGTTGGCAAACAAGGTGACTTCGTGGTTCTGGACTCAACGGACTATAATATTCTACCTTATTATATAGGTATGAATTGTGTGAATACAACGATAAAGAGAGGTGTTCTTTATCCTGTAGTTTAATGATAAAACTAAAAAATAAGATCATTATGTTAGTAGATTTGAAAGTAACGGATTTTCTGAATAAAGTAGCCGGAAGTGATCCTGTACCCGGTGGTGGTAGTGTAGCAGCTCTCAATGGGGCTATTGCATCTGCTTTGGCAGCTATGGTAGCAGGCTTGACTATTGGCAAAAAGGGCTATGAAGATACCGGGGAAATCATGAAGCATATTCAGACTCTCGCTCTTACACAGAAAACGGGATTTGTGGTTGATATTGATCGAGATTCTGAAGCATATAATAAAGTATTTGATTGTTTTAAATTACCCAAAAGTACAGATGAAGAAAAAAAAATCCGCAGTGCTGCCATTCAGGAAGCTACAAAGTTTGCTGCCCTTGTTCCTATGCAGGTAGCCCGTAATGCTTACGAACTAATGGGTATTATTGCTGATGTAGCTAAAATGGGGAATCGTAATGCGGTGACCGACGCTTGTGTAGCCATGATATCCGCTCGTTCGGCTGTGTTGGCGGCCTTGATGAACGTCCGTATTAATCTTGGTTCGCTCAAAGATAGAACCTTTGTAGAACAGTTACAGTCTGAGGCGGATGAATTGGAGCGTAAAGCCTGTATCAAAGAGAAAGAGTTACTGGATGCTATCAACCAAGATTTAAGAATATGAACAATGTTTATTATGTAGGTTCAGGTGAACTTACTTTCGATATTATCGAGCGCATCATCAATGAGAATCTGAAACTGGAACTTGCTCCCGAAGCAAAGCTTCGCATTCAGAGATGTCGTGATTATCTGGACCAAAAAATAGCTGCTTCTGATACTCCTCTTTATGGTATTACTACCGGCTTTGGTTCCTTGTGTAGCAAGAATATTTCTCCTGATGAACTCGGTACGTTGCAAGAGAATCTCATCAAAAGTCATGCTTGTAGCGTGGGGGAGGAAATTCGTCCGGTTATCATCAAGTTGATGATGCTTTTCAAAGCCCATGCTTTGTCACTGGGGCATAGTGGTGTGCAGGTGATCACTGTGCAACGTATCCTTGATTTCTTTAACAATGATGTGATGCCCATCGTATATGACCGTGGCTCTTTGGGAGCTTCGGGTGATCTGGCTCCTTTGGCCAATCTTTTCTTACCACTGATTGGAGTCGGTGATGTTAACTACAAAGGGAAGAAGCGCGAAGCTATCAGTGTGCTTGACGAATTTGGGTGGGAACCCGTGAAATTGATGAGTAAAGAAGGGCTTGCCTTGCTCAATGGTACTCAGTTTATGAGTGCCAACGGGGTCTTTGCTATTCTTAAAGCTTTCCGGCTTTCCAAAAGAGCTGACCTTATTGCTGCTATTTCGCTTGAGGCTTTTGATGGACGTATCGAACCCTTTATGGACTGTATTCAGCAAATCCGTCCGCATAAAGGGCAAATTGAAACAGGAGAGGCTTTCAGGAATCTACTTCAAGGTAGCGAACTCATTGCGCGTCCCAAAGCCCATGTACAGGATCCATACTCGTTCCGTTGTATTCCGCAAGTACATGGGGCCACAAAAGACGCTATCCGTTATGTCGCTTCCGTATTGTTGACCGAAATCAACTCCGTTACCGATAATCCTACTATCTTTCCTGATGAGGACCGTATTATCTCCGGAGGGAACTTCCATGGGCAACCTCTTGCTATCTCTTATGATTTTCTTGCCATTGCCCTTGCCGAGCTCGGAAATATTTCCGAGCGTCGCGTTGCACAACTTATAATGGGGCTTCGTGGTTTACCCGAATTTCTGGTTGCTAATCCTGGATTGAATTCCGGCTTTATGATACCGCAGTATGCCGCCGCTTCTATGGTAAGCCAGAATAAAATGTACTGCTATGCTGCTTCCAGTGATTCCATCGTTTCGTCCAATGGACAAGAAGATCATGTCAGTATGGGGGCTAATGCGGCTACAAAGTTATATAAGGTGATGGATAACCTGGAACACATTCTTGCTATCGAATTGATGAATGCCGCTCAGGGGATTGAATTCCGTCGGCCAGAGAAAACCTCTGCGAAACTGGAACGTTTTTTGACCGAATATCGGAAAGAAGTTCCTTTTGTCAAAGATGACATTGTGATGTATAAGGAGATTCATAAAACAGTAGCTTTCCTTAACCGGACAAAGTTTGATTATTAACAGTTTCTTTTCTTCTTTATAGGTAAAAACTACCTGAAAATGAAAAACTATAGCGGATATATCCCGGGAACTTACCGGAATATATCCGCTATTTGTCGATTATTACCCCTATATTGCCGAGAAAACTTTTTCTATATCTTACTGATTATCTACTTTTGTGGTGTACTTATTGTTAACACTTGTTTTCACATTGCTTCGTTAACCTATAATAATTATCAAATGTAAGCGATTAATATGGAAACTAAATTTGTAATCTGAGTTTTCTATCTATCTTTGTTCCGTTTTCACAAGCTATTAGTGTGAAAGTACAGATAGTAAAAACGGCTAATTATAAAGAAATGGATGATGAGTACTAACGCAAAAGAAATTTCGAACAGAGTAGAGTTGAGAGACAGAATTATAGTGAAAGCCACTGAAGCCTTTACTTTACATGGTATTAAAAGCATAACGATGGATGATATAGCTACCTCGTTAGGTATATCAAAGCGTACGCTTTATGAAGTTTTTGAAGACAAGGAGACGTTGTTGAGAGAGGTTATTCTGAAAAATCAGGAGGATAAAAATGAGTTTCTGGAAAATCTTTTGGCTGAGTCAACAAATGTATTGGAGGTTATTTTGGTGTGTTTTCAAAAGAGCATTGAGATGTTCCATCAGACTAACAAACGCTTTTTTGAGGATCTGAAGAAATATCCTCATGTTTTTAATATGGTGAAAAAGAATCGCGATAAAGATTCGGAAAGTACAATTGCTTTTTTCAAATCGGGTGTGGAACAAGGTATTTTCCGGGATGATGTGAATTTTGCAATTGTCAATTTACTCGTTCGTGAACAATTTGACTTGCTGATGAATACGGATATCTGCAAAGAGTATCCTTTTTTGGAAGTTTATGAGTCAATCATGTTTACTTTCCTTCGTGGGATAGCCACCGAAAGAGGAGCGAGAGTGTTGGAAGAATTTATACAGGAATATCGGAAAAATAGAATAGAGCGGACGGGAGAATAACTTTTCCTGATTTTACAAACAACTAAAGTTTACAAAAAGAAGAAGACTTATTTATGAACAAAATGAGAAAATTAGCAGGTAAGAAGCTGCTTTTAGGTATAGCAGTTTTTCTTGCCGGGGGCTTTGTACGGGCACAGGAGGCAAAGGATACTTTGACCCTGACTTTGGATAAAGCACTGGAAATTGCTCTGAGTGAGAATCCCACTATTAAAGTGGCGGATGAAGAAATCTCCTTAAAGGAGGTAGCCAACAAGGAAACCTGGCAGAACTTATTACCTCAGGTTAGCATCTCAGGATCGCTGGATCATACGATTAAAGCGGCTCAGATGAATCTTGGTGGGCAATCCTTTAAGATGGGACAGGACAATTCAAATACGGCGAATGCAGGTTTAGCTGTCAGTTTGCCTTTATTTGCTCCTTCCGTTTACAAAGCTATGTCAATGACTAAGACTGATATTGAATTGGCTGTTGAGAAATCAAGAGCTTCTAAACAAGATCTGGTTAATCAGGTGACAAAGGCGTATTACCAACTGATGTTGACGCAAGATACCTATGAGGTAATGCAGAAAAGTTATAAACTGGCAGAAGATAATTTTAATGTTGCCAATGCTAAATATCAACAAGGAACTGTAAGCGAATTTGATAAAATTAGTGCTGAAGTACAGATGCGTAGTGTAAAACCCAGTGTTGTGTCAGCTTCAAATGCGGTGACATTGGCGAAGTTGCAATTGAAGGTATTGATGGGCATTACAGCTGATGTAGATCTGAAGGCCGATGATAATCTGGCTAATTACGAAACGGCTTTGTTTGCCGGAGAATTGAGCGCCGGAGATGAAAGTCTGATCAATAATACGACTATGAAGCAATTTGATTTGAATCATAAATTGCTTCTTAAGAACATCAAGTCTCAACGAACAAATTTCCTTCCGACACTCTCTATGTCTCTTTCGTATCAGTATCAATCTCTTTATAATCCGAATCTGAATTTCTTTGATTACAACTGGAGTAATAGTTCTTCATTGATGTTCAATCTGAGTATTCCTTTGTATAAGGCCAGTAATTTTACAAAGATGAAAACGGCTCGTATACAGGTGAAACAACTGGAATGGAACCGTTTGGATACGGAACGTAAGTTGAATATGCAGATAGAAAGCTATCGTAGTAATATGGCTGCCAGTTCAGAACAAGTTGTAAGTAACAAAGAAAATGTGTTGCAAGCTGAGAAAGCAGTATTGATTGCCGGTAAGCGTTATGAAGTGGGAAAGGGTACTGTACTCGAATTGAATAGCTCGCAGGTGTCATTGACACAGGCGGAACTTACTTACAATCAATCAATTTACGATTATCTGGTATCTAAGGCTGACCTTGATCAGGTATTGGGTAAAGATGAGGTAATAAAATAAACCAGGAAAAATAAAAATATAGAAAATCACATGAAAAAGAGTTTCCAATTAGTAGCCTTGTTTGCTATTATGCTGCTAGGCTCATGTACTGGCGGAAAAGAACAGAAAGCTGTTGAAAAAGTTGAAGATAAGCCTAAAGTAAAATTGGCGGATGTAACAGCACGGCCTGTTGATCAGATACAGGAATATACGGCAACAGTAGAAGCGGAAGTTAAGAATAATATAGCTCCGGCGTCTCCTGTGAGAATAGATAAGATATTTGTAGAAGTGGGTGACCGCGTTTCAAAAGGACAGAAGTTGGTACTTATGGATGAGGCCAGTTTGAAACAGATGAAATTGCAACTGGAAAACAAACGTCTTGAATTTAATCGTGCTGATGAACTTTATAAAGTAGGCGGTACTTCCAAATCAGAATGGGATGCCTTGAAGATGGCACTTGAAGTACAAGAGACGGCTTATAAGAATTTAATGGAGAATACAACATTGGTTAGCCCGATTAGCGGAATCATAACTGCACGTAATTATGATAACGGAGATATGTATAGCGGTGGAAACCCGGTGTTGGTTGTAGAGCAGATTACTCCGGTAAAACTGATGATCAATGTTTCTGAAACTTATTTCTCTCAGGTAAAAAAAGGGTCTCCTGTTGCAGTGAAGCTGGATGTGTATGGTGATGAAGAGTTTGCTGGAAAGGTTAGCCTCGTTTATCCTACCATTGATGCAACTACACGTACTTTTCCTGTTGAAATCAAGCTGGAAAACAAAGATCAGCGGGTACGTCCGGGAATGTTTGCCCGTGCTACTTTGAATTTTGGTACTCAGGACAACGTAGTTGTTCCCGATCTGGCTATTGTAAAACAGGCGGGTGCCGGCGACCGTTACGTATTTGTATACAAAGATGGAAAAGTTTCTTACAATAAAGTGGAACTTGGACGTCGTATGGGTACAGAATATGAGCTGAAGTCGGGTGTACCCAACAACTCACAGGTAGTTGTTGCAGGACAGACACGCCTGATTAACGGTACAGAAGTAGACGTGGAGAAATAAAATTAACGATTAATGATTAGTGATAAGTGATTAGCACTCATTGTGCTTTCACTCATCATTCATCACTCAATAACTAATCACTAAACAACATGAGTTTATACGAAGGAGCGGTAAAAAAACCGATTATGACCTCCCTCTGCTTTCTTGCAGTGGTGATCTTTGGTCTTTTCTCTTTATCAAAACTACCTATCGACTTGTATCCGGATATCGATACAAATACGATTATGGTAATGACCGCCTATCCCGGAGCCAGTGCTTCGGATATAGAAAATAACGTGACCCGACCGTTGGAAAACACGTTGAATGCTGTTAGTAACCTGAAGCATATTACTTCACGGTCGTCAGAAAACATGTCCTTGATTACGCTGGAGTTTGAATTTGGTAATGACATCGATGTACTGACGAACGATGTCCGGGACAAACTTGACATGGTGAGTTCACAGCTCCCGGATGATGTGGAGAATCCTATCATCTTTAAGTTTAGTACGGACATGATTCCTATCGTACTATTGTCTGTACAGGCCAATGAAAGCCAGTCGGCACTTTATAAAATTCTGGATGACCGCGTAGTGAATCCTTTAGCCCGTATTCCCGGTGTGGGTACAGTGTCTATCAGTGGTGCTCCGCAGCGTGAAATTCAGGTATATTGTGACCCGAATAAGTTAGAGGCTTATCATCTGTCTATTGAGACCATCAGCTCTATTATTGGTGCAGAGAATAAAAATATTCCCGGTGGTACCTTTGATATTGGTAACGAAACTTATTCGTTGCGTGTAGAGGGAGAGTTTAACGATTCCCGACAGTTAGAAGATATAGTAGTAGGTACTTACAATGGTGCCAGTGTTTATCTTCGCGATGTGGCCCGTGTGGTTGACACAGTGGAAGAACGTGCGCAGGAGACATATAATAACGGTGTAAAGGGTGCTATGATTATTGTACAGAAACAATCGGGTGCCAACTCTGTGGAAATCTCAAGAAAGGTAGAAGAAGCGTTGCCCCGTTTGCAGAAGAACCTGCCGAGTGATGTGAAACTGGGAGTCATTGTTGATACATCCGATAACATTCTGAATACAATTGACAGTTTGGCCGAAACGGTACTTTATGCTTTACTCTTTGTTGTTATCGTAGTATTCCTCTTCCTGGGACGTTGGAGGGCAACATTGATTATTTGTATCACGATTCCGCTTTCGTTGATAGCCTCATTTATTTATCTGGCCATCACCGGGAATACGATTAATATCATTTCTCTGTCTTCCCTTTCCATTGCTATCGGTATGGTGGTAGATGATGCTATTGTAGTATTGGAGAATGTTACAACACATATTGAGCGTGGTTCTGATCCGAAACAGGCCGCTGTACATGGAACAAACGAGGTGGCTATCTCAGTTATTGCGTCTACGTTGACTATGATTGCGGTGTTCTTCCCGCTGACTATGGTAAGCGGTATGTCTGGTGTGATGTTTAAGCAGCTGGGATGGATGATGTGTGCTATTATGTTTATCTCCACGGTTGCAGCTTTATCATTGACTCCGATGCTTTGTGCTCAGCTGTTAAAGCTTCAGAAGAAACAATCAAAGGCATTCACGATGTTCTATAGACCTATTGAAAAATCATTGGATGGATTGGACAACTGGTATGCCCGTATGCTGAATTGGGCTGTTCGTCATCGTTCGGTTATTGTTGTCGGTTGTATCTTATTCTTTGTTGTCAGTTTATTCTGTGCCAAAGGTATTGGTACAGAATTTTTCCCGGCACAAGATAATGCCCGTATTGCTGTACAGCTTGAACTGCCGATTGGTACCCGTAAAGAGTTGGCTCAAGAGATATCTGAGAAGTTGACCAATCAGTGGATGACAAAGTATAAGGAAATAATGAAGGTATGTAACTATACTGTAGGCCAAGCTGATTCTGATAATACATGGGCTTCTATGCAGGATAACGGTTCTCACATTATTTCTTTCAATATCAGTTTGGTGGATCCGGGAGATCGTAAAATCTCGTTGGAGCAGGTCTGCGATGAGATGCGTGATGATTTGAAGAAGTATCCTGAGTTTAGTAAGGCACAGGTGATTCTTGGAGGTAGTAATACAGGTATGTCTGCTCAGGCCAGTGCCGACTTTGAAATTTATGGTTATGATATGGCAACTACCGATAGCGTAGCTGCTCAGTTGAAACGACGGTTGCTGGATGTAAAAGGAGTATCTGAGGTAAATATCAGTCGTAGCGACTACCAACCGGAGTATCAGGTAGATTTTGACCGTGAAAAATTGGCTTTGCATGGACTCAACTTGGCTACTGTCGGCACTTATCTGCGTAATCGTATCAATGGTGCTATTGCCTCTAAATATCGTGAAGATGGTGATGAGTATGATATTAAAGTACGTTATGCCCCTGAGCATCGTACCAGTCTTGAAAGTTTGGAAAATGTTTTGGTATATAACGCTAAAGGAGAGGCTGTTCGTATAAAAGATCTTGGTACGGTGGTTGAACGTTTTGCGCCTCCTACCATTGAACGTAAAGACCGCGAACGTATTGTGACGGTATCTGCTGTTATCTCTGGTGCTCCGCTGGGTGATGTGGTAAGTGCAGGTAATGCTATTATTGATAAGATGGATATACCATCGGAAGTGACGATTCAGGTTGCCGGTTCGTTTGAAGATCAGCAAGATTCGTTCCGGGATCTGGGAACACTGGCTATCTTGATTGTGGTCCTCGTATTTATTGTAATGGCTGCACAGTTTGAATCACTTACTTATCCATTCATCATTATGTTCTCACTCCCGTTTGCATTTAGTGGGGTGTTGATGGCACTATACTTCACGAATAGTACATTGAGTGTAATGAGTTTATTGGGAGCTATCATGTTGATTGGTATTGTGGTGAAGAATGGTATTGTGCTTATTGACTACATTACCCTGTGCCGTGAACGCGGACAATCGGTATTGCATTCGGTTGTGACCGCCGGTAAGAGTCGTCTTCGTCCGGTATTAATGACTACTGCTACTACTGTTCTTGGTATGATCCCGATGGCTATTGGTGGCGGACAAGGTTCGGAAATGTGGAGCCCGATGGCAATTGCCGTAATTGGTGGTTTGACGATATCTACCATCCTTACGTTAATTTTGATCCCAACATTGTATTGTGTATTTGCCGGTACAGGTATTAAACGCCAACGTAAAGCTATGAAACGTCAGCGCGCACTGGATATCTATTTTCAGGAGCATAAAGACGAAATCATAAAGAAATAACTAATAATTGAAAATATGAAATCAGTATTAATAACATTCGACCAAGCCTATTATGAACGTATCATTGCTTTGTTGGATCGCCTCAATTGCCGTGGTTTCACTTATCTGGAGCGTGTACAAGGACGTGGCTCAAAGACTGGTGAGCCGCATTTCGGAAGCCATGCATGGCCCAGTATGTGTTCCGCCATTCTATCTGTGGTTGAGGATGAGAAGGTAGACCCGCTATTGGATACGCTGCATAAAATGGATTTGCAGACAGAACAACTTGGACTACGTGCATTTGTCTGGAATATTGAACGGAGTATCTGATACTACCGTAAATTAACATAAAGAAAGGAGAATCTCATTGATCATGTAGATTCTCCTTTCTTTTTATCTGTCTTATCTATCTTTGCTTCAAGCGAAGATAAGCTGTATCTTGGCATAAAAAATGAACGAGTTCGTTTTATTCTGCTCTCGGTTTACATTATCTTTGCAGCTCCTTATTAAAAGAAAGTAAGAGAGTGCATGAAGAATTATCTGAAATATTCGTTGGGACTGACCTTATTTATTCTGGTTGCTTTGATTGGCATGCATTGGTTACCAGTCATAACGATTGATGGACATACAATGAGACGGGTGGACTTGTTGAGTGATATCCGTACACCTGAACCGGAAGAAGAAAAGATGGAAGCAGACAGCCTTCTTCCCGTACCTGAAGTGAAGCCTGCCTTTATAGACACCTGTCGTACAGGGATGACCTGTATAGAAGATTATAGTGATTCTACCCTGCGTGGGATGACTCCTTTCTACCGTGCACTGGACGAGATTCCGATGAAGAAGCGCCTGGTGCGTATCGCTGTCTTCGGTGATTCCTTTATAGAGGCCGATATATTCACTGCCGATCTGCGTGAAATGTTACAGAAACGTTTTGGGGGGTGCGGAGTGGGCTTTGTCACCATAACTTCTATGACCAGTGGATACCGTCCCACAGTACGCCATTCGTTCGGAGGATGGTCCAGTCATGCCGTAACGGATAGTGTTTATTTCGATCGAAAAAAACAAGGCCTTTCCGGACATTATTTTGTTCCCAACAATAATGCTTATGTTGAACTCCGTGGACAGAATAAGTATGCTTCTTTATTAGATACCTGTCAGCAGGCGTCTATCTTTTTTTATAATAAAGGTGCGGTTGATCTCTCTGTTCGTATAAATCGGGGAGAGACAGAAAACCGGCAATTTGAACCTGATGGGCATTTGCAGGCAATGCAGGTGGAGGGACGTATCGGATCTGTACGTTGGACAGTAAATCAGGCGGATTCTACGTTGTTTTATGGTATGGCGATGGATGGTACGCAAGGGATTATTGTTGATAACTTCTCTTTGCGTGGTAGTTCCGGACTTTCTCTGCGAACGATTCCTGCCAGCATAATAAAAGAGTTCAATGAGCAGCGTCCCTACGATCTTGTCATTTTGCAGTACGGACTGAATGTTGCTACTCAACGCGGCTACAATTATGATAATTATCAGAAAGGGTTACTTACTGCTATTGAGCATTTGAAGGAGTGTTTCCCACAGGCAGGTTTTCTGTTGCTTAGTGTAGGCGATCGTGACTATAAAACCGATACAGGAGAACTTCGTACGATGCCGGGAGTTAAGAATCTGATTCGCTATCAACAGAATATAGCCGCTGAGAGTGGCATCGCTTTCTGGAATATGTTTGAAGCAATGGGAGGAGAAGGTAGTATGGCAAAACTGGTACATGCAAAACCTTCCATGGCAAATTATGATTATACACATATTAACTTCCGGGGTGGAAAACATCTGGCAGGGTTGCTTTATGAAACATTACTCTACGGAAAAGAACAATATGACAGGAGACGTGCTTATGAGAATAAATAAGTTTTTGTTATTTATCGTAATTCTCTTCCTGTCAGTTTCGTTAAAGCTTTTTGCACAGGATGCTTTGCCTGTATGTCCCGTACGGGGGGCACCGATGAAAAGTGCTAAGCCGATGCGTGAGATGAAACTGCTTTACGATACTCTATCTGTGCAGATTGATTTGCCGGTTGCCTTTAAAGGAATAGGAATAAATGAGATTGTTGACAGTTTGGGGATACTTTCTCCTGTGCTGGAGCATTTGCGCCTTGTAAAAGGAGGAATACTGGAAGATACTGTACGTATTTTGCATATTGGAGATAGCCATATTCGGGGACATATTTACCCCCAGACCACCGGACAACGATTGGCTGAGACTTTTGGCAGTGTTTCCTATACTGATATGGGAGTAAATGGGGCAACCTGTCTCACTTTTACACATCCCGACCGTATCGCTGCCATTGCTGCACTTAAACCGGAACTTCTTATACTCTCTTTCGGAACAAATGAGAGCCATAATAAACGGTATAATGCTAATTTGCATTATCAGCAGATGGATGAACTTATTTCGCTGATTCGTGACAGTTTACCGGATGTTCCGATCCTGTTAACGACTCCTCCCGGTTCTTATGAAAGTTTCCGACGGCGAGGCAGGCGCCGGACATATACTATCAATCCGCGCACAGTGACGGCTGCCAATACCATTCAGAAGTACGCTCGTGATCATCATCTGGTTGTTTGGGATATGTATAATGTAGTGGGGGGAAGCCTTCGTGCCTGTAAGAACTGGCAGGAAGCCAGGTTGATGCGCCCCGATCATGTACATTATTTGCCTGAAGGATATATTCTCCAGGGTAATTTATTATACGAAGCCATTATTAAAGCTTACAACGATTATGTTTCCCATTGATATAGATTTTAGCCGCCTCCGTGAGGTTTTCACATATAATCCGGAGGCTCCGATGATATTTAGTAGCGGAATATTTCTCTGGCTGTTTGCCGCCTTTATGGTGGTGTATGTACTTCTGCGTCATAAGTATACTGCGCGTATCTTGTTTGTTACCTTGTTTTCTTATTATTTTTATTATAAGAGTAGCGGTACCTATTTCTTTTTATTGGCTATTGTAACAGTTGGCGATTTTGTGTTTGCCCGTCTGATGGATCGCACTGACAATAAGTATGGACGGAAAGCGTGGGTGATGCTAAGTCTTTCTCTCAATCTGGGATTACTTTGTTATTTTAAGTATACAAATTTTCTGGGTGGAGTTATTGCTTCATTGATGGGCGGACAATTTACAGCGCTTGATATATTCCTTCCTGTAGGCATCTCTTTCTTTACTTTTCAGTCGCTGAGTTATACAATCGATGTTTACCGAAGGGATATAAAACCACTTACCAATTTACTGGATTATGCTTTTTACGTGTCCTTTTTTCCTCAACTGGTGGCAGGACCTATTGTACGGGCACGTGATTTTATACCTCAGATTCGTAAGCCGCTTTATGTTTCGCAGGAAATGTTTGGACGGGGGATCTTTTTGATTGTAGCCGGTTTGTTTAAGAAAGCTGTTATCTCAGACTATATCAGTATCAATTTTGTAGAACGTATTTTTGATAACCCTACGCTTTATTCAGGTATAGAAAACCTGATGGGACTTTATGGGTATGCACTGCAAATTTATTGCGATTTTTCCGGATATAGTGATATGGCTATTGGTATTGCTCTCTTATTAGGCTTCCATTTTAATCTGAATTTTAATTCTCCGTATAAATCGGCTTCTATTACAGAGTTTTGGCGACGTTGGCATATTTCTCTGTCAAGCTGGTTGCGTGATTATCTGTATATCTCATTGGGAGGAAACCGGCATGGTAAATTCCGTCAGTATCTTAATCTTATTATTACAATGTTTCTGGGGGGATTATGGCATGGAGCATCCTGGAATTTTGTTTTATGGGGTATGTTTCATGGCGTAGCGTTGGCGCTCCATAAAGCCTGGATGACTATCATAGGGCGTAAGAAAGGGGAAGAAAGTCATGGTGTCCGTCGTTTTTTGGGTGTTATTATTACATTTAACTTTGTTTGTTTCTGTTGGATTTTCTTTCGTAATGCCGATATTCATAACTCAATGGATATGCTGGGACAGATATTTACAACTTTCCGCCCACAACTGTTCCCGCAATTATTAGAGGGATACTGGCGTGTTTTTGCTTTGATGGCATTGGGCTTTCTACTTCATTTTGCTCCTGATAGTTGGGAAAATGCAGTTTGTCGTGGGGTAATTCGCCTCCCGTTTTTAGGCAAAGCATTATTAATGGTGGCTATGATTTATCTGGTTATTCAGATGAAGAGTAGCGAGATCCAACCATTCATTTACTTCCAGTTTTGAGTGTTTTCCGCACGGGGAGGTACGCCAGGCGATGATTAATTGAAACGCAGATGAACACAGATTTTCGCAAAGGGAAATAAATAGATGATTAATATCTACAGTCTTTTAATCTGCATTAATCTGCGTTTCATTAAATAAATAGTACTTTGTGGAACTCTGTGCTACTTTATGGTGGAATATATTCAAGATCGTATTACGATCATCCGTATTTCATCAGATAGCAATATTAATCCACACTTATTTCATCCACAAATAAGTAAGGTGTTTTTCCTTCTCCGGCGTGTCCTTTCGGCAAGGCGGGGCTACACTTGATTGTTACTTTTACAAAAGTAGCCTTTACTGGTGAGAATTCCACATTGTAATCTTCTATTCCTTTTTTGCCTAAGTTTGTTTCAGAAGGGTAGGTTTCTGAAGCTACTTCTTGGAAGTCTTTCCCATTTTCTGATACGGAAACAGCCAATCCGGTGGCTCCCATGATCCAGGCTCCCATGTCAACAATAGCTTCTGTTGAAACTTTGCTTATTTCTGTTGGTACTCCTAAATGAATGGTTGCTTCAACATCTGTTCCCCAAAAACCTAACCAGCGTCCACCGGCATAGCTGTTTCCCCCCTTTAATCCGTCTACTAAAGTCGTAGCACCTTTATAGGAGTATTTGGCCGAAGGCTGAGCTTTCAGTTCAATCGGGCAACAGGTGGCTTTGTTGAAATTAACCTGTTCGGATATAATCTTACTGTTACCGGTAGGACGAACAGCAACGGCCTTGAAATCTGCAACCTGTGTAATGGTTATGGGAGCTTCATATTTCGTTCCGTTCGTAGGAGTCGGTTCTGTTCCATCCAATGTATAGTAAACAGGTGCATTATCCACTGTGCTAAGCTCTATCATTACTGCTTTTTTGTCTGGGTCGGATGTGATATTTGATTTAATATCAAACACATGTTTACCGTAGTTGAGGCTATCACGATCATAAAAAGCTAAAAGTCGGGGCAAGCGTTTGGTGAAGTCACTATAATCCTTCTTTTCGGGAAGTGTCCATTGAACTTCTGCCAAAGCAGCCATACGTGGGAGTACCATGTATTCTACCTGTTTTGTCGTAGGGATATATTCACACCAAAGGTTGGCTTGAGCACCAATAATGTGCTTTTTCTCTTCTGCGTTTAAATCCTCCGGAACAGGTTCCATACTATATACGCGTTCCAATGTTATACAACCACCGATAGCATCTGGTTCATCTTTTGTGTCTGCTGTTTGGTAATAGTCAAAATATACATAAGTGTTTGGAGTCATAATCACATCGTGTCCCAACTTGGCAGCTTCTATTCCACCAGCCATTCCGCGCCACGACATTACGGTCGCATTGGGTGCTACGTCCCCTTCCAGGATCTCGTCCCAGCCAATTATCTGGCGCCCTTTACTATTGAGGAATTTCTCTGCACGTTGCATGCAGTAACTTTGCAAACGGTCTTCCGCCGTATGTTTAGCGTCAGCTTTCAAGCCCTCTGCTTTGATACGTGCCTGGCACTTCGGACATTTGGCCCAACGATTGCGTGGAGCTTCGTCACCTCCGATGTGGACATACTTATAAGGGAACAGGTCGGCTACCTCGCCCAGTACATCTTCTATAAATTGCATTGTTTTATCGTTACCAATGCAAAGTACATCTTCAAATATTCCCCAGTTTTTTTCTACTTCATACGGACCTCCCGTACAACCCAGTTCCGGGTAAGCAGCCAAAGCAGCAACCATATGTCCGGGCAGGTCTATTTCAGGGATGATGTTGATATAGCGTTCCTTTGCATAGTCTATAACTTCTTTAATTTGTTCTTGTGTGTAGAAACCTCCATAAGGTGTGCCGTCATATTCACCGGAGTTGTGTCCTATTACTGTTGCTGAACGTTGTGAGCCTATTTCCGTTAACTTCGGATATTTTTTTATTTCAATTCTCCATCCCTGGTCGTCTGTCAGATGCCAATGGAAAGTATTCATGTTATGTAGTGCCAGCAGGTCGATGTATTTCTTTACGAATTCTATCGGGAAGAAGTGGCGGCTTACGTCGAGATGCATGCCCCGGTAACTGAAGCGTGGATAATCTTTGATGGTTACTGCCGGAAGTGCAATCTTGGTGCCGGCAGTAGTTGCCGGAATTGATTTTCGCAAAGTTTGTATGCCGTAGAACACTCCATTAGGCGTTTGTCCGTTAATGGTGACTTGTTCGGAAGATACTGTAAGCTCGTATCCTTCTTTTTCCGTTATACTCTTGTCCAACCCTAAGATAATAGTATTTTGCGGTGTACTTTCCGATGTGATTGTTGCAATGTCGAGTTCTTTTCCTGTCGCATCTTTGATATATCCGGATAAAAACTCTGCGTTTCGTTTCAGCAACTCGTTTCCTTCCGGATAAAGAATTTTTGTGGTTTCCTGTAGTGTGAAAAGCGGTTCCTGACTGACAACGACCTCTTGGGGGAGAGGGATTACCTGATAATTGATTTCTTCCTTTTGCGTATTGCATGAAGCGAAAGCCAATGTAGCGACCGCAAGAAGTGCTTGGTTAAGTTTTCTCATAATAAAACTGATTAGTATTAGTTTGGGCAAATATAGTAAAAATTATAGTTATGATTTGTTTAAATAGGATATTAAGTATAGGGATACTTTTTCAGTAAAAATCAAATAGATGTGCGAATCAGTAGTTGGCTATTGAGTTCAAAGCTGATCGTAAATAGATTCATATCCGTATAGTAACGAAAAGATTATGACCCTATCTTTTCGATAGCGGAAGTGTCCATAGACGGCATTGTTACCCTTGCCCGGTATTGTACTTTGTCTTTCTCAGAAAGGAACGTTCCTTTCCCCGGTGAACAGTATTGTTTTAGATGTACATGTAAAGCGGTACGACATGTACATGTGGGACAGCACGACATGTGCATCTCATGCTGCTTTACATGTACATCTAAAACAAGACTGCTCACCGAGGCTTTATACGTTACTCTACGAGAGGGGGCTTTATCAATACCGGATAAAGAGACTGATCCTTTGCGAAAATCTGCGATCATCTGCGTTTCAATAAAGATTCAAACTCTGTGGAACTCCGTGTTACTCTGTGGTGAAATACATTCAAAACCGTACGGAGATGAGCAAAACTAAATTTTAACTTGATTTCAACTACTGATTCGCATTAGATATGTTAAAGTAAATCTGCAATTAGTGAGAAAAACAGAGAAGATATTGCACCTTGAATTACGTATTATATCTTTCTTAACACTTCTGTAATATATAGGAGAGTTGCAAATATACCATAGAACGAAAAAGTTCAGCACAATTGTTCTTTCTTATATTAAAATGTTATGTTTGTATAGTCTTAAATATAATAGTAATGAATGAACCTGATTTGATAACTGGCATAAAGAATGGGGATGTACAGTGTTTTGAAGAACTTTTTATGAAATACTATTCACATTTCAACCAATTTATATTCGGATTGGTGAAGGACGAATGGATCTCTGAAGATATTACGCAAAACACATTTATCAAAGTGTGGGTTAACAGAGAGAAATTACAAAGCGACTTATCGATTCACTCTTATTTGTATGTAATTGCTAAATATGAGATATACAACCACTTTCGTTCCAAGCAGAATCAAATTGTAGATCGTTTCCTGGATGGCGTACACGACACCGTAGTCACTCCAAGTGCAGAAAACGAGTTGTTTTGGAACGAAATGCAGAAAGCGATTGCCGCTATCATTGAAACAATGCCGGAGAAGCGGCGTGCCATTTTCAATATGAGCCGGTTCGAGCATAAGTCTGCAAAAGAAATAGCCGAAATAATGCATATTTCGGCACGTACGGTAGAAAAACATATTGAGCTTGCCCTTCGTGAATTACGTACGAAATTAACTCCTTTCTTATTTTGGATATTGGTCTATGGACATATTACATTGTAATTTGGATTACGATGTCTACTATCTTATTTCTTTATGAATTTAATACAATCATGTTTGCTCTTAAAAAGATATATACCATGTTGTAATGAATTTATATCTAATTCTGCGATAGTCTCTTTTATTGTTTTATTAATAACCTCCATTCCGTTTACATCCACAATAGCAATATCACCAATCGGATTTTCTGAAGTTATATCAATTTTGTTATTATTGATTGTTATTTCATCTTTAGTTTTCAGATTATCGGTTCCTGTTGCTATGGTTTTGGCATAGAGTATGAGGTCAGTTTGGGTGGTTGAATTCTCATCATAGCGATTTCCTTTCTCATCATACCATCCTCTAAAAGTCGTTCCGTCGTCGGGAACAGGATTTTGTGGAAATTTCATTTCTGTATTGTTGTAAAGTACTGCATATTCGTTGCCATTATACATAAAGACTGTTTTGTAGACTCTGTTGGTACCACTATAGACGACTGGCATGTTATTATCAGAATCAAGCTCCTGTCCGAAAAGAAATTCCATTTGATCACCGTTTAATAAATAAGTAGCTTCTCCGGAATGAAACTTTTTCATATCCATAGGAATTCCACCTTTGCCTGTTAAGGTATAGCCCGCATAATAATAGTTGTTTTCACAGTCGAAATTTACAGTGTTGTTTTTTCCGTAAATAGTTCCTTGATCCGTGGCCGTGCAGTCAATGGTGCCGATAACATAATTGTTCGTAATGGTTTCGGCAGCTTTTGACAAATTAGAATACGAGTTGATTCCGGCTACATATTTAGGGGTTCCAGAACCGTTATTTTTAATGCTACCGTCAAAGTAACATCCGTTAATAATAGCTTCGATGCCGGTTGTACTTGAATTTGTACATCCCAAAATGCCGCCGACACCATTGGTCACTTTTCCGGATGTTGTGATTATTATATTACCTGAATAAGAGCAGTTTTTTACATTCGCATTTTTCATAAATGCCAATACACCACCCACATATCCCGGTGCTCCCATGATGTTGATTTCAACATCGCTATGGCAATTAACCATATTTCCTAAGGCATTGGCTTTACCAATGAATGATCCGACTTGAGTTTTCTGAGTTATGGATGCGGGAATATCGATTTTTCCTGAGAGATTGATGTTGAGAATATCACAGCTTTCGCTGTTTGTACCACCTATTAGACCTGCAAAATTTGATTTTTCTGTAAGGTCACTTTTATTTATATACATATTATAAATGTGATAACCTTGTCCGTCAATTTTTCCGGTAAAATAAGTTCCGTATCCTATTGGAGTCCATGGTTGATTGCCTAAATCTATATCTTTTGCAATTTTTATACCTGTTATGGCATGGCCTTGATTGATTTGATTGGCTACCCATGCTAATTCTGCTCCTGTGTAAATAACACAATTACCGGAAACGTCACGAGCCGGTTCAATCATGGAAATACCATCCCACGGACCTTCTGCTACGGGTTCGAAGGGTACGACTTTCACAATACCCGGAACCATAATAGCCATAGCATTGATGTAACCAGTTTTGTAGGTATCTGCACTTGTAGCTCCCGGGGTTACCGTAAATCGGATATGTCCGTCTGCATCCGGATATATTGAAGAGAGTTCAGCGATTGAATGATCGTTGTTGTTTCCATTTAATCCAATGTAATTTTCTACAGTTCCAAAGGTTGAATACTCAGCTTCATGAATTTCTGTAGCATTCATATAGGAACCAAACATATAAAAATCATAGGATTCCTTAGGATCCAGATTGCTGAATACGATTTCGGCATTGTCAATAAGAACGCCGTCTTTTTCGATACCGTTTACCCAATAACCTGTTGTAGACGCATTTGCGGGCATGTTAAGCAACGTATTTGTTTTGGATGCACCGTTTTCTGTGACACCGGCAAAACCTTTTGTGATGTTTAGAGATATGCCTGAAGCCTTATTCTCCGAATCTGTCAAGTTTTCAATTTTAGTTCCGGCAAGATGGGATGTCACATTATTCCAGTAATCTTCTTGAGTTGTTTTTCCATTGGTGGTAAAGTTGATATAGATAGGAATTTTCCCCGGAACCTCAAGATGTGGAGTTACCATCAATGCTCCCAGATAATAAGTTTTCTTTTCTTCGTTATTGTTTGCGCCGGCTTTTACAGTTAAATAGATGCGTCCTTTTTCATCGGCAATTATTCCTTGGGCCGTTGCAATATTTGCCGTGTTTTTTGTAGGATTCAGAGAGGCGTTTCCATTATTTTCTCCTTTGAATGAGTAGACGGTTTCAGAATTGGTCGATGTATTATTCATAACTGAGGCAAATACGTTCATATCATACGCCTGCCCCGGATATAATCCGGAAATAATAACCGAACTCTCTGTAGTACCGTAAAAGGCTGATTTAGACACATTCGAAGGCATATCTAAAGCTGTAGTCGATGAAGTAGTTCCGATAGAGGAAACACCGTCGAATGGTTTTTCTATTGAAACTTTCACTTCGGTTCCATAACCTTTGCTATTATATAGATTTCCCACATTTGCTCCGGTTAATGTGGTTGTTAAACTATTCCATGAATATTGAGAGACAGCAGATGAACCAACACCGATGCCGAAATTAATCATTAGCGGTCTGTCGATGACCTTGGGTTTTGCATCAGGATTTACCCCATAAGTATCTGCAAGGCTACTGATACTTTTGGGGTGGATAATGGCTTCATGTACGGCATGTTGGCACATCTCTGCACAGAAATCACTGATGGAAGCAGGGTGATAACTTAACCCGATGACACTCTTTCCGAAGATTTTTTCGTACCATGTTAATGCTACCGTATAACGGCCGTGACTGAGATTCATGTGATAGCCATCACGATTATAATCATCACCAATATAACTGGTACGTCCATTTTGGACAGCTGTTCCGCCCGGAATTATGTTTTCTTCGCCAATTCCCGATTGTATGGCGGCACGGCCTGCACAATCAACGATTTTTGTATATTGATCCATTTGGTCGGTGTAAAGACCTTTATTGATTAACTCCTCTAATTTTGCCGAACCATTTTGATAGGCCCAGGTCATGTAAAGATAAAACTGGGCGTTTTTATTCGTGAGATGAGTTTTAAAGTAGGTGATCAGATTGCTCAGGTATGGAAAATAGTGACTATATGCGCCCGAATAATTATGGTCAGTTTGTATAATGACAATATCCCAGTCTTCATCCGTAATGATATTTGCATCGAATTTGCGACTGTTGCCTCCTGTCGATGTCATTTTTCCATCTTTAATTTTGTAGTAATTGTATATCTGCTGATTTGTGGTAATATAATTCGTGTGAAGTTCCAGTGTGGTTCCTCCTTTATATGGAAACCCCAGTACAATATCATCTCCAGCAGCTTGTACTATCGGAAGAAACTCCTGTAAAGCCGCATCAAACGAGAAACTGTTTCCAACAACGAGAATCTTTTTCGTTTCTGCATTCGTTGTAAAAACTGTTCCTGTAATACTTAAGAACAGCATTAAATAAAGTTTGAAAACCTTTTTCATTGATTTATTATTTTGTTGATGACTAATATGAATTACAGAACCTTACAGATGACAGAACTTACTCCTTGGATTCTCAGTGATAGTTTATCTTTCGATTTCTTTACTGACAAGTTTTGGGGATTTCCCCAAATAACTTCTAATCGATCATATCCTTCAATGGATGCCGTAGCACTTTTTTCTCTCGGATTAATAATTATCAGATACTTTGAGTGATCGTCGGAACGTTCGTATACGGCAGGATATGCTTGTTGCGGATCGCTGACAAACTTCCATCCTCCTGTATTTCCCAATGCGGAGATTGAAGAACGGAGGGCAAGAAGCCCCTTCGTCCAGTTAAGTATTGAATGTGGGTCATCGATTTGACCGGCTACTGTCGGACGCTTCGGATCCGGGTCTATAGGTAAATACAATTTTGAAGGGTCGCAGGTCGAGAAACCGGCTGTTGCGCCTGCTTCCCATTGCATGGGTGTTCTTTGTGCCGACCGGTCACGACTGCCTTCAATAAACGGCCATCCGTCCATCGAACGCATCCCGATCTCTTCTCCATAGTAGACAATTGGTACCCATGGCATTGTCAGGAAGAACGTCATGGCTACTTTTAGTTCCTCCGGGGTAGAACGTTGGTTACGATTTAGCCTCCACGTATCATGGCTGGATGTGGGCATACATGGGAAACCATGCCCCTTGGTTACTTCATAGATTTTTATAAAAGGTTCTACAAAAGAACTGAACTGCCCTTTTCCCGCCCTGTCAAACCAACAATCTTTCGGTTGGTATATACCGGTTTTCGGATCTGTATTCCGATGTGTATTGTGTACCAGATCGCGATACATGGTTTTTCCACATCCGTTGTGGCGGATAATATCGATATCGAAGCCGCAGGAAATAGCTTCTATCGGACTTGACCATTCAGATAGGAAGATCGTTTCGGGATAGTTTTCCGCTTGCCAGGAAAATATTTCATTCCAAAGTTTTCTTACCCCATGAAACTCTGCGTCATCTCCCTTTACCAATGACCAGGCCAGGTCACAACGAAAACCGTCAACTCCCTTATCAAACCAGAAAGAGATGATATTCTTTATCTCTTGGCGGACTGCTTTTGGACCGGGGGCATTATAGGCTTGTTCCCACGAATTCTCCGGGTTCGGCTGATAATATCCGTAATTAAGTGCCGGCTGAATATCGTAATAATTCATCAGATAGTATCCGTCGCGCGGATATTCATTTTTTACCCAGCCTCCTCTTTCCGGTTTCGGTGGAGTTGTTTTTTTACCTTTCGTCCAAATGTAATAATCGGCATAATGACCATTCGGGTCTCCATTTGCAGATTCCAGAAACCAGGGATGCTTGTCTGAAGTGTGACCGGCTACGAGGTCGAGGCATACTTTAATACCCTTTTCATGTGCATCGTTTACCAGATTTACCAAATCGGTATTTGTGCCGAAGCGTGGGTCGATTTTATAGAAATCGGTGATATCATAACCGCCATCTTCAAATTTACTGCAAAAGACCGGACTGATCCAGATGGTATTAAATCCCAGATCCTTTACGTAGTCCAAGCGAGAACGTATACCCTCCAGATCGCCGTATCCGTCTCCGTTGCTATCCATGTAAGAAGAAGGATAGATGTGATATATGGCTGCACTTTCCAGCCATTTGGGGTAGTTTCGGATGGCAAAGAGGTTACTTGCAAGGGCCATAAAGCTAAAAAAGAAAATGATTCGTTTCATCTGATTATTTTTTGTGGGTTCTATGATTTACCTATTGAAAACTGAAATTGTGTTACCGTATCTCTATAATGGTGTTATCATGATATATAATTTTCATCTGTTGTGATGCATTCAGGCAATTTAAAATCTGTTCAATTGTCTCGTCATTGGCAAATATTGCATCGTATTTTATCGATTTTAATTTTGGATTGGTAATTACAATCTTCTTTTGGAAGTGACGTTCGAGTTGATTGGTTATATCTTCCAGCTTTTTATCGATAAAGTAAAATTTACGGGATTGCCCAGGGTTGGCTATAGTCGAAATATTCATTTGTGACATTTCGCCGGTATTCTTATCAATCTTTATAATATCACCGGGAGCCATGAGTACTTCTACCTGTTTATTGTTGAAATCTGATTCTACGTCCACGCATCCTTCGTATAGCATTACTTCAAATTCTGAATCGGATTCATGCGATTGTACGTTGAATTTAGTTCCCAATACTTTGATTGTGGCATTGTTACACACAACGAAGAATGGATGTTTCATATCTTTGGTTACCTCTACGTATGCTTCGCCAAACAAATGTACTTTCCTGTTACGGGCAAAATCATTTGCTGCGTAAAAGAGAGTACTTGTGGGTTTGAGATAGATTTTTGTAGAGTCGGGAAGTATCACCATTTTTGAATCACCTGCCGATGCATATACTTTTTCCAAATCGATATCGCCGAACCGGGGACTCCATAAATGTATACCCAATAGGAAACCGCATATCAGGACGGTGGCGGCTATTCCCGATATCCAGCGGTATATCGTCTTCCTCTTTTTTATGCCTTGGGGTGTCCCGATACCTATACGATAGCATGTGCGGTTGAACGCGTTTCTGGCTTTTTGTTCATCCTGATGAGTACATTCTTTCAACAGTTCCAGAAGAATAGTGTCCAATTCGGCATTATTGATATTGTTTATATACCATTGCTCTATTTTCTCGGAATCAGCGGGGGTGGACTGACTCTCAAAAAACATCTTTATGCTTTCTTTTTTCATATATTTATTATTAATCTTTCCTTATATTAAAGGAACACATTACATGATATGACTACGTAATCCGATTTTGAAAATAGACATTTTATTATTGTGCGGATGCATATCTCTTTCCGAAAAAGCGGTCGATAATAAGGGTGATAGCGCCGTCTCCACTTACGTTACATGCTGGGCCATATCCGTCGAGAGCCAGATAAATGGTCATCATCAGGGCACTCTGTTCAGGCGAAAAACCGAGAATCGATTCCAATAATCCGATTGATGCCATTAAAACTCCTCCCATTACTCCGGGGGCAGCTACGGCTGAAATCCCTTGCAAAAGGATGAAATTGGCAAAGAGGGCGAAACTAATGTTCATTCCGCTCAGATACATCACTGCGATTGATGTAGTGATAAGCTTGATAGTCGATCCGCACATGTGGACTGTTGAACAAAGAGGGACAGTAAAGTTGGCGATCTCTTTAGTCGCACCATTCTTCATGGCACACTCGAGAGTGACTGGAATAACGGCCGAACTGGAACAGATTGAAAAGCCTGTCAGGTACGCTGGCATAATATTCCATATACATTTAAAAGGATTTTTTTTAGCCACCAGTCCGGCTATGATATATTGGATAATGAGGTAACAGATAGACAGGATAACACCGGTTGCAATGACTTTAACACCTGTTCCCATGACGGTTGACAGATGACCGGCAGCACTCATCTCACATATCATTGTAAAGATGTAGAATGGTAAGAGAGGGATGATGGCATGTTCAATCGTGAGTTTTACAATTTCTCCGAATTCATCGAAGGCTTTCTTCAGTCCCGGGGCTTTGGTGAAAATAATGCCGATGCCGAGCATGAATGACAAGAGGAGAGCTGTCAGTATGTCACAAATCGGAGGGAATTTGATATTGAAATAGGGCTCGAATACTTTTCCTTCCAGCGCAGAGGTAGAAATTTCACCAATACTTAGATAATGAGGAAGCAGACTTGAAGCAAAACCATATGCAAAAAATCCTGCACCTATCGTTGACAGATATGAAATAACGATAACACTCAATAGCATCTTTCCAGCTCCACGTCCCAGATTAGCTACAGATGGAGTCACAAGGCCCAATACGAGTAAGGGTACGATAAATTTGAGAATTTGTGCAAAGAATACATTGAAGGTTTTAAATATTCTGATCATAACATCCGGCGCTATAAGTCCCAATAACGAACCGATAGTTATCGCAATCAATACCTTAGGGAACAATCCTAACTTTCTTTTTTTCATTTTGTCAATATTTTAATTTAAAGGAACACTCATTCAAGGAACACATCACATCATACATCTACGTAGTCGGTATTTTTATTTGTTTTGAATATTGTGGTTTTTGACGGCTTTGCTGTTGTAATAAAGCATGTTAATGTTTTTTAAATCAGTGTCGGTTTTGTGTTGTTGGTTACGTATTCAGTACTTTTTGATAAGTCTTCATAGTATAATTTTAAAGATACATATATGAAAAAAAACATTCTTTTGTCTGGTATTTTACTGCTGAGTTTTTCTTGTGCTATCGCTCAAGATTATCATGACGATGTTGTCGTGTTGGATTCTGTAAAGGTGATGTCGTTCAACATCCGTTTCAATAATCCGAATGATTCTCTTGATACGGCATGGGATCGGCGTCGGGAACCGTGTGCCCGTATGATCGCCCAGTACCGTCCCGACGTGATAGGCATGCAGGAACCACGCAACGAGATGTGGCAGCAAATCTTTGCCATGCTACCTGATTATGGCTATTATCGTATAGAGATGAACGACACGTTACCTGATTCCCGCACCGGAGGAGTATTATTGTTGTATCTTCGTGAGAAATATTCAGTGATACGTTCGGGACATTTTTGGCTGAGTGCTACTCCCGAAGTTCCATCCCAACCGTGGGACTCGACTGACAGACATTATCGGGCCGCTTTGTGGTTGCAACTCAAGGATAAAAAAAGCCGGAAAGAATTTTATATTGTCACCACTCATTTGCCCTATAAGAAAGAACCGGTGGACACTGAGGTGCGTGCCCGGTGTGCTGCATTGATAAACAATAGAATGAAGACCATCGCCGGGGAGGAGGCAACTGTTTTCGTAACCGGTGATATGAATGCTTCTTACAATCCCTATGATCCGCGGCGTGAGAGCTTGGCTCCATTTTACCGTTGGTTTGCTTCTGCCAGAGAAGATGCTTCCAAAACGGATGATCATTCCAGCTTTAATGGTTTCGGACGCGTTTCTCCTTTGGTAAGAAACAAGAATCTGGATCATATTTTCTATCGTAATGCTTGCCCGTTGGTGTTTGAGACCATTGATAAGCCAGTTTATGGTGTGAGGTGGATATCTGACCATTATCCTATCATTTGTACATTTACTTATTGATTTGTAAAGATGAAATATAAGAAAGTTTTTTTAATGTTTACGGTGGCTTTCACTGTTACAATAGCTGGTGCTGCCGAATATAAACTGGGCTCTCCTGATGGGAGGCTTACGAGTGAAATTAATGTCGGTGATAGTCTTACGTTCACTCTTTCCAATGAACACCAATCAATATTGTCTCCATCAACCATTGCTATGGAATGGATGAATGGCACAGTTTGGGGGGCCGATATGAAAGTGAAAAAAGTACAACGCTCGTCTGTTGATGAAGTGATTCTTTCTCCACTGTATAAGAAATCACAGGTGCGAGATAAATATAACCGGTTGGTATTGACCACGACTGCCGGTTTCAGTATCGAATTCCGGATGTATGATGACGGAATGGCTTATCGTTTTGTATCTTCACTTTCGGAGGAGTACACAGTGAAGAATGAAAAGGCAGTGTATCGGTTATCTCAGAATTTTGAGACATGGGCTCCGTATGTACGTGACCGTAAGAAACGAAAGGACGCCACCCGTGAACAGCAGTTTTGGAATGATATGCAAAATCTGTATACGTATCTTCCATTGAAGGATTTCGATGAAAAAAATCTGTTGTTTACACCGATACTTGTCAATCTGGAGTATGGCGAAAAATTGTGTATTGCCGAAGCCGATGTTGAAGATTATCCCGGAATGTATTTAGCGACAGATAGTTGCAGACCGCAGTTGAGAGGAGCCTTTGCGCCTTATCCGAAAAGTGTGGTACAGGGCGGACATAATGATCTTGAACATTTGGTTACTTCGCGGTATCCCTATATTGCGAAGATCAATGCACCGCGGACTTTTCCGTGGCGGACTTTCATTGTTACACGTCGCGACGGAGAGTTGATGGAAAACGATATGGTATATCGGTTGGCAGCTCCGTCACGCGTAACCGATCGGTCATGGATCAAACCGGGAAAGGTTGCCTGGGAGTGGTGGAATGACTGGGGGCTTTATGGAGTAGATTTTAAGGCTGGCATTAATACGGAAACTTATAAATACTACATTGATTTTGCTTCCGAAAACGGCATCGAGTATGTTATTCTCGATGAAGGATGGGCTACTAAGGGAAAGTGTGATCTTCTTGATGTCGTCCCGGAAATAGATCTTCAGGCAATAGTAGATCATGGGAGGAGAAAAGGAGTTGATATTATTTTGTGGGCCGGTTATCTGGCGATGGAACTTAATTTGGAAAAGGTCGTATCGCATTATGCCGATATGGGTATCAAAGGTTTTAAAATAGATTTCCTTAATCGTGATGACCAGGAGATGATTGATTTTATGTACCGTACGGCTGAGGTATGCGCAGCCCATAAGATGCTTGTCGATTTTCACGGCTGTCCCAAACCAACGGGTATGCAACGCACGTATCCCAATGTGATCAATTATGAAGCGGTATTCGGGCTTGAACAGTTGAAATGGTCCAAGCCCGATGTCGATATGGTTTCTTACGATGTTTTATTGCCATACATTCGCATGGTGGCTGGTCCGATGGATTATACGCAGGGAGCGATGCGCAATAGTGTCAAAGGTGGATATTTTCCGAACAGGAGTAATCCGATGAGTCAGGGCACCCGTTGCCATCAGCTTGCAGAATATGTCGTATTCGATTCTCCGCTTAACATGCTTTGTGATTCTCCATCCAATTATATGCATGAACAGGAGTGTATCCGGTTTATATCCCAGATTCCCACAGTTTGGGATGACACTTTCGTGCTCGATGGTAAAGTTGGCGAGTATATTGTCGTGGCTCGGCGTAGAGGTGATAATTGGTATATCGGAGCATTGGGGAATTGGGATACCCGTGAACTGAAGGTGAGATTACCGGATGATTGCATCGGGAAGCGGATCGAGATATTCAGTGATGGAGTAAATGCCCATCGGGCAGCTCAGGATTACCAGAGAACGTTCGGAGTATTGGAACAGAATGAGATTGTTGTCCGACTCGCACCGGGTGGGGGATGGGCAGCTTGTATTTCATCGACGGAGTAAAAAGAAAGATGGAGAGTGTGCTATAACTTTCCTTTCAATGAAATCACCCACGCTCCAATAGTTGCAGCGTGGGTGATTTTTTAATTTACTGGCAGATAATCTTATTTATCTTTTTATAAACCGGGAAGTTCCTCCTTTCCAGGATAGTATATATACTCCGGGATAAAGCCGGGAAACATTGACCGGAGTCTCTCCTGGGGTAACTTCGCCTAGAAGAATAACCGTTGATCCGGTCATGGAGAATATTTTCACATCCTGTAATGTCATAGAAGTAGACAGATATAAAATTGAACCGTTCTGGTATGTTTTGACCGGATTGGCGACACTTGCTGTTTCGGTAATACCCGTACCTTCTCTTCCATATTCATACGCACCGATCGATGAGGTTCCATCGGTCAAACGTTCTACTCCTCGTTGGTCGAATATCAGTTTGTTTCGTAGTTCAATCGTGTTGTCTACATCTCCTTTTAATAATTTTTCTTCCAATTGAGATGCCGGCAGCACATTGATTGCATTCGATCCGAAAAAGCGTCTTTTCACTTTGACTGTCTCAACCGGACCACCGTTTAATGCCAGAACAGGGATAATATCTCCTTCTACTATGTTACTCTCAAGCATATTACCGAGCAATAGGATGGATGAATCGACTGAGGTTCCTAAAATATCGGTTTCTGCCGGTGTTATATTTATATTATCGGCACTCGAAAAGATGTTATAACCGGTAGTTGCCAGCTGTCCTGCATTATAAACATCACCAGTATGCGCTGAAGTGGAGCGGTTTCCGGCAATCACGTTGTTGAAAATGAATGGTGTTCCGTTGTAAATATGCACGGCTGCACCATAAAAGTCGATGGTAGGTGTACCGTTTTTGTAGCATGATGCATGGTTTCCGACAATCGTATTATTGACGATCGAAATTGTAGATGCTACGTTCAAATTGGCATAGATGGCCGATCCTCCTTTCATTTCGTTAATGACACCGCCGATAGCTTCTACCCGGTTATTGACAAAGGTGTTGTTGACAAAAGTCGTTTTAGAAGCATAAGCTGTTCCGTTGAGTGAGACGGTTCCTCCGTAAGTTGCCTTGTTATCGACATAAGTGTTGTGTCCCAGGTAAGCCCACGAGTATCCTGAATGGTATCCGGCAGAACCTTGTACTGCTTCATTTTCCGAGAAGTAACAATCGGTCATTGCATGGCGCCACCATAGTTCTACACCGGCATAGGCAGTGAAATAAGCGCCGCCGTTGGCTGAGGAGACGTTACGGATAAACCGGCAATTGGTACATAACAATTGGCCGGCTGCATAGATTCCGGCACCTTGACCTGTGGCCTGGTTATTGCGGATGATCACATTATCGAGTATCAGTCGGGAACCCAAACCGGCGATACCTGCCCCTGTGGTAGCACTTCCGTTGGCGTTTCCTCCGACTATTTCGAAATTGCAAAGCATCAGTGCGCAGTATTTCTGAACTGTCACTACATGATAAGCATTTTCTGCATTACCGGTCCATACTCCGTCTGCGATTTCATCATCGCCGTTTATATCTCCTGATAGAACTGTACGCCCTGTCACTTCTTTAAATGCAGAGTCGTAGCCGCCGAATATATCCAGAGAATGAGGAATATTGAGTGTAGCGTCCCGACCTTTAAATTGCTCCGATTCGGTTACGGTATAATATCCCTGGGCAACGTAAATGGTATCGCCGTTGCAAGTGGCATCGACAGCTTCCTGGATATTACGGAACGGCGCTGACTTGCTTCCATCGCCACCATCAGCAGCATTTATATCGACATAGCGGGTATGGGAAGCCACGAAAGGCTCTAATGAGACGTTCACTATCACGGGAAAATGGTCGGAAGGAGTGACGCCGCGTCCGAAAGTCTCATTGATGTGATTGTATGTATGTACTTTCATCCCTTTTACCCATACATAATCCAGTCTGGTCCCATCTTTTTTCTCGGGATCCCATTTGCACAAGGTGCCGTCCTTAGGCCATGGGAATGGGGTTTCCGATACTTTGCGACTGTCTGACATATAGGCACTGCAAAGGTCATAGAACGGATAACGTATGGCCGACGAATTATGATCACCGCATATGATGGCGGGGTAATGACCGGAAATGGAACGTACTTTTTCCATGTTAACGCGCGTTCCTTCATTGCGGGCATCACTTCCCTGATGATCGAGATGGGTGATGAAATAATAAAAGATATCGCCTGTTTCCTTGATTTTCAGCTTGGCCCATACGGTGAAACGTTTGTTCCCGCTGCTGTTATCCCACGAAAGTAGTGATTTCGAGGGGTCTGTACACAAAAAGTAATGTCCTTCTTCAAGCAGATCGAACTTATCGGTACGAAACAATACCGCATTGATTGTTCCCTGATTGGGCACTGTTGATGAGTTTCCTCCCCATTCTACGAATGAATACTCCGGAAGTAAACTTTTCATGTCCTCTTGTTGTGAACCGGCATTCATTTCGTTGACTCCAACAATATCGTATTTGAAATCGATAATTGTCCGTGCAACATAACTCTTACGGTTGTTCCAGCTTAGCTCTCCCTGATCGGCGCTCGTTTTGAAACGGATATTGAAACATCCGACGTTTAAAGTCGTGGTATTGGCTAGACCGACCGTCGACAGGGCCGATAAAAATAACCATAGAATGGCGAATAGTCTGTATTTGATATGATAGAAAGCCATATAATAATGATTTATAAAACAAACAAGTCGACTGCTTTCCAAATACGGAAAGCAGACGGACCTGTTCAATAGATTAGTTACAATATTATCTGGCAACTTTGAACGTTTGTCCGTTCACGTTAGCCATGTAAATGCCTTTTGTGAGATCACGCAGGTCAATCGTGTTACCTTGGGTAATAGACCGGATACGTATACCTTGTAAATTATAAATATGTATCGTAGCATTGTCGGTGAGTCCTACAATCTGGTAGGTACCATCACCTGATACTTGTAATTTGAGAGAGGACATCGGAGAATTCGTAACGGCAATACCGGTCCCATGATTGGTCAAGAAATCATAGGCTCCCGGAGCCGTTTCACCGTTAATCTCTTCCTGGCTACGTTTCGAACCGGTCTGGTCTACAGTAACGTCGATCTCGAACGGGAGATATTTGCCTTCATCTTTTAGAGTCTTGATGTACTCTCCAAGTTCGAAACCATAAAGGGCGTAAACTCCGAGTTGGTCGAGAATGCCATTATCTACAGGTTTCAGCGTCTTGGTGAATCCGCCGTTTTCGCCGGCTGTGGTTGTGCCGAATATCTTGGAATAAGTATTCGGGTTACTGCCATCCATGTGATCATTGTTCCAGTTGATAGCAATGGTTGGAGAATTCATGACCGAGCCGAACGTGCCTAATATGCTGCCACCATACGAATTTAAATAGGCGCTGGAGGGTGTTTTTTCCGTACCGGTAAGAACGATAGCGGCTTTGGCAACTGCACCGTCATCTTCGCGTCCGACAATAATGGAATTACAGATATTCACTGCCGGATCACAGGCAATACGTATTTGCGATCCCAACCATGAACCAGGATTAGTGACAGTACCGGTTTCCGTATCTTCAGCATATAGTTCCGAAGGATCGGCAGCGCATGTATTGCCGGCAATTGTACAGTTTATGATATGTACTGCACGTACATCATCATCAAAGGAGCTGCCATTGGCGCAGATTCCGGCACCTTCGTAAAAGGCCTTGTTGTCAACAATAGTGGAATTTATGATCCACATATTTTCTCCTGAAGATTGGGCGATGGCACCACCGTAACGGGATTCTACTTCATTATTACCGAAATAACAACGTTCGATTACGCCATTCGCTTTCTTAGAACTGCGGGAAGTACACCGGAATCCGGCTCCGGTCTTATGCGCTTTGTTGTTGTATACATTGCAGTCTTTTATATGATAAAGTCCGCCATAGATGTGGATACCGGCACCGATTCCGTCTCCCGTACCTTCGCCTTTGCTTATATTATTATATATATTGCAATATTGAAGTTCGATGGCTCCCTGCGTGCAATAAACTGCTCCACTTGCGTTAGTTGAACCTTCGGGAGAATATGAACAGGTAAAATCGATACCTATCAGTTTGCAGATGTGGGCCAGGTTCTCGGCATCATCATTCCGAGCCTGACGCACATGAATTAAATTACGGAGGTCGCCTGCACTCGGTCCTCCGTTTTCGTCGAGGTCACCGGAGAAAATTGTAGGTGTTGCCGATGGATAGGCAGGCCACTCAGTAACCACACCTTTACTTTGATCACATCCTCCAACGAAAATATAGCCACGATAAATGCGCCCGGCATCGGAACCGGGACTGGTAGCATTGTAATAGGTTCCTCCTGCAAGAAAGAATACGTCTCCGGTTTTATACTTGGATACCTCATCGTTTTTTGCAGCAGCGGCATCATTTTCGAAAATGTCATACATGGTAATCGCTTTTTCCCAGGATGAACCGTCGTTGCCTGTAGCACGTAACCCCGGTACGACATAGTATTCAGCCGAAAAAACGGTTGTAGGAATCAAAATTCCCATCACACAGAGTAAGAAATGTTTTAGTTTCATAATTCTCATAGATTTGTTAATAATGTATTGGTAAAATCACTTGGAGTTTTTATACGTTTGAGGAGGTATTGACAACAGCCTCCTTACGGTTGTAAAGACTTTGTATAATTTTCATAAAGCAGATTATAGGCGGTGACAAGATCTGTAAATCCATCTACTTCTTTTGCTCTTATTTCATAGAGGAACGGACCAGTGTAACCGGCATGATCAAGTGCCTGAAGAATAAGAACCCAATTGTTTTTCCCGCGTCCCGGGAGCTGATGACACTCCTTCTCTCCGTCACCGTCGGCAATGTGGACACTCTTTATGCGAGAGCCGAGTGCAGCGATCAGCAGTTCGGGATTTTTGATGTGATTCATGTCGACTGCTGCATAAACATCAGCCGGCATTAAATCCATAATTTCAACCATCTCTTCGACAGTACGGCCCAACGGGCGTTCTACCCCGGGACTGCGAAGTAATTTGTATCCGAGAAGATTTTCCAATACAATGATGGCCCCTATCTCCTTTACATCTTTATTCAGGGAAGTGATGGTTTTTACCAGTTGGCTCATGCGTTCCTTGCGTTCGTTGAGGCCTAACCGCCAGCTTGGATGGAACAGGATTACTTCCGGCTCCAATACGCTGACGACATCGATGTAGCTACGGTAGGCATTTTCGGAGTGTGAACGAATGGTTTCGTCAATGTGTGACGGGTCACAGTCGGCCCCATAAGGCATATGTATCGACCAGATGTTGATCCCTGCACTGTCAGCATTGTGTTTTACCTGGCGGAATTTCTCTTTTAATTCGGCATTTGGAATAGGATGATCTCCATTTACTAAGCCGGTGAGAGAAATTTCTATGTCAGAGATACCCGCAGACCGTGCTTCTTTCAGGTTTTCATAGGTTAACCCTTGCAAACCGCCGAAAACGCTTATAGTTGTACCTATTCGCAATTTTTGCGGAGTATGTACTTTGTCTTCGTTCATGGTATCCATGCAAAAGCCACTTACGGAAACCATTAAGACAGATATCCATACATAGATTATTTTTCTTTTTAACATACTGTTTACTTGTAATTTAAAACTTAATAATAACTGACTTGCGAATAAGATGTGGTTAAAAATTTAGTCCGTCATCCCATCCGGGGTTCTGTGTAATCATACCTTTGGTAAGTGTACGTTCATTACTTGGGATTGGATAGAGATAATCTCGGTCCTCGTTGAAGGCCCTCATTAATTGTCCGTGAGCCAGAATATAACCGGTCTCTCCTTCTGACAGGAATATGTCTTGGTTTATTTTTAATGGAGTTACTCCCGGAGCGGGAATACGGCGGTCCAGATAAACCACAAAATCGATTTTTCCATTGCCATCCATGTCATAACGGCCTTCACCGGGTACATAGGGTCCATAAAATGGCTGGGCCAGAAGTTGGCCTTCACGCCAGCGGCATAAATCGGCAAAACGGATGCCTTCGCTTACCATTTCTATCGAACGCTCCCGACGGATCTCAAGAATGACTCCTTTGTTAGGACCGTTATCCACATTCTTATATCCATAAAGTTCAGATGTGAGGAACGGGTCAGGATCGGCATTTACTGCTGATTTGTCCAGGTGGGGCATTCCTACGCGATCACGGATTAAATTGATGGAGTGATCGAGGTCATCTTGTGTCAATGTTCCCAGTTCGGCTTTGGCTTCGGCGTAATTGAGGTATACTTCGGCCATACGGTAAATAGGCATATCTATTGTCGAAGCATTGACAAAATTGGGTCCTGAAATGTACTTTAGCATCGGATATCCTGTCACGGTATTGGCAAAATTGAAGGTTCCTTCTGTACCATCGATGTATTGGGTATTTTGTGTCAATACTGTTTGTGCAAGACGCGGATCGCGTTCTTTGGTCTCTTCGGTAAATGGCATCGTTGCCCATCCTGCTTTATCGGTAAAGCGACTGCCGTCTTGCATTAAGTAAGAGAAAACGAGTGCCTTGGTGTAACCGGCCATGCCTTTGGAGGGCATTAATGCATAGGCGTCGACTGCATGTGCGAAATTTCCTCCATAGCAACGTGCAAGAATTACTTCCTGTGCAATGGCGCTTTCTGAAGTAAAGAGTGAATAATAAGGGTTTTTCCCTGTCGAGTAGATGGAATACTTTTTATCATTCATAATATCAAGCGATGCATTAACACATTCCTGCAAGATAGCTTCATAAGGTAAATTGCTTTTATTAAATGTGTGGCCGGCATGGTATTTACGGAAAGTTCCTTCAAAAAGGCATGCACGTGATTTTAATGCAAGGGCTGCATAACGTGAAACTTTATAAATAGAGGATGATGTAGGAAGGCTTTCTGCAGCTTTGTTGCAGTCTTCTATGATATGATTTATGATGACGTCGCGGCTGTCACGTGGTTTGGCCAAAAGTTCGTCTTGGTCGGAAGCCAATACCTGATCATACCATGGTACCTCGCCAAAACGTTTCAGCTTTTCAAAGTAAAAGTAGGCACGCCAGAAATAGGCAACACCGTCATAGCGTTTGCGGGCGGATGCATCTTTACAGCGATGGGAATTTTGCAGATAATAGTTGATATATCTCAGATAAGACCATGACCATCCCCCGCCGGAGGAAGGAACGGTACGTGTCAGTCCTACTACGACATCGCTCTGAGACAGACCATCAACAATCAGGTTGGATGGTTCGTCATACAGATTGACTGCGGTAGGTTCCATGAGATAAAACTGGTTGGTATAAAGTTCCAACTCTGATTCTGTATGAAAGAAGGTGTCGGGACTGATGGAATCCTTAGGAAACTCATTAAGGTCACACGATACAAAGCCTGTTAATAAGGCGGCGGATATGAATATATATTTTATAGTACGCATAGCTGGTTTGTTTTTTAGAATGTAATATCGATGCCAAATGAGAATACCTTACTGAAATTGTATACTTCACCGGAATTCTCAACGTAAGACGAAGACGAAACAGCTGCTTCGGGATCAATGTATTTACAGTATTTCTTCATTGGCGACCAGTAAGCAAGATTTTCTCCGGTGAAATAAATACGTACCTGCTGGAGATATTTTTTTAACACTGGAAGAGTATAGCCTACTGTCAGATTCTTAAGCCGTAGATAGGCTACGTTCTGGATATACCGGTCATTGGGTGATGTCAGAGTATAGTGAGAATTGGTATTGTCAGAGTATGCTTCATAACCGCGAGGGAATGGGAAGTATGCATCTGTATTATCTTCGCTCCATACCTGATCAACCAATTGCTGGCTTAAGAATGTATTGTGCGGACGGCAATACGGTCCCCAGAAAAGATTGGCTTGGCCGGAGCTGGGATACCAGTTGCGTTTGCCCACACCTTGAAACAGAATAGAAAAATCGATGCCGTTCCATGAAAAATCACCACCGAATGTATAAGAGTACCTTGGAAGTGAATTACCGATGACTACCCGATCTCCCGGATCTTCGACCGTGTTTTTACCGATGGAAATCTTATTATCTCCATTGAGATCCAGGAATTTCGGATCGCCGGCATGAAGTCCCTTGCGGGTGGCTGTGGCGTCGATACGTTTGGTAAAGTAGGAGCAGTCAACTTTTTGGGCATATTCTGCCGCCTCTTCATCGGTACGGAAAAGGCCGTCGATTTTATACCCCCAGATATCTCCGAGTTTTTCACCTACATAGTGTTCCGAGATCAGTCGGGTATCATTGTCGAACCGGGTTACTTTGGTCTGGTAATCGCCGAGACTAGCGCGCAACGAATAAGAGAACGGCCGGCTAAACAGAGTCGCTCTGTCGCGCCAGACGAAACTGAGTTCCCAACCTTTAGTACGCATATCCGCAGCATTGGTACGCGGTTCGCTTGCACCGTAAACTCCGGGGAGTGATGCTCCCGGCATCATCATATCGGTGGTGTTGCGTATGTAATAGTCACCACTGAATGTTAGTCTGTTGTTTAAAAAAGCAAGGTCGACTCCCCAGTCATACGTCGTTATCTTTTCCCATGTCAAATCATTGGCTACAGGGGCGTCTTCACGGGCATATGTCAGCTTATCCGTACCATTGAACGTAAAATCTCCACTGGTGAGGTTGGTGTTGATCTTTTGAACAAACAGGTAGTCCGATACTTGTTGGTTGCCAAGACTACCGATAGAAAAACGTATTTTGGCATTATTCCACCACTGGCGTAAAGGTTCCCAGAAATTCTCCTGACTGATACGCCATCCGACAGAACCTGAAGGAAAGTATCCCCAGCGGTTACGACTCCAGAAACGTGACGATCCGTCGGCACGTCCGGATGCTTCAAACAGATACTTGCCGTCATAGTCATAATTAACACGTCCAAAGACACCGAGTGTCTTGTACTTTGATTGTCCTCCGCTGACAGAATAAGTCGATCCGGCAGAGAGGTTGAAATCATTCAGGTCTTCCGAAAGATTTCCATCGACCGATACCGCATTCTTGCGGTAATAACGGGTGTCATATTGCATACCGGTTACAATTTTGAAATTGTGTACCCGATTCCAAGTGTGCGAATAATCGGCAAATGCTTCAAATGTCTGTTTATAGAGCGATTGGTTGGTTTCTTGAAGTTCGTTACGAAATTTGCTGGTGGTTTCCCATGAAATCACGCCTTCATGTGAAGAATACGGTGCATTGTTATAGCGATATTGTCCGAATTCATGAGAAAAACGATATGCGTGACTCAGATGCAATGTTAATCCTTTCACGATATCTAATTCAAGGTTGTTTTTAATTGTCGCTTCATTCACTACCTCTTCGTTGGAAGTTTTGCCGTAAGTAAGCATCAGGTTCATGTCACCAAGTACGCCGGCTCCTTGGTTTACTATTTCGGTACTATGTACGATTGTTCCATCGGGATTTTTAGGGACAAATAATGGAGAACCACCCATGGTTACATTACGAAATGTCGTTTGCTGGTTTTTCATTCCTGGCCACCACATTTTACCATAAAAATAGTTCAGATTGGTGCTAAAGCGGGCCCACTTTGTAATATTAATGTCTAACTTTCCGCGAATACTGTAATTGTCATAAGGGTCATTTTGCAGGTTCATAATCCCTTCGGTATTGTAATAACGGCCGCTGACGTAGTATTTTACCCTGTCATTTCCCCCTCTTATCGATACATTGTGCTCATGTTGCATGCGAGTACGTTTGTAAATGTAATCATACCAATCGAAATTTCCGTAATATTTGTATGTTCCGTCTTCTTCGGCTACTACCCACGGGCGTTCGGGGTTTTCGGTCTTATCGCCGCGACGTATCTCGAGTTCATTCCAATCGTCCTCATCATATTTAAGATAGTTTATCCCCTTATTCGAATAATAGAAAAAGCGGTCAACTACTTTGGCCCAGTCGTAACCACTGGTTATGTAGTCGGTACTTGTGGTGTTCTTTAATAGACCGAAACGGCCGTTATATGTAACTTTTACGCTGGAATCACTACCGGTTTTGGTGGTGACTAATACTACACCGGCTGAGGCTTTTGCACCGTATACCGAAGCCGCTGCTGCATCTTTTAATATGGATACTGACTCTATGTCGTTAGGATTAAGGCGGTTAAGCTCCATCTCCACACCGTCGACGAGAATAAGTGGGGTACCTCCATTTAGAGATGCGGCACCACGAATATCTATTTCATAGCCTGAATCGGCTCTACCGGTATTAATGCCAATATTTAGCGATGGGTCCAGCCCTTGCAGGGCTTGTGCAGCGGAAGCGACAGGGCGGCCGTTGATCTCTTCATTTCCAATCACCCCGACAGCTCCCGTTAGGTTTACTTTTTTCTGGCTACCGAATCCGACTACTACTACTTCGTTAAGTATAGTCGAATTCTCGGTCATGGTAATATTCAAGACGTTTGAATTGCCTACTTTTATCGAAACATCGGAGAAGCCTACATAAGAAAACTTCAGTGTTTGTCCTGAAATCGCTTCAATGGAATAATCACCGTTCACGTTGGTGATTACGCCTTTACCCGATTCGGGATTAAGGACGGTAACACCGATAAGTGGTTCTTTATCAGTACCATTTATCACTTTTCCGGAAATCGGGCGTGGCTTTGGTGTCGCAGGGGTATTCTCGGTTGGTTGTTTCCGGTTTTGGATGATAATACTTTTGTTGGTCACTGTATAAGTGACATTTTGTCCCGTAAATATACGGCTAAGTATTGTACTAATAGATTCATTTTTAGCTGAGACTGAAACTTTACGATTCATGTCCACGTCATTCGATTCTACTGTTACGGAAAATCCATATTGCTGTTGCAGTTTCAATACAGCTTCGCGTACAGTCACATTCTTTACTTGAAAATCAATACCTGTTGCAAGTGCCTTACCGGGAAGCAATGCGCTGACAACCAACGCAAACACTATAAAGGTGTTTCTTAGTATTGATTGATTAAAATGATAGCTGTTGTACATGTTATAAGATTTATTATAATTGATTGATCAGAATTGATTCATTGATATTGTTTTCATTTATTGTAGCAGGGATATTTATAGTATTTCATGAAGTACTTTATTCTATCTATGTTATTAGATTTAGTTTTCTACGAGTCATCATTCCATCGTTTTAGATTGGATAAGGGAATTGGGTTTCTCATTGTATTTGGTGCTAACTTTTTTATCATAAATGAATCTGATATGGGTAGTTCTACTTAAAGAACCCACAATAGAAAGAGATTACGTAATGGAGAGTTGCTTTTTTTGTTTCAACTCAATATATTGTGTGAATTAATTGTGATATACATTCTTTTTTATTGATAGATATATTGTGATATTTTAATTTATGGAGATATTTGAATGACATTGATAGATACCTTGTCGTAATTTTTTTTGGGTGTAAAAATAAAACGATAGGTAGCCTGTTATTTTCTTTCATTAAAACGTAAATGATCGCAGATTATCGCAAATTAGATGGCTTGCTGTACTTGAGCGTCGATATTCTTTGCGTGAATTTGTGATAGTCTGCATTTCAATAAAACTATCTTTTAATTAGGATACAGTACTTATTGAAATAAGCTTTTAGAATATTGCAATTTTATAGGTGACATTGAATAACCGGAAGTGTACATTCTTGTATAGTAAAAGTATATGTTTTATATATATGTATATATGATTATCAGTTGTTTACTGGAAATCTGTTTGAGTGGTTATCTATACGTTTTTTTGTACAGCTATGAATTATCGTTTCATTTATCTTCAGAATATTCTCTTTGCAATATGTTATTTTCTTTTTTGTAGAAGAATATTTTGTACTGGTTTTCCGGTACGTGGAAATAAATCTATAATAAATTTGTTCTTTTTTTTTCTTTTTGCTGTGGCTGTGATAGAAAATTGTTATACATTTGCAATATAGTTTTGCTATTCGTGGTGGCGAGTTATAATAAGCAAAACTTTTAAATATTAGAAAAAAACGCAAGAAGCGTAAAGTTATTATCCCCTAATTCGGAATCTGGAAAATTCAAAATGTCATGGGATAATAGCAACAGTCTTCTCACGCCAACGTTATAGTTAGGCGTGAGGATTGTTGTCTATTCATGACATGGGCATTTTCCAGAGCCTCGGATTTAGAATAGAATTAACAGTCCTCGCGCCTTCTTTATGCAGTTAACCTCCGTCAAAGAGGACAGGCGGAATAAAAACTATACACAATGACAAACCAAGCAAGGCGTGGCTTCTTTTTAGTAGTCCTCTTTTTGACCAGCTTCTTATCTCAGCGGGTCTATGCACAAGGAAAAATAGAAGTTGCTTCTTTTAACCGAATGGAAACTGATATTACAGCTCGCGTCACGGCTCCTAAGAGAGATCAGAACGGAGAAGTATGTGCACTGGTCCGGATTGTAACTACTGTAAAAGATCTGATGTTCGAACCGGACGCTTTAGGAATCACTGCCCGTGAAAACAAGCCGGGCGAAATCTGGCTTTATGTACCTCGCGGCGCTCGCCGTATTTCTATTATGCATGACAAATATGGAGTGCTACGCAATTACTTTTACCCCGATATTATTGATAAATCTACCGTCTATGAAATGGAAGTACGAGTCAATGACGGTACTTCCCACGAACCTGTAGATACAAATACACAACTTTTAGTGATGCGCCCCGACCCGGCTGATGCTACTATCTATATAGATGATGAAAAGGTGCCTACGGAAAAAGGGCTCTTCACGGCTACCATGAAGAAAGGTAGTCATACCTATCGTGTGGAAGCTCCGATGTATGCTTCGGAAGCCGGAGTCGTCGATCTGGGGAGTGAACAGAAGATTATGAGTGTCACTTTAAAACCAAAATTCGGATACCTCGAAGTCTTTTCTTTACCGGAGCAGGATGCCAATGTTTACATTGATGGTACTTTGGCAGGGCAAACACCTTATAAAAGTGACCGTATGCCAATACGTTCCTATAAACTTCGTATAGAGAAAGATCTTTTCTTTCCTATAGATACGGTGGTGAATATCTCCGCTGGAGAAACAAACGGGCAAACCTTCACAATGATTTCCACGATTAAACCTAAAGAGCCACGTCGTATGCTGGTGATGGCTGAAGTAGGTTATCATCCTTCACAATTGTCTTATGGCGGTATGATTGGTTTTGTTCGCAAGAACGGAGCTTATGTAAAGTTTCGTAGTGATTTCGGTTCTGCTTCCGCTGATTTGGAGTGTGATGATAGCGGCGCGTTGACTTCCGGAGGTGAGGGTACTCCCTATTACAAAGAAGGAGTCACTCAGAAAGCCCGTTTGTCGGTCACTGCCGGTTATCTGCGGCAATTATGGAAGCCCGTTTATCTCTATGCAGGTGCAGGGTATGGTAGCCGTACATTGGCTTGGGAAACTGTAGAAGGTGAATTGGTGAAGAATACTGATCATTCGGCGGTAGGTGCTGCTGCCGAACTGGGTGTTATCGGGCGTTTGGGTAAGTTTGCTCTTTCTGTAGGATTTCACACTGTGAATTTCAAGCATCATGAAGTTACTGTTGGAGTGGGTATTATATTTTAATTAGTGGAAGTAAAAAATGAAAAAGATAACACATCTTATTATATGCAGTCTGCTGTTAGTGATGGCAGCCTGTGAAAAGGATACGGAGCCTGCAAATTTTGCTCCGAAGTTGGCGACTGGTGAAGCGACCAATATTTATCGAACCGGAGCTACTCTGTCAGGAAGCATGGAAAAGGCAGAAGGAGTGGTGGTAAAAGAATACGGTGTTCTTTATTCCACGTTGCAGAGTATGGCAGAATATACTGAAGTGAAAGTTGGCACAGACAATGAAGGTAAATTCAGTGTGCAACTTCAGGCATTGGAACCCGGTAAGACATATTATTATTGTAGTTATGCCAATAGCGGATACAGTATTGCTAAGGGGGAGACAAAGAGCTTTACTACGGTAGAGAGCAAGACGCCCGTCTTTAGTGATTTGCAGGTCTCGGGCACCGATGAGAAAAGTTTTATCGTATCTACTTCTGTGCTGGATGACGGAGGAGGTGAAATGTTCCTTTCCGGCTTTTGCTGGAAAGAGACGACAGATGCGAATTATGTGCCTACGGAGAAGGACAACACAAAGAATATAGACGACGTGTCCAACTATCAGGTACGTATCAATGACTTGAAACCGGGAAGGCTCTACGCAGTGCGTGCGTATGCTATCAATTCCAACGGGCGTGGGTATGGTACAACAACTTATGTAACAACAAAGACGACTGATCTTCCCGTTGTTTCTTCCTGTGCTCCGCAAGACTCTACCAATGTCTCCATCACAATGCAGGCACGTATATTGGCCAATAGTACTTTGGTGACAGAGAAAGGATTCTGTTATAGTTCGGAGGTACAAGAACCTACCATTGCCAATCTGAAAGAGATTTCATTAGTGCCCGATACAACGATTTATGGAACAATCGGTGGCTTGAAGCCGGGAAATACATACTATATCCGTGCATATGCTGTCAGCAGTCTTGGTGTTGGCTATGGTGATGTATTCTCGTATACTATCCCCGGAGGAGAAGTAGACAATGAGTTTTCCGTCAATACCTTGAGTGTAGAGGATATCAGCCGGACATCAGCGTTAGTAAGAGGAAAGGTGAATGTGAGCGATCTGAGTTCTCTTATCGAATTCGGACTGGAGTGGTTTGAGGGATTGTCGGATATGAGTTATGTCATCATAGACAACTATCCGAGTGCTAATATCAGTCAGTTGACCGGAGAATTTTCATTGCAAATGTCCTCTTTGCCTTCCGGCAAGAAAATCAGGGTGCGTGCATGGGCGAGGATCATGCAGGGCGGAAATGAAGTAAGGGCGCAAGGTGAACTTCTGGAGTTTACCACCGTGCAGAGCAATCCGGCTGTTGTGGGCTATCCCACAGTGAGTAATGTAACAGCAAATTCGGCATCTATTTCTGCCTCAATTGATAAGAATAAAGGCGGTGAGATTACAGCATGCGGATTTTATTACAGTACGGTTCATGATACCCCCGACAGTCAGGATGTCCAGGTGTCATCCTCCACTGCAGGGAATGCGGTTACAGCTAATCTGACAGGACTGGAGGAAGGACAAACTTACTATATTCGTGCTTACGCAGTGAATGAGGCGGGGATGTCCTATGGTGATGTTGCTGTTTTCCGGACGGTGGCTGTCACCCTGCCTGTTGTAAAAATGAATGAAATCACTAATGTGACCCCTTCTTCTGCAAAGTTGTACGGCACTGTCACTTCGGCCGGATCCGGCATTATTCATCGGAAAGGTTTTTGTTGGAGTAATACGCAGACTTCTCCTTTGCTTGGACAAGATACCAGTTGTGAAGTCTCAACCGGAGAGGATGTGTACTCTTATGCCTTGACAGGGCTTTCCGGGAAAACGAAATACTATGTTCGTGCCTATGCTGAAAATGAGAAAGGAATAAGCTATAGTGAAACCGCTGAATTTCAGACAGGATCTGCTGCTGTAATTCCTACACTTAGCGGAACTACTGTAAGTGAAATAGGTGAAACTTCTGCTAAAGCGGTCGCTACAGTCGTGAGTGATGGGGGGATTTCTGTCTCCGCTAAGGGCTTCTGCTATAACCGTACGAATAGTTTGCCTACTATCGAAAATGGTACAACTGTTACCGATGTATCAACAGGATATTCGATAACTGGAGCTTTAGACAATCTGGAACCCAATGTGAAATATTTTATTCGTGCTTTTGCTAAGAATGAGGAGGGTACTGCATATGGAGCGGTGAGTGAGTTTCAGACAACACAGTTAATTGTAGTGCCAACGGTAAGTTGGCTGCAAGTTACCAATATTAAAGAAACCGCTATAGATGCTTCTGCTACTGTTACTAATGACGGTGGGAGTACAATTCTTTCCAGAGGTTTTTGTTATAGCTCGACAAATAAACTTCCTGCAACGGAAGATTCAAGTATACAATCCTCAGATGTTACTCCTACTTTTGCTGCCGGAATAACAGGCTTATTGCCTGAGACAACTTATTATGTTAGGGCTTTTGCCAGTAATGAGAGAGGTATTGCTTATAGTGAGACTTATACAGTGAAAACGTTAGCTTCCGGACCAGTAACGCCGGAGGTGGATGATAACGAGCCACCTGTAAATACAAAAATTGCTAAATAGACTGAATGATTATGGAAAAAAGTATAAAAAAGATAGTAGTAACTTTAACGGCTATTTTCTTCTGCTGTGTAACCTTAAAAGCAGAGACTGTACATATAGAGGTTGCCGGAACTTTAAAAGATTTACTAGGTGATAAGCAGACCACTATTACAGAGTTGACTTTATCCGGATTTGTGAATGGAACGGATGTTGGCTGTATTCGTGCTATGTCTGCATTGAAGGTATTGGATATGAAACAGTGTACGATAGTAGCTGGAGGTGAATCGTATGCTTTTAATACGACTACCTCAGATAATTGGATTAGCGGGTGGATGTTTTACCAGATGAAGACCATTGAACAGATAATATTGCCGGATAATGTGATTGGTATTGGAGACGCAGCATTTTGGGAGTGTAGTGCTAAGTCCGTTATCATTCCTGAAGGGGTGGTGAGTATAGGAGACAGTTTTCGTAGGTCTGGTCTTGTTTCCATTCATATACCTTCTACGGTGACTTCCATTGCAGATTATGGCTTTTGGCAAAGCTATGATTTGAAGGAGGTTACTTTTGCGGCTAATTCTCGGCTACAAAGTATTGGGCAGACCGTTTTTAGTGAAACGGTCATAACAAGTATTGATATTCCGGAATCGGTAACAAGAATTGGATATTGTTGTTTTCAGGAGTGTGACGAACTGGTTGCAGCCAACATCCCTCCTAAGGTTCGGGTAATAGAGCAAGCAGCTTTTAAATCATGTTTTAATTTAGAAAAAATAGATATGTTTGAAGGCTTGGAAACAATTGAGCGCGGAGCATTTGCCGGTTGTACCAAATTGGCAAATGTGACTCTTCCTTCTACGCTAATTACAATCGGAGATACCATTGGAAGTGGTTATAGTGATGGGGCTTTTTATGGTACGGGTATAGAGACTATTGTTGTTCCTGATAAGGTCACGATGTTAGGGACTGGCTCGTTCTGTTCATGTACAAACCTGACTCATGTTACTTTGCCGGAGGATCTGACTTTTCTTGCAAAAGAGCTGTTTCAATGGAGTAATAAAATTCAGCATGTGAATATCCCCAAATCTTTGGAAAAGATAAAGGATAATGCCTTTAGTGGGTGTAATGCATGGGTTGATGCTATAGAAATACCTGTGGGAGTAACAGAAATAGGTTCAAATGCTTTTGAGAGCTGTTCTTCTATTCCTTCAGTGACTTTGCCGGAGGGGTTACTCAGTATAGAGCATTATGCTTTTTCTAATTGTACGAGTCTTGAATTTATCAATATTCCCTCGACTGTAAGGTCTTTAGGTAAAGCATTTCCTGATTGTAGCAATTTAGTTTCTTCATTGGTTATACCCGAAGGAATTACTTCGTTGGCTTATGAGACATTCAGTGGTTGTAGGAAAATACCTTCTATTCAATTACCAAGTACGTTGATTGATATAGGCGGAGATGAAAATAGCAGTTATTGGTCTTCTGGTCGTGTCTTTTCAGGTTGTGAAAGTCTTCAGTCTATTGTATTGCCTGAGAAGATAAGGGTTATTCCACAAAGTACATTTGAAAATTGTAAGAGCTTGACGGAAGTTGTTTTACCCGATAGTTTGCGAATAATCGGTTCAAATGCATTTTATATTTGTCTGAACTTAAAGGAGGTTAAGTTTCCGGAAAAACTAAGATCTATTGGGAGTGAAGCATTTGTTTCAACTAAATTGGAGGAAATTGTATTGAATGATAGCTTGAAAACAATAGAAGGAAATGCTTTTTATAGTAATGGAAAATTGAAGTATCTTTATGTCCCTAAAAGTGTGACAAGCATTGGACGCTATGCGTTTGGAAATTGTAAAAATTTGAAGAGTATCGTATATGACGCAGAAGTTGATATACCAGATAATACAGCTTTTGGCTTTACGCAAATCGGATACAAGTATTTTGATAATGTTCTTCTGTATCTACCTTCTGACGCAGTAAAAGTGCCCGAATCATGGCAAAAAGTACAAGTTATTCGTAATGGTGAGATTGAATCTGTTACATTTGTTGACTCTGCATCGATATACATTGCCCGCCCTTTCAAAACGAAACAAATCAACTACTCTCGCAATTTTACAATGGAAAGTGGGTTACACAACTCAGCAGGTTGGCAAAGCATAGTTCTTCCTTTCGCAGTATCCCGTTTTACACATGAAACAAAAGGGGAACTTGCTCCTTTCGGTAGTAGTATCTCCGGAGCGAAACCGTTCTGGCTCCGCGAGCTCACCTCTGACGGCTATACAGTTTCTTCTGCTTTGCAAGCAAACAAACCATATATAGTCTCAATGCCTAATAATAGTGCATATGAAGATACATATAATATAACGGGAGTTGTTACTTTTACGGCCGAGGATGAGGCTGGCATTACAATCCCTGCCACTCCCGCCTCCATGTCAATAGGGGAGACTGCCGATTATAAATTAGTACCTACCTATCAGGATATTGCTGCTAATGACACAGTATATGCTCTGAATTCTTCCGTCTATAATGAGACTCCTGCTGGTAGTGCTTTTGTGAAAGCTTTGCGTGATGTTCTTCCTTTTGAGGCCTACGTAGTCAGCAAAGAGTCTCCTTCTTTTGCGCCTGCGATGTATAGCATCGGTGGTAGTGGGGGAGATATCACTGCTTTAGAGAAAATACTTCTGAAAGAAGACAAATCACTTAAGATTTATACGCAAGGCAACACCTTATATATTGAGACTGATAAATCCCGTCTGATCTCCATTTACGGAGGAAACGGAATCCTGATTCGTTCGGTCAATGTGTATGAAGGTGAAAATGCAATAAACAATCTTCCTGCCGGTATCTATTTCCTTGAAGGCAAAAAAGTGATTATAGGCAATTAACTGGTAAATTTATGTTTGTTTTTTAATATCCTTGCCACCGTTTGGGAAAACATGTGGCAAGGAGCTTTTTTATTATACAGCAACTTTGTTTCAGTACATGAATTTACTTTTTGAGTTTATATGTATACTGGAAAATTCACTCGCAGCAATCCCCTTCCGTTCACTTCAAAATGATCCCCTAAAAACTTTTAAGAGGAAAATTTAAACAGACTTTTTAATTAGGTAAGTTCTTTCAAATGAAACCTTTCCATTGGTATTATTCTATATTTTATATAGTTTTACCGTAGAGGAAAGTTTTTTTCTTCGTCCTCCATTCATATTCTTCAATCCGATTCTGGTAAATACACTTTGCCGGTCCATATTAAGCCATTATTTATGAGAGAAGCACATTGCTTATGAATGAGATTTTCAAAGAAAAATCCCGTATTCTTTCTGTCTTTATAAAGAATATCCAATTTGTACAATGCTCTTATCCTTATCAGTATGCTTTTATATATGTAAGTAATAGCTTTAATATGAGAATAACTCAAAGACAGGGCCGACGCATTAAAATGCGCTGTCCTGTAAAAGTGTTGACAGGTATTTTTC